>Ga0307509_10009737_pt1 | contig 11925 bp, 7 predicted proteins | sample 10_EM_MG_FD_202245 | JGI IMG/M metagenome (GOLD analysis project Ga0307509, IMG submission 202245) | Populus trichocarpa ectomycorrhiza microbial communities from riparian zone in the Pacific Northwest, United States - 10_EM | ecosystem: Host-associated > Plants > Roots > Unclassified | place... | reverse complement strand
ATCCTCTTCACAAAACGGTGGCGCATTTTGCATAGTTGTGATTGGGGCGTGTGTAGATTTTGTTTTTCCTTTTCGCCTCTCTCTTACTCGACTTTCATGGTAACCTTTTAAAGAATCAAATCAGCTCCTCAAGTTATCATCCTTAAGATTTGGTCTCCATTATCTTGAATTCATTTTGTTTTTTAATAATAAGTAATGAAATTAAACATGTTTTTTTTTTAATTTCATCCCTTATAAATTTTTTCATCTTTTAAATTTGGTTTTTATTTTTTTAATTATTATTATTTTTTCATTGAAGGTGATTTTTGAATTTGATTTTTATTTTACAATTTAATTCTTCTTGAGTTTTTTTCCTATCAAATACAATATATATATATTATTGCTATTCTTTTACTTTGCAATATTTTCTTAGATTGTTTTTATTATTGTTGTTGTTGTTGTTTCATCTTAAAACATTTAATTGGCTAGGTGTTTAGTTTCTTAATTGAATCAGAGTCTAAAATTTTATAGATTGCAGGTTTCAAAGATTAACCTAGGTTTACTAGCTTCAATCGGGCTTCCTTGTTTTTTTTTTCCCTCTCTTTTTTAAGATTTTTTGTTTTTAGTTTTATCCTATAATATTTTATTATTTTTTAATTCACTTCCCTGTGAGATTTTTCAATTATTTTAAAAATAACACCAGTTTTTTTTTTTTATCTATCTTTGTTAGATTTTTTTTTAAAAAAGGAATTTTTTCTTTAATATTAAATTAAATTAATTGATTTTATCCTCTTTCTTTTACCAAAATCTTGTATTTTGTTTTTCTCATTTTAAAGCATTGTTATCAGTGTTTTTAAACTTGGCTCAGTGGTCGACCCGCCCCAAGGCCCGTGTCACGGGTTTCGACCGGGTCAACCTCAATTTTTTTTATAAATCAAAATGATGTCGTTTTGGTAAAAATAAAAAATAATCAACGGGTCGCAATCGAGTTTTTGATCGGGTCTTAATGGGTCAACCAGCCGGATCGGTCGGGTTAGCCATGTTTTTAACTACCCTTATTTTTTCACAAACCCAGCTCGATTCCAGCCCTGAATCAGCCAGGTTCTAGGTCGACCTGCTGAATCGAACCGAGTTTTAAAACTATGATTGTTATCACATGATTATCAATTTTTCATGTTGGTAAAAAATTAACTTAACCCGTAAGTCACCTATCTAGTTATTTATATATTTTAAAAAATCCCTCCAACACAACCATGTGCTGAATAAATTTGACCACGACCTGGTCAATGCATCAAATTCATGCATGATAACATCACTCTTGAAGACCATTTATAAATCGTTGTCCACATATTAATTAAAAATGCCTAAAATAGCTTCCAAATTGAAGGACAAATTAGTAATAAAAATTATATTTTCAAGCACAAATTCGAAGTCAAAATTGTAAATTTAATGTCCAAAGAAGGGGATAGTTGCCGCGTAAATTTTCGAAAGTTACCCTTCACCTTCTATAAATCCCACCACTGGCCTCATGTTCATCACAAATTTCACTTCTCTTCAATCTCCATCTACACCTTAGCCTTCTCTCCAAGAAACCAATTACCAAATTCTTGAATTCCAGACAAATCACCATGCCAATGAAGAAATCAAGTGTTTTTGCTGCTTCGGTTGCTGCAGCTTCTGCTACTGCCCTCTCTGTTTCTTCCTCTTCTCCTAGTTTTAACTCTAATGTTAAGGTAAGACAGTTGACAAGAGAATTCTGGGTTTGTGTATTTTCTTGAAAATATTTCATAGGATTTGGTTTCCTTGTTGTTTTCTCTGTTGGGACTTGCCCTGTTTTCTTGAAATTTCTTTGTTGGTAAAGATTTTGCTTTTTATCTTCTCTGTTGCCTCTACTTTCTTGTAAGCCAAATATCTTTTTTCCTCTCTTTTTCAAGAACTCCAGTTTCTCAATTTTGGTTTTCTTGAAATCCATGGAATCCTAATCCGCCCCTTTTGGTGCTTGATTCTTCTTTTATTGATATATTCAAGCTTATTTGTTAGTTTGGGTTTGATTTTTGTTTTTGTACACTATTAATCTAAAAGCTTGATTCTTTCTTCTTTTCCAGGAAGCTGGGTCAAACAAAGACCAACAAGGACCTGCTTCCATGGAGAAATTTACACCAAGGTTTGATGGGCTGAGGTTTATTGAAACACTGATCACTGCTCACAGATGAAGAGATGAGAGACAGAGAGTCATCTGGCCTTGATAGCTCCATGGATGATATTGATTAGCAGTACTAATTTTAGCTAATACCCATCTTTTCTCTTTAATCCAGAGGGAAAAAAAAAGATGGCATAAAGAAAGTTTGACTTCTTTTTTTCTTGGGTGGACTGTAATGCCTGAGTTGAGATTTTGTAATAGTATTTTCACTCAAATTGTCTGTCCTGTTCATTATTCAAATATCTGATTTTTCTTTGTGCTATTTTCATTTTTCACTATTGTTTTTCGGGTTACCACGTGTCAGAAAACGATTGGTTTCCAAGGTCAATGCCAACAGATCTCAGCTACCATTTATTACAAGTTAGGCAGGCATCATGGGGTTTATATCATGTATGTGGATGACAGTTTTGGAGCACTTAAAGATATGGTTCCAATGGGGGAGAAGTCCCAAAAAAGAAATTCTAAATTGCAAAGAATATTCATTGAATTGTGAGGACAAAATGTCATTATCCTTGCTAAGTTGAAGGATGAGAGCTAAAAGTCAAGTCCTTCCATGTATTCCATGTTGTTTTTCACATTAAATTGATTTTTTTTAATGTTTTTAAATAATTTTAGCTTGAGATGATAAGTAGATTAGTTTCTCTATGGAATGGAAAGGCTAAATTCTTGATTCTGCCCGAACTCTTGCTTGGGTATCTGGGGTTGCCTGAAATCTTGATCTGTTAACACAAAGAATGCCAAGTTCTTGACTAGGCACCATGTTTTTGCTTGAAATTGTTTGCTTGCAGTTTTCAAAAACACGATGAGAGTAGTCTGCAGACAACTTTGGAACAAGCTAAACTAAATTTAGTGGAACAAGAATGGGATCAATGATCCAAATGATCGAGTGGCTAGCTGGTGTCTTGTTTTTTTAAAAAGAACTGTGAAGAACGAAGCAAAATCTTTGAATTTGAACCCAACTACGCAAAATCTTTGATGTGGTGCTACCTTCAATGGTCAAAAAGAGAAAAGGAAACAAAAAAACAAAGCGATGGACATGAAAAAGTTGGAATTTTTTTTAGTTAATATTTATTTAATATTTTCAGATTGTTGTGATGGATTGTTATTAAAAATAATTTTTAAAAAATAAAAAAATATTATTTTAATACATTACTTCCAAATACATTCTAAACTTGAAATCAAGTATTCTTGATTCCCAACACAAGTATGTTAACGCAACCTAAATACCAGAACTTATTCATTAATTGGTTGCAGTGATCACACTTTTTAAAAAAATATTCGAAGCTAATTGCTTAGTCAAGATAATAGGCAAGGTCTTGAGATCTCAAATCTGAATTTATTCCACATGAAACACCCTTTATTCTTGAATCACAAGGCACAGATATTAGAATTTCAAAATGCTATCATGCTCCATCTTGCCAAGCAAAATGAGTGGTAAAAATGGATACACATCACAGGCATTTTGTGCGAGCCAAGCTGCTTCTAACATTTATGGACATAGTAAGATGATAAACTCGCTGATCATGCCGCAATTATAGATATCCCACCATCGACACTACCATTCTTGCCACACTATTGATGCTTGCTTCTTTTTTCTTGATCGTGATGTTGATTTTTGCTTTTTCTTCTTTCGGTGAGGTATTTCATTGGCCTGCAAGCATGCCTGAGCCTGATGTCGCAGCATACTTTACAGAGGGCTTGGCGTGAACTGCTAACATGGATCTAATTCACCCAACTATTGGCTTCCTCTTTTAGTCGCTTCCACGAGTAGTCAATGCTCCCAAGAGGTTTTTACTTTCTTTTCCTTGCCCTTTCGTTGAAAGTGATAAATGGGGGTAAAGGTGATAGTGACCAGAAAGGTGCAAGGAGCTTACTGTTGGATTAGTGGAGAGGTGATGTATTGTTCAAGAAGGGAGTGCTCTTGTCTTGTACAGTGAGAATACAGCTCGAATAAACTGGTTATAAACTAATTAAACTGATGAAGGTAAAAGGCTAAACATATCGGTTGTGAGTGTTTTTGAAATCGTGTTTTTTAAAAATTATTATTTTTTGTTTAAAACTATTATTTTTTGAAGTTTTTAAATTGTTTTTATGTGTTAATATCAAAAATAATTTTTAAAAATAAAAAAGTATATTATTTAAGAATAGATAAAAGCTACCCTTCTGTTGGCATTTTGATAGAGAACGGACGCAGAAAGTAAGGGGCCATGGGAAGAAAATTATAAGACTGTTTTGGAAGCAATAACAGATGTTGTCCAGATGCTTTTTCATCCAATTGTCATATCATGTGTGGTCCTCCCTCTAATATCCATGCTTTTTGAGAAAACCTAGCACATGATTCTTGATGTTTCCATGACATATCTTTGCTACAAGAATCATGTTCGCCCTTATAAGTAATATAGAGAGAGAACTATTACTAGATATGCAAATTTGGCAGCATCAGCACTACAGCAGTATGACATTGCAGTTTCAAAGTTCTTAGAGGGACGACAGACGTTGACATAACACCAGAATCTTTAATTATATCAGGTGGCAAGTGAACATCTGTAATCCGAATAACCCAGGTCGATAGCATATGGAGATCCTCTCAAATCCAACTAAGCGAATGGACATTAGAGCTTTATAGCAATGTTATATCCATTAATATTCAGGAATGTCTTTTGAATGTCAAATAGCTACACACAGGTTTACAGTAAAACAGTACATGGCTTGTCGAAGTCGAAAGAATTGGATAGCAGATTATGCACCATTTAGTAGTTAATAGAATACCAAACTGTAGCACAGAGGTGGAGAAAACAACGATGGAGAAACATTAATTTGATGAAGCAATACTTTGAGACAGGAAGGTGTATCAGTTAGGAAATGAATGGCTATCCACTCTGAACAGTCTAGAACAATTGTAACAACACTATGAGTCCTGCTGTGAGCATCAACAATGAGGATTGAGTAGCTGCAATTTGAACCCCTCCACTCTTTTTAGATTGTTCCACATTTTGGCAATCAAGACCATTCTTATCTTCTCTGCATTCATTGGCAAACAAGCCAGGAGGGTATTTCCCATAGAGGTTTATGAAGCTAAACATGGTCGAAGCGCAGTCAGATTCCAGGTCATTTATGGCATCACTAAAAGGGCAAGCAAATTCCTTGAAAGCATCACAACATGGCTTGGCTGGGTATTGGGGTCCTTTGCACTTGTCTGTGAGGACACTGTAGTCCAAATTTTCAAAGCTTATGTTGCATGCTGCAAATAGTGGGAAATTGAGGAAAACATGAGAATTCATAGGGCCATGTTTTATTGATAATAACCCCATACTGTATCAACCCTAAGATATCGGCTGTTGGTTTAAGTTTCTCCAAGAAAATAGTCCTTCAGCATAGAAAGATAGGCAAGTGATTCAATGCAAAAATTGTACATGTTTGATCACCTTAGCAAATGGGATGGGACAGTAATATTCTATACTCAACGCTAATAATCAAGAAATTAAAATATCAGTTCAAGAATCAATAACAAACAATTAACAAAGGGGGGATGAAATGGAGAAACGTTTAACTTTCTTGTCATTGAGATATTAACTAGGCAAATCCTAGAAATCGGCTTGTTTCTGCAGATTTCTTCAAATCATTTACGTTCATCAAATTACAATTTTCCCAAAAGAAAAATGGAAAAAAAGAAGGAAAACTTACCTTTTTTCATCTGAAGGAGGGTTCGGCCGGAACTTCCATGAACATCAAGTGCATCATCTGCATTTTTCAATTGCAAATAGAGGGAAAGAAAACCAACATGAGAACTAATGAGATTAAATCCAAAATGTTATGCTAATACAATGCTATGATGTGATATGAATGGTATATGATTCATACAGGAAATGAACGAGGAAGAGGTGGCAAGTCCAGCCAGGAAGAAGAAGCAAATGAGATAAAACCATGGATTAAAATTACTAGCCATGCTTTTCTTTTTCTTTTAGCTTTGTTTTTTTTTTTAAATATTTTTTTTTTGGAGATGTAAATTGATCTCCAACCCTCCTTCGACCAGAAATGACCCTCCTTTCTTTTCTTTTTGCTGCCAAAAAACAGTGTTATCGTATTCTCTGTTTTACTATTTTTAGCCGGAACGAACATTTGCACGAGTGGTGGTGAAAGAGTTTAGGCAAACAACCATGAACTTGTCATGGTGGCAAGCAACCATCAGCTTTCTAACAGTAACACAGGCATATTGCTTAAATTGTTATAAATCATTAAATTTAACATAGAAATTTATTAATTCAAGTATTAATAAATTCAACATACCCTCTTCTATTTCCTTTTTCTTTGGACATTAATAATACAGTTGATTGATCTCAAAAGGCAGCAAAAAAACCTAGAGGAGAGGACAAATACTTCCATATGCAACAAATGTACCTCCAAATAACAGCCGAACTCTCATCATATCCGCAGCAGCTCAAAACTAAATCCAAATCACAAGCAGGGGCCTATAGCTCCAGCAGCCCAATAGCATACCTGGAACTGCCTATTTGCTACACAGGCTAGATCAGCTGAGGAAATTTCAGTATCAGTTGGAAGCAAAGAGTGCAATCCAGTTCCAATTTCCAGACAAGACCATTTCGCTTAAGCTTGTGAGTTGTGACCATTTAACAATTTACTCCTCTAAAACATTTGAATAAAGACTACAACAGATTTCAAGCAGACAACTCAACCATTGTGATATGATACCAAGAAATCATTCAAGATATCTATAACAGAAACACAGCAATGCTTAAAGCATTGCTCGTTGCAAAATCCCTGCCCTGCTGATTGTCTAATTTTACCATCGGAAAAATGAAAAGAAAAACATTTCTCCCTTAATGTGATGTAATAAAAGGAACCACAAGACTGTTGGATTGCAGCAGTTACAAACATTTCCCTAAAACATTTCTTATGTAATTCACGTAATTATAAAAGCCAAATACAGGGAGCCAAAATTGCTGCAATATATGGGTTAGAAGATGCTGTTATCCATTACAGTGTAAAACGTCAAATCAAAGTGAACCAACTCTCAGAAGTACACAAGGGAAGAAAATCCACTACATTATTGTATGCTTTCTGGTTGCAGCTATTTCTGCACATTGCAAATGATGCCCTCCACCTCTCCCATAGTCTTCCAATTTGACATAATAGGAACTACCGAACTAGGAGCCGATTATAAAGTACGCTACTAAATGACTTCAATTAGTACCAGTGTTCTCAGATTTATCCAGTATCCCATCATTCTCTGAATTGCAAAGTCAATGAGAGGTTGAAGAGAAAAACCACGTGGTGCAGCTTAGAAATTACAAAATGCACCTCACAAGCCTGCATCATGGCCAAAAGAGAAACGCAGTAACCTATAACAAAAAGAACAACTTAATGTTAAGGAGATTGTTGCTTGAAGAGAATGCTCGAGCACGCTGCTGGAGGATGAATGGGCACTGAAGACAAAACCAAAGTTGAATTTTGTGACGAATGAATTCCATTTTGAGAGACATAAAAGCAGTCAATAATAGCAGCACTGACAACAGAACTGGAAAGATTTGAAAAATCATTCATCTGTTTATAACCACCCTATATGAAAAAGATTTCAAATAAGTATTTGCAGAATACCTCAGTAGTTTTAACATTTTCCCCACAGATAAATAATATCAATTTTAGGTTGGCCTTAACAGATGTTGCTGCTGTGCCTCAGTCTTCGGGTTATGGAACGGCCCATCCTAAGACGTCGAGCAGTTAGTGCTTCTAATAAAACATCTACAGCATTCTCCAGCGCTTCATTCTGTTTATCCAATCCATAGGAGCTGAACTGTGGAAGTACTTGTAGCTCGGACAGCAGGCCAATGGCTGCTGCAGCTGTACAGGTACGATCCCATGATGGCTGGGGCCTGCCAATAAAATGCCATTCATGCTTACTTGTAAGTTTAATATAATGAAAGGGCTTCGCAAAAGGCCAAAGAGAAGAGAAGGAAGTGGTGGGAGTCACTGGGGGTATGAATACAAATAGTTGATGTGTAGAAGCCCCTACAGAAGAGATCAGGCTATGTTGTATATCTCACCGAAGTTTGTGCATTGTAGATACACCTGCAGAGAGGGATATGCAGGGAAGATCCTCCACTCCCCATACTGACTTTGTCTTCTCCTGCACAGAGAACACACAGGTCAATGAAATCCTGAAAACAGCTTAAGGTTTATTAATATGAACATCCCCATATTTATAATATAAGGGTATGGTAGCAAAACCAGCATGCTCTTGTAACAACTAGTGCCAGGGTTCAGAAATTTATACACGTACATGTGGCATATAGAAGAAGATGAGCTGAAGGAAAAAAGCATGCACATTTTTTTTTCCTAAGAATTGTTGAACCTGGAATTCAAGTTGCTACACACTAGACAAAAGATAAGGTACATAGAAGGTGCTTTGAAGTATTACCTTTAAGCGGTTGAACATTGCGGCAGAGTTGCTCCATGTACCATCAATCAAAATGAAATTTAAAGGTTTATATTCATTTGTCTGTGAAAGAGAAGCAATATAAGTATTACCACGTAGTTGAACTGAAAGAAGAGGAGAGCTTTCAAACTGAGAACAGAAATTTCATCCTGAATTTAAAGGAAATTAATATTTTTTGTAGGCTCGGAATAGTCCACATCCTGGGATACGTTTGTTGATTTAATGTCAGGATATTTTAAAACCATCAATGACAAGATATTACCAAATAAACACAGCAATTACACTAAAGCTGTGAGAAAAGAGTACCATGGTTGTGTTGCATTCTGGATCTGCTGAAATTTCCTGACAAACAGCATCCTGCACTGATTTTGTTGCTACATTCTTGTTGGGATAAAGGCACCAAACCTTGTCCTTTCCTGCAATTTGCATCAAGCACTTAAACCAGTGGTTCTGCAAGTAGAATATGTGGAGTTGGGAAGAAATAAACACCAAGCAGAAAGTTTTCAAATAAGGAAAATTACTTAACTGCATCGCCTTAGCTAAAAAAAGAATGCTAATAAAGTTCCAGCACATAAATATAAAACCCATTCGATCAAATGACCATACATTGAATAAATGGTGACTTCGTAAAAGTTCTTCATGGAGAGCTTAAAACACTCAAAGCTTCTGTGCATCTTTTTTGGCCAGCAGAAATAGATTCTCATAGCAGTCAAAAGAAGTGACAGACAAAGCAGACATACATGTTGTATCAGTGTATTGCAAAGCATATATTGAACACACCTGCAATCTTACATGCATTCCACATTATTTCTTCATCTTCAGCAATCCCATAGAGGCATAAAGTAGCTGATTCAACACCAAGTACTTGCCATAACAACTTTCCAGTGTTGTTTTGTCGTAGAAAATCCTGCAAAAAGTTGATTGAACATTTGATGGCCACAAAGGATGTTACAACATTCAGGACAAGAACTAATGCTTGACATGCTAACCTTTGGATGCATATACAACCAAAACCTTATGCCACGCCATAGAGAGCTGGGCTTGACTTTTGAACACATACAATCTTCTTCTAGAGGAAGCCAGCACTGCAAATAAATATATTAATTCCCATTAAAAGGCCACACCAACCACCACGAAAATGTCACCGTACCATTGAACATCAAGAACATACCTTCTGGCAGAGGTAACCTCTACTTCCAAGCAAACGACAAGCTATCTGTCGAGCTGAAAAGAACTGGAGCTTCTTCTCAGAATCACCTAAAGCCTGATATGTTGCTCTATGTTTCTTGTTCTCTTGCATTCCAAAATCCCCCTAATTCAAAACAGAATATACACAAAAAAAGAGACTTTCAGCCATGTGAAACACACCCACTGGAACTACACTATAGCTTATCAAAACAATGATTCTCATCACCACAAAAAATCTATATGAATTCTCAATTGCTCCATTTGAATATATCAAATACCAGGCAAAATAAGCAAAAAGAACCGATCTTTCCATTCACAGGAACACAAACCTCAGTGAATTGAACCCAAGACAAATGCTATTCACAAAAACTTCGTTTTCATTACAGTACCACACAACATAACACATGAAAATCGAATCTCTTCCATCAAATCCCTCCTTTTTTGCTCATTAACAAAATTATTACCTCTAGTTTGCCACGATGCCCACTAAAGCTCATCTGGACCTCAGTCGATTTCTCCAAAAGCTGCAAATCCTTAACAATCTCCACAACTTTAGCAGGTAGTGGAGATACTGCACCCCATCCTTGCCATTCCTGTAAAGTTATGGTAAACCCATCACTAGTGTCTTTTATATCAGGGTTTGTTTGAGGAGAATGTGAAGTAGGGGTAAAGTGGGTTCTTGGTGGAGACTCCATGTGGGTTCTGAGAGAGAAGGCTGGAGATGGAGGAGAGATTTTGAATGTCAATGGCCTTGTTACTGAGACGGAAAGCATGGTGGGTTTTGGTGGGTTTTTGTTTTTCTGCTTAGCTTGTTGGTCTCTCTTGATACGGCGCGTTTTCCTCAAGCAAAGAATATTTCACTCACACTCTTTATAAGGTTGGTCTTGGTCTTGGGCTTGCATTCAATTGAAATAGAGATGGAAATTTGGTCTGGTTCCAACATAAAGGGAGAGATTGAGAAGCATTAAATTAAACTAAATTATTATTGTTAATTTAAAAAACATACACAAAACTCATTACATTATGGATAGTAAATGTCTAATGATGAATTTTTTTTATTTTTTTATTTTAAATAATTTATAAAATTAGATTTTTTTTAAAAAAAAATCCATTCTTTAATTTTTTTCATCTAATAGATTTGCCCCTATTCTTTTAATTTATACTTGTTTTATTGGAGATAGTTTTTTAGATTAGGTTTTTTTCACAACGTTATCCTTCATTTTTTTTTATCACATTTGATCCTTATATTTTTTTTACTATTTTTTACTTGATTTTTTAAAAATTAATATCATTTTCGGATTGCATACTTCAATATTAAATTGATTGTGAATTAAGTTTTTTAATTAAACTAAAGTCTAGGATTTCAAGGATGGTGAGTTTGAGAAATTAATCCAGCTTCAAGAGATTTGCATAGGTTAGCTTGGTTTCCCCCCCTTTTTAAACTCATGTTTTTTTTTTTTTTTATCATTTTATCCTTTAGCATATATTAAATTGGATATTGGGCTCCATGCTTTTTTGTATCTGTTTCTATAGGATTTTATACTAATTTTAAAAATAACCCAAGTTATCTGGAGTCTTTTTATTTATTGTTTTTTGTTAAATTTAGCTTTTTCTTAAAGAAATTTTATTTTTTAATTAAATTAAATTAATGAATTAAATATAAGCATGGAATGCTTTCTTTATGATATTTTCTTTGGTTTGGTTTCTGGGTTATTGCTCTAATGATGTGTGTGACCTTTGTCACTATTGTCGTGCAACTTTTTGCACTAGTATTGAATTCGTCTCAGTGAGATCTTTTTTGGTGGTGGAGGTGCTGTCCATAGAGATGCAATAAAAAGTCCATAACAAACTTTTTTTTATTTTCCTCTTGAGTATGGTAGTGACAATATACTTTTTATAGTTAATCATTGCCAATTTTCCTTATCGCTTTATTTAATGTCAATATTTTTTTTTCTAATCATATTATTAAATTAACCGAACTTATTAAATTTAGTCAAATCAATGGCTTGAGTTTCATATTTTTCTTACTTTATTAAAATGCTAGTGTTGTTTGAACATCTTATTTTTGTGTAACGAGAAATTTGAACTAGCCTGCGGGCTACCT
>Ga0307509_10009736_pt1 | contig 11925 bp, 8 predicted proteins | sample 10_EM_MG_FD_202245 | JGI IMG/M metagenome (GOLD analysis project Ga0307509, IMG submission 202245) | Populus trichocarpa ectomycorrhiza microbial communities from riparian zone in the Pacific Northwest, United States - 10_EM | ecosystem: Host-associated > Plants > Roots > Unclassified | place... | reverse complement strand
CTACGAGGTCAAAGCCAGGGTCGGAACACACGCTTACCGTCTGGAATTGCCGAATACCATGAAGATACATAACGTCTTCCATGTGTCACTGTTGGACCTGGCAGCCAACGATCCACTCGAAGGACAGGTAATCCCCCCACCTCCGCCTGTGGAAGTTGAAGGAGAAGAAGAATGGCATGTTCAGGAGGTTTTGGATTCCAAGTTCGTCAGGAACCGACTACGATATCTGGTGAAATGGGAAGGCTACGACGAAACGACATGGGAGCCAGCTGAATCGATCAACAAACTAAGAACAGTTGACGAGTTCCATGAACAGTACCCACTTAAGCCTGGACCATTACCGGAGGATCCAGAATAGGCCTCAGGGAACTTCGGCCCTGGGGAGGGCCCTGCTCTCACGGTTCCCTGATGAGATATGTGTTGGGATAACTTTGGTGTTCTTTCTTTTGTTACACGGTTGCTAGGAGGGATTTCCTTTGTAAGGGTTACGACAAATTGTATTGTTTCCTTGGTTACGCGGATATGCGACTCATACTGGGGTATGAGTCGGGCGGCAAAGGCTGTGCTTGGATTTCTTTCTATATAAAGGGGGCTCCGCCCCCTATTTCCTTCCACGCTCCGCGCCCTCTACACCTCCAGTCATTGAAATTACAACTCCACGTCGTTCAGTGCACGATCCCCCCTCGCCCCCTAACTTCCCCTGCCTTTCAGGCTTCGCGTCCCTGATCCCCCATTGTCACGATGGAAGATCTCCCTCCCCTCCCCTCTTCCAGAGCCTCCTCGGCACAGTCTTCTTCCCCTGAGCTCAATGAGTCCCACCTCTACATACGCGACTTCGTGCGCGAGACCCGTCAGAGGCTAAATTTTACCTCTACCCAACTCCCTATCCTCGACGATCACCAGCTCTCCGGCCTGTCGGACGGCGAGACGATCCTCGTCCCCCTTTCCTGCTCCTCCCTCAACGCGCTCGCCTCCATGACGCGTCAGCTGGATACCATAACAACCCAATTGGGTACTATCCAAGCCGCCCTCCACACCATGCCCACCTGGACGGCCCTCCAGGGTACTCTCGAGCCGATCAATGCTGCCATTCGTGACCTGTCACATAGGGTGGCTGCGCCCCCCACCCAAGCGCCTGCCCCCACTCGGCCTCCTTTTCCCCCGACTGGTGCAACCACACGTCAACCACATGCCCCCACTCGGCCCCAGGTTCCCCCGCCTGGTGCGCCCGCACCTCCCCCCCCCAGGCCCAAAGCGAGGGCTCCTCCCCCAAGCAAGACCCCTTTACCCTCTTTCGACCCGGACATACCCAGATATGATGTGGGCACCCGAGCCTTTTACGGAGACCCCAGGGCGTACGCGGACAAATTCCCGGATTCGTGGGAAGCGAACGCGTTTCGCGAAGGGAAATACCCAGACCCCACCACCTTCATTGCAGGGCACCTAGCCCCCGACTACACCAAACCACACCAGTCGTATGCCAAGGCCGCCTCTGCTGGCGCTCCCAAGGGCAAGAAGAATAAGAGCTCCCTCACGGCCGCACAAGTCGCGGCAGCCAGCAACAGTGTGCCTGCTACCCAGCCACCGAAGTCGCTCCCTACGGCCGAGAGGAGATTCTACGCTCCCCGCTCTTCCCCCTCCGAGCATCAACAAGCTTCCCTGATAGCTGCCACCTTCCCCGATATAGCTGCTCGCGTCCTCAGAGATGCAAACTGCGTCCTCCCCCTCGCGGTCACGACCAAAGTCAACGATCGTGGATCTGTTACCCTGCTCGTCACCGACCCTGCCACCCCCGCTGCCGCCTTCCCACCTTACTTCGACGCACTTTCCGCCCAGCTCAACAAGTCCTTCCCAGTGGGAGAATCTCCCTGGCTGCCCTTCCGCCTCGCCCCTAACGAGGCCCAGCTTGCCATCCACTCACTCCCCATCGCTTTCCTCCCCGAAGACCCGAACGAACTTTTCCCCTGCCTCGCGGAGTCGATCCTCAACTCCAAGGACATACGCATCCTCGCCGCCAGATACCTCAACCCTGACGCCCAATCCAGGGTGGGTAAAACTGCCACCTCCGTTATCGTCTCCGTCCACCCTGGGGACGTCCCAGCAATAGGTTCCTCCATACGCCTCTTCTGCCGATCCAGAACGGTCGAACGCGCATACTCCTCCAATAGGTATACGCAGTGTAAGAACTGCTGGGGCTACGGACACGTCACCCCCAGATGCCCCTCCGTCGATCCTGTCTGCCCCATCTGCTCCCTCAGTCACACCCGTGCCATGCACCGATGCCCGAACCCTACCTGCCCTGGAGGTGGCAACATTAAGGCTACTCCTGGCTGTTGCTCTTCCTCACCACCGCGATGCGCCAACTGCGGAGGCGCCCACACTGCGACTCACAGGGATTGTGACTCCCGCCCGGCTCCGCCCCCTCTCAGGCGGTCCACCGCTGCCGAAACGATTGTTCTCCCGCCGCCCGTTGGTGACGCGATGGACACGGCCACCGACGAGGACGACCTCTCGCCCCCCGCTTCACCCACCCGCTCCCTCCAGTCAGCGTTCGAGATGGCTACTCCGAGAGCCAGAAGCTCAACGATACTTCCGGCCCCAGTAGGGCCCACCCAAGGTAGTCGGTCACTCCCTCCCGTGGAGCCCGCCAGCCCCTCTCCCATGAGTAGAACCCCATCGGGCCTGGCCCGCTAATGCATTACAACCAATCACCGTGGGGTGGTGAGCAGGACTCCCCTCCCCCTCCGAAACCCTTCACACTCGTTCAACACAACTGCCTCGGGAGCTGGGATGTGTTCCTTTCCTTGTTCGGGTCCTTTACACAGCTGGCCCTCGTTCCCTCTATTGTTGCCCTGCAGGATCCTCCTGTCTACAGGGGCAAACTTCCTGTCTTTAATTCGTATACTGTTTTTTCCCCGCCCACCGACCGTGGCTGTAAGCCCCGCGTGGCCTTTTACGTGTATAATTCCTTTTTGGCTACGGTCTCCCTCCTGCCGCGCTTTTTCGGAAGGGGTGATATTATGGCACTAGACCTCTTCACCCCGGACGGTTTTTTCAACCCCTCCACGACTGGTTTTACTATCATCAACTCCTACAGCACGAAGGGTCGTCTCAACAATACCCGCTCCGTTTCTCCGGATATTATTTTTCCTATATCCCCTCTCCCCACGCTGACGCTGGGGGACCTTAACATTCACCACCCCACGGCTGACCCCCTGAGAGTTTTTAAGGAAGATGAGATAGCTACCTCTTCTCCCTACTTTGACAGAGCCACAGAGCTGGGGTTCACCCTCCTTAACGTCCCGGGTGTCTTTACCCGGTTTTCCATGTCCCTCATTGGGCGCCCTGGCGTCATAGACCTCGCCTTTGCGTGCCCCCTCCTCGCCCCCTATTTCACTGAATGGACCGACCCCCTCCCCTCGACGGGCTCCGACCATATTCCGATCCTCCTCCGTTTCGAAGCCCCACTCTTTCGGGCTCCCCCCCCCACCCCAAACTGGGCCCTGACGGACTGGCCTACACTGGAATCCGCACTCAAAGCGACCTGCATCTCGCCTGTCCCCTCTATAGCGACCACCCTCTCAATGGACATCTGGTTCCGGACCAACCTGGACAGGATCACGGCCGAGCTGGCCCTCCACACCCCGGTCAAACGGGTGACTTTCCGGTCAAAGCCTTGGTGGACCGACCTTCTCTCTCATCTCAGGAAAGCCTACAACTCCGCCCTCCGCTCCTCCAAGACAGACAGATTCAATGCGGCACTCCTTGCTTCGGCGAGAGCCGCTAGGACAGCCTACTTTAAAGCAATCAAAAAGGCCAAGAGGGACCATTGGTCCACGTTCCTGGCCGCAGCAACCCCGCAGACGGTATGGACGGCGAAGAAGTTCGCTGTGGGCCGCCCCCCCCCTCGCTTCCCTGAGCTCCCGGGTGCCACTACACCGCCGGAACTCAACAAAGCCCTCCTGGACCATTTCTTCCCTGGCGCCCCAGTCAGTACCCCCAATTCCATCCTGCTCCCATTCACGGACTGCCCGGCACTGGCGGCGGAAGAGATTAATAGGGCCTTGGCCCGTTCGTCGCCATCCTCCGCCCCGGGCCCCGACATGACCCCCAACTCAGTCTGGAAGAGGGTACAACGGGTGGCCCCGCACCTAATCCAAGACCTCCTCGCCCCCCTGGTGGCCCATGGTTTCCACCCCTCATCCCTCAAAAGGGCCGATGGCATCGTTCTAGACAAGCCTGGAAAGCCCTCCTATGATTCACCTTCCTCCTTCCGCGTTATCGTTCTACTACAGACCTTCTCTAAGATCCTGGAGAGGATCATGAATTCAAGACTCTCCTGCGTGGCACGCGTTGCCGGCCTCCTTAACCCCCACCAATGCGGCTCACTGGCAGGCTTATCGGCCTCCGACGCGGTCTCCACACTTACCCACGAGGTGAGGACCCTCCAAATGGCCGGAAAGAAGGTGTCAACGCTTTTCCTGGACATCAAGGGTGGGTTCGACAACGTCAACCCTTCAACTCTGTGCAGCATGCTTAAGGCAAAGGCTGTCAACCCATATCTCGTTTCATGGACCAGGTCCTTCCTCACGGGTAGGACGTGCCGCCTCCGCTACCAGGGATCGCCTAAAGTGTTTGCCCCAGTTGCTGTGGGCACTCCGCAGGGCTCCCCCGTCTCCCCGCTTTTATTTGTGATCTACGTGTCCAGACTCCACTGCGAGATCCCCCAGGGCCTCACCCTCTCCTATGTCGATGACTTCGGTCTGACAGCTGCCTCTACGTCCTACCGACGTAACATCCAGTCCCTGCAAAGGCAGTACGCGACGCTGAAGGCTAGGGGGTCCCGGCTGGGCGTCTGCTTCTCAATCCCCAAGACTGAACTCATCCACTGGAGGACAAACAGAGACAGAGGTCCTGTGTCCCGCTCCCCCATACACCTAGACGGCTCAATCTTCCCACCTAAGGATGAGGTCCGATGGCTTGGATACTGGTTCACGCCCTCGATCTCGACTACCACGCACTTCACCAAAAGACTGACGAAGGCCCAAGCCGCTTTCGTGGCAGTTCGAAGGCTCTCCCCCCCTGGGATGGGTCTCCCCCCTTTCCTGTGCCATAGGTTGGCTTCATCGCTCCTCTTCCCGATCCTCAGCTATGGCGCGGACGTGTTCAGTCCGACTGTTCACATGACGAGAAAAATGTCGGCCTTCTGGCATAAGGTCCAGAGGTGGTCGACGAACTGTTTCGCGTGCACCCCTACCGACATCCTGGCCATTGAGGCCTGCCTTCCTCCGCTCGACCTCCTCCTTACCTATAAACGCCGACTGGCCAACCTCCGGGTGATGTGTTCCCCACCGGAGATAAACCCGGCGTCGGCCAGACTCCCAGCCTCCCTCCAGACACCTTCGCTAAAACGCCACACCCCTGACCACAGGATCCTCTCCCGCAAGAACGCGGGCAGCCGACTACCGCTACCCTGGCTTCAGCCGAGACCTCCCTCGAAGAACAGGGCCCATCTCCCCTTGGACGCCCTCCCCCACTCGATGCTCTTTCTCCTCGGCCCCGACGGCCACGCCCCCCTTCCGGTCACCTCTCAGCATCTGCTAGGCGAGACGTACCCCACTCCCCCCCCTGGCCGCACATACCCGCAACTCAAACTCCTCTGCAGGAAGCTCCTTATGGAGGAGTGGGAACTGGCTTCGCCGGATCCAGCGAGATATGCGTACCGCCCCTCACTTAAACCCCACCCGTTCATGGGCCTCCCCAAATTCGATGCAGGACGCCTTCACCAGATGAGGTCTGGGAAGAGCTACCTCCGTGCCCACCCGTCATGGGACGACGATGGCCCCACCACCTGCCCTAGTTGCTCCGAGGCCCCTGAGACCTTTGCACACGCCATCCTACTCTGCCCGGCAAAGGCACCCGCCAGGACCCGCCACCTTCAGGGGGTCACTGAGCTCGGTCCCGATGCCCCCGTCTGGTCCTCAGCTGCCCTCCTGGGCGCTCTCGCACGCTTCATAAGGTCTACGGCAACCGCCTTCCCTCCAGGAATGTTTTCCCGCCCTTCATCTTCCGCTGGTTCAATTTCTTCCCGCTCATCTAATGTGGTTTCCTTTGGGTACTTTATGTCGTCTCAGGAGAGCTAGGTTAATAATTTTTGTTTTTCATGCTGTCCGCTGATGTAAGGAGGGTTTCCTTTGATTTACTTGCTTGAATTTCGTGCCCGTATGTGGGCCTGGGACCGGTACGGACCCCAGCTGAAGAGATTAGTTCCGGATATTTCCTTTGTTAGTTCGTTTTGGCTTTTGGGTTTTGTTTTCGCCATAGCTAGCGCTCCATGCGATTTCTTGTACCTTAACAACGAATATATGACTATAAAAAAAAAATAAAAAAAAAAAAAAGCCCCCTATTTCCTTCATCCTTCTCGTCCGCTCCACCTCCAGGGATTGAAATCTCAACACCATGAGAAATCATTGTGAGAGTGTCTACCGCCTCTGCTCTCCCTTGATGGCTTCTGCCTAGGAGTAGTACGCACCCGTCTCTCCCTTTCCTCTCTCTGGGGTCTCTGGCCTCCCCTCCCGTGGGGTTCTTGATTCTGTCTTCGTTTAAGCACGCTTGCGTTGATGTTTCTCCCCCTTACCCCGCACTTCGCGACGCGTCTCGCATAGCGATTTGCACGGTCGGCAACCCTCTTTCCATCGTCAACGCACGGTCGCTACCTTTGGGCTATCGGTGAAGTAGTTGCCCTGGTAGCCCTGCTCTCTGGTATTGCACTCTCTCCTGAGTTGCTCGGTCGGCACGGTCGGTATTCGAAAAATCGTGACCTCGTCCCCGTCCTCCGTGTTCGTACTTCTTGGTTACTGGCGAGCCTTCCCTCTCCCGCTTTCCACGCATTGGATCCGCTTGCACTGTACTGCTACAGCCCAGCTGGCACCTTACTGTCCCGTCCTCCTCCTCTTTCCTCTCCTGGGGTCTCCCTCTCGTCCGGGATCTCCTCCGGTAGTGACGCTCTCTCTCCTGTAACAAGGGACCACGTGAGAGAAGCGGTAATTTCGTCTGGTCGGCCCTGGGTCTATCCGATGTGGCTGGCATCCCCTCGCCTTCTTCACACTCTTCACGATTTACTCTACGGTCGCAACTCGCTAGTAGGTTACGCTGGGTCATGGTATGGCACTACCTTCTTGGCCCATGCTAAAGTCCGAAGCGCGCCGATTTTCGGGCACTCCGCCAGTGTCAACGCCTTGCCCCACAGCCGTTTTGGTCGGGAAAACTTCGTTTAGGCATCCGGCAACAGTAGTTTTAGCTTTCCTCTTTGTCGGTGCTTGTGCCGTGCAAATCTTTTCGTTTGTTTAGGGGAGCCTGCTGAAGGGTTTCTTTGCCCCTGTACGTCTTTATGTTGGTTTTCTTCTTGGATTGTTCTTTCCTATGCTTTCCTCCCCATTAGTCTAGGCTGGTGGCTGGTGTGCGGTTAGGCCCATACCATAGGGTCTTGGAGGTACGGCGAGGCTTCCTTGTTTGATTGCTTGCCTACGGGCGGAGGGTATTTGTTTGTCCCATGAAGAGGTGAAGCGGGCCGTTGGATTGTTTTATGGTTTTGTTTTCGCCATAGCTAGCGCTCCTTGTGATTTCTTGTACCTTAACAACGAATATATGATAAAAAAAAAAAAAGAAGAAAAAGAAAAAAAGAAAAAAGCCCCCTATTTCCTTCCACGCTCCGCGCCCTCTACACCTCCAGTCATTGAAATCACAACTCCACGTCGTTCAGTGCACGATCCCCCCTCACCTCCTAACTTCACCTGCCTTTCAGGCTTCGCGTCCCTGATTGTCCATCATCGCGATGGAAGACCTCCCTCCTCTCCCCTCTTCGAGGAACTCCTCCAGAGCTCCCTCCCGCCAGTCGTCCCATCCGGAGCTCAATGAGTCCCAACTCTACATACGCGACTTCGTTCGTGAGACCCGCCAAAGGCTCAACTTCACCTCGGTCCAACTCGCAATCCTCGACGATAACCAGCTTGCTGAACTATCAGACGGGGAGATGATTCTCGTCCCCCTCTCCTGCTCAGCCCTGAACGCGCTCGCGTCCATGACGCGTCAGCTCGACACCATAACAACCCAGTTAGGCAATATCCAACAAGCCGTCCACACTATGCCCACCTGGCCAGCCCTCCAGGGAACCCTCGACCCGATAAACGCTGCCATACGTGACCTGTCACATACGGTAGCGGCCCCCATGCCCCAAGCGCTAGCCCCCACTCAGCCTCCTATTCCCCCGAGCAACGCGGTCACCCGCCCTGCTCAGGCCCCCACCCGGCCTCCTGTTCCCCCGACCAGTGCGACCGCACGCTCTGCCCCTGCGATACCTCCACCTACAGCTAAGCCCCGTCCACCCCCCCCTAACAAGGGCCCCTCCTCTTCCTTCGATCCGGACATACCCAGGTATGACCCGGAAACGCGTTCCTTTTACGGTGATTCCTGTGCATACCCGGTCAAGTTTCCCGACTCCTGGGAGGCTAACGCGTTTCGAGAGGGGAAGTACCCCGACCCTACCACTTTCATCGCCGGGCATTTAGCCCCTGACTACTCCAAGCCCCAACAATCGTATGCCAAGGCAGCCTCCAGCGCTCCCAAGGGCAAGAAGAATAAGACCTCCCTCTCGGCCGCCAAAGTCGCGGCAGCAAGCAACGTGGTGCCTGGCCCCCAGCCACCCAAGTCGCTCCCAACAGATGAAAGAAGATTCTACGCTCCCCGTTCCTCGCCCTCCGAGCACCCGCAGGCGTCGCAAATAGCGGCTACTTTCCCAGACATAGCTGCCCGTGTCCTCAGGGATGCCAACTGTATCCTCCCCCTCGCAGTCACGACTAAGGTCAATGACCGCGGATCAGTCACCCTCCTCGTCACCGACCCTGCCACCCCAGCTGCCGCTTTCGCGCCCTACTTCGACGCCCTCTCCTCCCAACTCAACAAGTCTTTCCCGGTGGGAGAGTCTCCCTGGTTGCCCTTCCGCCTAGCCCCCAACGAGGCCCAGCTTGCCATCCACTCCCTCCCCATCGCATTCCTCTCAGAGGACCCAGAAGAGCTTTTCCCCTGCCTCGTGGAGTCCATCCTCAACTCCAAGAATATACGCATCCTCGCCGCCAGATATCTCAACCCGAATGCAGAATCAAGGGAGGGGAAGTCCGCCACCTCCGTCATCGTTTCCGTCCACCCAGGGGATGTCCTGGCAATGGGCTCCTCGATCCGCCTGTTCTCCCGATCAAGGACGGTTGAGCGTGCATACTCTTCCAATAGATACACGCAGTGCAAGAACTGCTGGGGGTATGGTCATGTCGCCCCCAGGTGCCCCTCATCCGATCCCGTTTGCCCCATCTGCTCCCTCAACCACACCTGAGCCATGCACCGTTGCCCCAACCCCACCTGCCCTGGAGGTGGCAACGTTAAGGCTGTTCCTGATTGTTGCTCTTCCTCCCCGCCCCGTTGTGTTAACTGCAGAGCGGACCACACCGCCACCCATAGGGATTGCGAAAGCCGCCCGTCACCGCCCCCTCTCAGGCGTTCAGCCGTTGCCACCGAAGTTGTTCCTCCGCCACCAACCGGCGACGAGATGGACACGGAAGCTGACGACAGAATCGTCTCGCCCCCCCCTTCACCAACCCGCTCCCTCCAGTCGGCGTTCGAGATGGCTACTCCCAGGGCCAGAAGGCCAACGATACTTCCGGCCTCTGTAAGGCCCGCACCAGGTCTCGGACAGCTCCCTCCCGTGGAGCCTCAGAGCCCTTCACCTAGGAGCTGCAGCAACTCGGGCCTGGCCCGCTAATGCAGTACAACCGATCCTCATGGGGGGGTGAGCAGGCCTCGCCCCCTCCTCCGAAACCCTTCACACTTGTTCAACACAACTGCCTCGGGAGCTGGGATGTGTTTCTTTCTTTGTTCGGGTCTTTCACGCAACTGGCCCACCCTCCTTCCATTGTCGCTCTCCAGGACCCTCTGGTCTACAGGGGCAAACTCCCCTCGTTTAATATGTTTACTCTTTTTTCCCCTCCAACGGTCAGTGGCTGTAAGCCACGGGTCGCTTTTTACATTTATAGTTCCTTTTTGGCTTCGGTTTCCCTCCTGCCCCGCTTTTTTGGGAGGGGAGATGTTATGGCTCTGGACCTCTTCACCCCTGACGGTTTCTTCAACCCCTCCACCACTGGTTTTACGATAATCGACTCCTATAGCACCAAAGGTCACTCCAACAACACCCGCTCTGTTCCGCCGGTCATTATCTTCCGCTCCTCCCCGCTTCCCACCCTCACACTGGGTGACCTGAATATCCATCACCCCACGGCTGACCCCCTCAGGACCTTCATGGAGGATGAGATCGCCACCTCGACCCCCTATTTTGACAGGGCCACAGACCTAGGATTCTCCCTCCTCAACACCTCGGGTGTGTTTACTCGGTTCTCCATATCAGTCATTGGGCGCCCCGGCGTCCTTGACCTCGCTTTTGCCTGCCCTATCCTCGCGCCATATTTCACAGAGTGGTCCGACCCTCTTCCCTCTACGAGGTCTGACCATATCCCGATCCTCCTCCGTTTTGAGGCCCACCTGTTTTGAGCTCCCCCCCCGACCCCTAATTGGGCCCTGACTGACTGGGCCTCCCTGGAGTCCTCCCAAAAAGCTACGACTATCTTGCCCCCTCCCCCCCTCCCCACCACGCGCTCCCTAGACATCTTGTTTAGCACCAACCTAGGCAGAGTGACGTCCCAGTTTGCGCTGTACACCCCGCTGAAGAGGGTGACCTATCGATCCAAGCCCTGGTGGTCTGAGCTCTTGTCGATGTTTAGGAAGGCCTACGGCTCCGCTCTCGGTTCCTCAAAACGGGATCGTTTCGACGCCGCCCTCCTCGCCTCCGCAAGGGCGGCGAGGTCAGCCTATTTCAAGGCCATCAAGAAGGCAAAGAGAGATCAGTGGTCCTCCTTCCTGGCCTCAGCAACCCCCAAGACTGTGTGGACGGCCAAGAAGCTAGCCGTCGGCCGTCCCCCCCCCCGATTCCCCGCGCTCCTGGGTGCCTCCACGCCGCCGGAACTCAACCGGGCCCTCCTCGAGCATTTCTTCCCCAGTGAACCAGTCAGGTTTCTCGACAACATCCTGGTCCCGTTCAGGGAATGCCTCCCCTTGGCCCCGGACGAGGTCGGCAGGGCCCTGGCCCGCTCCTCCCCGACGTCGGCCCCTGGGCCTGACATGACCCCCAATTCGGTATTGAAGAGGGTGTACCGTGCAGCCCCTCACCTGATCCACGACCTGCTTGCCCCTCTGGTGACTTACGGGTCTCACCCCCTCACCCTCAAGAGGGCTGATGGCATCGTGCTAGATAAGCCCGGGAAGCCCTCTTACGACTCTCCCTCGTCTTTCCTCATTATAGTGTTACTCCAGACCTTCTCGAAAATCCTGGAAAGGATAATGACCTCTAGACTCTCCTGCGTGGCCCGCGCGGCCGGCCTCCTCAACCCACACCAGTGCGGCTCGCTGGCTGGCCTCTAGGCCTCACACGCGGTCAGCACCCTCACCCAGAAGGTGAAGACCCTCCAGATGGCTGGTAGAAAGGTCTCAACGCTCTTTCTTGACATAAAAGGGGGCTTCGACAACGTAAACCCCTCCACCCTCGGCGGCATTCTTAGAGCCAAAGGGGTCAACCCGTATCTTGTGTCTTGGACCAGGTCCTTTCTTTCTAGCAGGTCTTGCCGGCTCCTGTACCAGGGGTCCCCCAGAGTGTTCGCCCCGGTTTCGGTGGGCACCCCCCAAGGGTCCCCAGTCTCTCCACTGTTGTTTGTTATTTACGTTTCCCGCCACCACTGCGAGATCCCCTATGGTTAGTGTTCGTTACGGGGCGGGGCGGGGCGGGTTTTCACTTTGTGACCCCGCCGTTACTCCGGCCCGGGGTCAACT
>Ga0307509_10009735_pt1 | contig 11926 bp, 7 predicted proteins | sample 10_EM_MG_FD_202245 | JGI IMG/M metagenome (GOLD analysis project Ga0307509, IMG submission 202245) | Populus trichocarpa ectomycorrhiza microbial communities from riparian zone in the Pacific Northwest, United States - 10_EM | ecosystem: Host-associated > Plants > Roots > Unclassified | place... | reverse complement strand
GTGTTGTGTGGATGCATCTTCAACAACAAATTCAAAGTGTTCGTTCCATATTGGATTTAGATCATTGTTCTACAGGGGAAAATATCTCAAATCAGGTTATGCAACAAAAAATCCGCTCGAGGAAAAGGTTATCTTAAATTACACTACCAAAGAGTGTTATGACACTCACGATTATTTTGCTGGTTTTTGTTTTGTCAGGTAAAGGGCGTATGTATAACTTTGCAAAGGGATCCGATTTCCCAATGAGGTCTTTATTTGTCAAATTCTTTGCCTGCACAAGCTTCACCTCCAATATTCCCACGGGCTTTAACTCCAAGTCACTGCACAATAACATTATTAGTTACTTCAATGAATTGCTAAAAAGAAAACAGTAGCAACCAATAACCACCACCAGACCCTGCCCCATCTCCCATGGTCCCATCCTAGCAGGTTGAGAGGAGAAAAAGCACCACCAACGATGCCATCACCCCCTTATGAGTAGTCCTATGGTCCCACCCTCTCTCTAGCTATTTGAAAAGAAAAACTGAACCACCAACAATGCCACCACTTCTGGGCAGCTGAACCATTAATTTAAAGAGAAAAAGACTGTCAACAGACATTTGAGCATGAAAACTTAATGCAAAGTGCAAAGTCCACCACTCGGTGAGTGTGCAAGGAGATCAACAGTACATTTATTGTACTTGGTGATTCCAGAAGCAACTGTTACTTGCAGTTTTTGGAAATATGCCTGCCTTGTATAGAAATATTGGACTACGGCCACCTCACACAACTCCATGTTTGCTTGGGAACAGGTGTCAAGTTGAGCAGACATATAAGCAGCCTGTCTGAAGAGTGCGTGATAATGGTATGCAAACAGAGTGTGGCCCTCAAAAGGTTGCAAGATTTAAAGAATGGCATGTCTAACATCCATATTGGGAATAATTGCAGGAAATCATTCTGTAACACTTCTTCCAAGTTATCATGTGATATCAGACTCCCGTTAAACTCTTTCAATGAAGTGAAAAGGTGTGAGTGAGGAAGATCTCCAGTATACAAATTTGGTCCAAGACCTCAAAAGCCATTCCATTAAGTATTTTTTGGGTGATGAGCCCATGGTGTTACACTTGATCATTCAAGTTACCCAAATGCTTTTCTACAATCATGGAATGAATATTGAGAGACCAGCAATCAATGACACAGGTTTTTATAAGAAAAGAAAAATGAAAGTGCAACAAAAGTTCTGGTTTCTATCTCTTTCCGTGTACTGATATACCTGTAATCCCCAGGCAAAATTGGAACAACTTTCCGAACAGGCCAGGTGATAGAATCTTCAACAGCATTCCGTATTGTCTCCTGTATGAGTAAACATGCAGCTTTATTATGCTTGAATCATGTTGTCACATAAATCTGGAAAGTAAAGCTCTGTTGTTTTTCAAGAAAAAGAATATTTGCCCCCACCATCCTCCACAAGCACCATATACAAGCAATCAAGTATTAGCTTATGACCGAACATATAAAACACCCTTGTAATAAGAAAAAAGCAACATGCTTCACCCATGATCTACAATTTACCTACTTGAAATAATCTAGTCTCTCACAACACAGCCTAAGTCTAAAATCTTCAAAGGCCAACAGAATATTTCATTATGCAATCACAATGATCGATCCCAAATTGCGGCGATAATGGCTTTTGATTAACTTCAATTCAAGAACTTGTGAATTGTCGCACTTTGTCCTTAAAAATCCAATTTGAAATTCAAATGGAGCTTCAAATCTTTGGTATCAAATCATTCACAAAGCCATGAAGATCATGTACCTTTTCACAAACCTATACTAGGAACTTGTACACTTTAATCTCCTTGACAGAATCTACCAGGATATCAACTGACAGACTAAACATCTTAAGTCCATCATTAAGACAATAATATAAATGCCAATGAGACTGGAAACTTTTAATCCAGTATTGAATTAAATGCATGAATTAGAATTAAATAAGAGAATTGTTGTACTTTCATTTCTTTTATCATATGACGAAATGAAGGAGGCCAACAATGGGTTGTACAAACCTGAATAGCATCATCAAGTCCAGGAATTGCAGAGATGTCACCGCCAATAACTTTAAGTGTAAAATCCATTTTTTTCTGCAAGACAAAACCATGTACGCTAAAAACTTATACTTCCTCAGTGTATTCATGCACAAGCTCATGATCATGTGTGAGAAAGAGAGACCTAAAGAACACATTAGCACAGTTAGCTATTTTGTCTAAATTCACTTCTTTGTAGTCAAATAGATCAGATTGAAGCTTTGGATTAGATTACTATGATTTGGACAGCATGATGCTACCATTCCCATTCAAATGACACTTCAAGCTCCCAGTCCCACAAAAAAAAATGTCTTATATATATATCAAAAGATAGAAGACATGGAAGAAAGAAGATTTCAAAAGCATATGATTGAAAAATGGATGTTGGTTGATCTGAAGGGAACAACATAGAATTGACCGCATGTCTGCATGTGCTGCTAGTTGGTTGGTATTGCAATCCAAATATGTTAGTAGATACTAAGATAGTCGCATACTAAGGTCCATTGGTAATTAAACCAGATAACTTATTTGAATAGCATGCGAGTAAAATATTCTATTAATTTGCTAGATACACGCTTGCTCATACTAGAACAACACATGTTTGTCTATGTCTGCAACTTCATCTAGCAACACCCCTCCAATACACAAAAAGAACACCCCCCCCAACCCCCCCTCCCCCCGTGTAAATTCATATACATATCCTTTTCAAATCTTAGAAATTTCTAACTCTTGAGAATAGATACTGCACCTTTTGTCTCAAAGAATAACAAATAGCTCCAAAGCAGGGGAACTCAGGAACTAGTGGCTTAAAGATCAACCTGAAAACCCCAGTAAATCCGATATCTTTCACCTGAATACAAAAGATCAGAAAAAGGGAAAAGAAGAATAAAATAAGAGGAAACTAAACAGAGAGGGCAAAGCATGAAGTGGTGACAAGCTGCACTGAATGTCATGTTACAGGGTACAAAAATAAATTCTTGAATGAATAGAAACACTCGTCATATTAACACAATAAGACATACGGATGATACATGTGCACGCCTGGTGGGAAGGTCCTAACATTCTACACTTGACCAGAAGAAGAAATCCGGAAGCATAATAAAAGATGTAATCAGCCAGGAAACCTTTTAAGTTTCCAGTGATTACACGAGAAATAATATATTGAAAGAAGCATATTTGGCTATAATTTTGTAGAATTTTCAGAAGATTCATGCAAGAAAAATTGCTTGGAGCAGGAAAACAGTTAGAGGTTCATCTTTATTTTTCACCTTCCAGTTTCCAGAACGTTTATTTAGATCATTTAATATTATTAATGAAGTCTTCTAATGCAACACAGATTAGGACAGTATCAAGTTTTGGAGACAACCATACCTACAGTTGCATTAGGGGGGCAAGTCCCATCCTGGTTACAACATTCAGCAAAAAATACGATTTCTAAGTTGTAACAAATCCAATGTGAAAAGACAGTAGCTTGGATAGGTATAATGGTTCAGCAGGTAAAGCAGAGTTTCAACAGCATGAGTATAGAGATTATGTCAAAATTAAGGATAAAGATTCCATATTCTCTGCTAGCTTGCCTTTAAAGGGTTGACATGGTGATATTCTGAATTTTTGTTATTGTTTTACCTGTACTGGCAAAGAAACGCCAAATCTAGTCTTAATACCAAGTATTATACTTGGATTCCCATCCCAGTTCATTTCCAACTCCATAGTGATGCCACTGCCTCCATCCTCGATGATAGAAACTCCTAAAAATAACATTGATTTAGGATTGCCAGTTTGTACCATGGAAAATATTGTACCAAACGATTAAAATGCACAGAAAACAGAATTCTACGTCTGACCATAACCAAAATATTACTGTTAGATAGGTTGACCTTGATGATGTAGAAAGCAAACAAGAGAGAGAGAGTATCAAAGTCTTTTCCATTATTAGTGAGCCTACCTTAATTTTAACTTATACTTCTATATATAATGTTAAGATATTTTCTGGTTCTTTGCTTGGAGCCCAAGTGGCTCTATTTGTTTAAATATCAAAGGGATCTTTGGTAATTTCATGTTAGATATGCATTACCTGTAACAATTACAATGCACAGAAAACCGGATCTACATCTGGCCATACCCTATGCAGGAACTAAATCTACAAAGACCACCATTTCGGCCACATCAAAACAATTAAGACAGAAATATTCCCTGAAACAATTCTCCTACAGAAACTCATAATCGACACTGAAATGGGCCACTAGAGCACATCAAAAACCAAATGAAATGCTGCATGCCTCCTACAACTAACCTATCAAGACATCTGTAATTGCCGATGGACATAAACAAGGCATAACAACCAATATCATAAATAATGGCATCCCAGTTGCAAAATAAAAAATTTATAACCAAAATCTAACAACGTTACATACAATGAAACAAAGCCAACCTGTAAATTGGGGCGCAACAGTTCCAAGAGTAAATTTTGAAAATTTGAGAGATGACAATATAACCGGTCTATATTGCTCAAGCACAGGCTCCAGTGAAGTTTTTATCAGCCCAGAAGCTGCCTACACACACCAAATTATAGATACACTAATTCACTTTCTCGCAACCAATTGACAATGACCCTTTATTTCTAATAACTAGATAGTCAAATGCTATAATAACCTAGAAGAAAAGTGAAACCCCATAGTAGCAAAATACCTGATCAACATATGGCCAGATCTTTGTAAGATGTTGATTAAGCCAATCCAACTGAAGAAATAAAAAAAGCAATAGAAATCAAATAAGTAACATCATTAACACATACATAACATATACAGAGACCAAAAATGGAAGAGTAGGAGTAAGCGAGAGCTTAACTTCTGGCGCTGAGAGAAGACAACCCAAGAAGGGTAGAACTCAGCTGGCAAGATCTTTCTTGAATCATCCACTGTCATTCTTGCAAAAGCAGCTATAGTTGTTGCCTGAAATTATGATTAAAGAAGAACCCGGAAACAGAAAAACATACAAAGAAATCAAAAAACACATAACGAAATAACTTAACAAAAACCCAGAAACACAAACACAAATAAATAAAAACACAACAAAAAATCAAACTTTACAACTTCTTAGCCAAAACCCAGAAACCAAAAACACAGAGAAGCAAACTTTATAGTTAAAACAACATAATTAACATCAAAGTAAGACAGATAGCTACTTACAAGCTCAGACCGAAGCTTGGATCTTGCGTTTTCAGACTTTACAAATCCGACAATCAAAGCTAATCCGACAGCAAGACCGAAAATTAAGCCAACAAAAAAGGACATTCTGTGTTCTTGGATCAGTACACGCTACACGGTGAAAAACAAAGAGCGTAGTAGTGTGTGTGAATGATAACAGAAGAAGAGAGAAGTTTCCTTTCCTCTTGTGTGCTTCGAGTTTCTGAGGCTAGAAAGTGTTTGCTTACTGTTTCTTTCCGTTGGTTTTTCAGAGGCCGTTTGGTTACTGTGGTATTGCAGTAGTTGCTTTCGATTTTTTTTTTCATTTAAAATATATTGAATTAATATTTTTTATTTTTTATTTTTATTTTTTACATTAAAATAATCTAAAAATATTTAAAACAAAAAAAAATATTTTTTGTATTTTGTATTTTTTAAAATTAATTTTTTACATTAAAACAATATAAAAATATTTAAAAAAAATTAATTTTTAAAAAATAAAAAAATTTAAATGTTTTTAAAAATATTTTAAAAAAAAATTGTGTCCGTGGAAATCAAACTTTTTAGTTTTAGGTTTTTTTAGTTTTTTATTTTTTACTGGTGTTTTTTTCCTGCTTTTTAAGATGCAAGAAAGTAAGTGAAAACTCGTTGGCCGACATAAATCCGACCTTTTCTCTTTATGTATTTTGTTTTGGTTTTTTTAGGACAACGAGATTGAGATATTTTATTGGATGCCTGTGATTTCTTTCCTTTGATAATGCTTCATTGATAAGATGGCAAATCGCTAGACTGTTGGTTTTATAGGTGATAGCCACTAATTTGAGTTATTTATCATCTTATTTTTTTATGTATTTATTTTTATTATTCAACCTGTTTTTTAAATGATTTTTACCTAAAATATTATCAAGATATTTTTTTAAATATTTTATAATATTTTTAATGTATTGATATTAAAAACAAATCTGAAAAAATTCAGATTATTTTCATATTGGCATGCCGTCTCAAAATTTAAATTGTGGATTTTTTAGGTTAATTTAAATTTATTCTAAAACACTTCATTTTAGATAAAATCAAAACTCAAAAAATCATTTTAGAGAAAAAGAAAATTAAAAAAAAATTATTGGAATTAAAATGATTATAGTCACCATCTACTCCAATTCAAAATAAACATATGTACTTAGTTTTGAGTTTGACAAGAAGAAGTTAAAGGTTCAAACTTCAATGTACTATTAGATTTAATGTGCTATTCATTGTAGTAGTGAAATGATGTTTTTGTTCTTTTAAAAAAAATTAATTGTCTTTGTTTTTTAATCTTTTTTATATAGTATATTAGTTATTAAAAACTTATTCGGAAATATAATTATATTTTTCATCTTTTTAAGCAAAGTATTTCTCTTGAATCAAAACCAGCAAAAAAAAGGTATAAATATCTTTTTCATTTAATCATGTACAATAAATTAACAAATATGTCCTTGGAATAATAAATAAATTAATCATAGGTTAAAGTTTGGTATTTTTCCTTTATGGTTTTTTGTAATAAAGGATATTTTTATTTTTTAGCATCAATTAAATATTAATTAATTTGAAAAAGGATGTTGAAGCGTGCATTATATATATCAGCACGTGGGAGACACTTTCACACTTTAAATGGCACGTATAATGTCTCTCAATGAAAGAAAATGTCATTTTGTCGTATCGTTAAATGCACCATCACATCTTTTTACTCGTGATGCGGTGTGTGTCGATGGTGGTGAATGGTTTGACACCGGTTAATCTTTTTTATTTTTTTTTCTCTCTCCTGTCCTAGAAAATATAGGTTGGTTCTCTTTTTTATATATATATTTCAACTTTGGTCCCTTTTTTTCCTCGATCATTTTATTAAATTTTTGTTTGTTTTCAATTTAATCTTTCCATTCTAATTTGTCTCATATAATTTTTTTTAATTTCATCATTCTTCTTTTAATTTCTAATTTTTTCCTTTGGCTCTTTTATAAAAGTTTTGATGAATTTTGATTTCATCATTTAATCCAAGTTTATGATGTTTTTTTTTCTAATTCGGTCCTTATTCTTTTGATTTTTTTGTCCTTTTGTTATTTTTTTTCAATTTAACCCTCCAATCAAAAATGTGTTCTTGCCCTCTAATTTATTTTTTATTTTGATTTTAACCCTCATTCTTTTAATTGTGATTTTTTATTTTAGATCTTTTTGTGTAATTTTTTTTTCTATTTCGTCCTTCAACATTTGATTTGTTGGGGATTAGACTTTCAAGTTTTTTTTTTATATATGGTACTTTCGATTTAATGATCGGGGTCACACGAGCCTAAAAAGTTAATACAGGTCAATGTCCCGTTCATGTTTTGACTTATTATTTTTATTTTATCATTTAACATTAGTTTTTTTTTTTAAATAGCTTTGTAGTTTTTTTTTGTCAGGTTATCTCAATCTTTTATCATAGGCTACGGGTCGACTTGTCTCTTACTGCCTGGGTTATCTGTCTATCACGCTACATCTGAAGTTTTTGTTTTCTAAGTTATCTTGGTCTTTTAAAAAAAAAGTTATCTATTTACTATTGTTGCCTAAAGGTTTTATCACATGACTAAAATAAAACCAATTTATTAAATATGACCAGGGCTATAACCTGAGTTATTTTTTTTATTTCTTTAAAATACACTTACGGCACCTAAATATAGTTTTTTATGCAAAAAAAAATACAAACTCGTGGTGTAGTACGGGCTCGTGTCTAGTATATTTAGTGGCGGAAGTAGAAAATAAAATTAAGAGGGGCCAAGATTTTAATTACTTTACTACTTAAGCTAAAATTATAAATATCATTAAAGAAGGGGCTGCAAAAAAAATTTCTTATAGGGGTCGGGGCCCCTGTCAGCCCCTCCCTGGCTCCGCCCCTGAGTATATTCTATATTGCATTAAAAATAATATGAAAAACACATAAAAAAAACACAGAGAGTATTGACGTATAGTTTTTTCAATGGAAAAGTTTCAAACATAATACTAAAGAGTTTATGTCTAATGGAAAATTTTAGGGAAAGCTCAAATGAGCCCTAATGCATTGCCTAATTGTCAATTGACGAAACAAAAGTATATATTAGCTAGGTTCCTAATGCTTCCAATATTTTCCAATTAGGTCCTTTTTTCTACTCTTACTACTTTTTCTATCTGCTATTCCTTACAAATGATGTTGTTTTACTGCATAAACCAGGCAATCAGACTGAGCACATCAACTTAATTTGACATATGGGCTCAATTGAGAGAGATTTAAAATGTTGGAGACCTAATTAATAGAATTTATCATTTTGGGACTCAAATTATAATGGATATTTAAATTAGTAATTAATATCAAGTTTCCCCAAAAAGATTCAAACTGGTCAACGTTCAAGATTTCTCTCGTCTAAAATAAAACCAAGGGATAAGACTAAACAATGGCATTCAAGCCTTCTTCGATGTAATGGATTTCGACTCAAGTAGTTCCTGGTTCTTTTTTCTTTTTTCTTTTATTTTTCAAGCATTTTTTTCATTTAATTAACATCTTCAAATTAATTTATGCGAATGATTAGAGGGCACCTAATCTTGATAGCAGTTTCCCCCCCAGTAGGGACTTTGATGATGATCAGCGGTGATTAAGGAAGAACAAGAGAATGATTTCACCCAACAAAGAAAATCTTTGATCAATCATGTGATCATTTTATCACGAATTAGGTTGGTTGGTGGGCTGATGGTCGATAGTTTTTCTACTATAAATTGAAGGTCAATTTTGAGCAGTTTTCCTGCATCATCATCATCATAGTCCTCCTCATTTATACCACCAATCATCATTTATTAACATGTATCGATTTTTAACCTGGAAAACGGCTTTAATCATTCGGTTTGGGGTTAATTATTTTTATTAAAACAATATCAATTAATTCTTTAAAAAAAGTTCGTAAAATTAACCTGATTCGGATTAACCAAAACATTAAAAATATAATAATTAAGTCGAGTTAATATCTTTTCAATTTAACTTGAAATCTAATATGAATTAATCTTCTAGAAATTTGTCCAAGCAAGCCTCTCACCTTTTGGGAATTGTGAAGCTAATTTTCGTTGCAATTGATGTATTTATAAAAAGTATTTTTATTATAAATATTTTTGGATCAAATTCTTAAAAAATAATATTAACAAGATATTTACTTTCCAACCGTCCTAAACTTGTAAAGTAACAAGAGTGAATTTTAACTCAATATATTATATTGATTTATTTTGAAGTTTTTTTTTTTCAAGAATATTTATGGCGCACTTTACTGGAATTTTTAGTTCTGATAGCTCTAAAAATTATAAGAAATTTAATGAAAAATAAATAAAGATTGATGTAACGAAAAGAATTTTTATGAATATATGCTGGGCTGAGGTTTAATTCCAGTTTGGCCCATAGTCTAGTTGGAAGTATGGCCCGTTTTGTTTAACTTCAAATGTTCTTAAGTCCAATATTGAGGCCCATATGGACCAACTAGCCCTGTTCTTAAACAACTCAGGACGTTAGGAGAAGGGGAGCCTGAGAAAGCATGTGCCTCTTTTTTTTTTTCTTTTTTTTTTTGTCACCACAATTTAATAATATAATAAGCGAAGCTAATCCAAGATTTTAAATAATCGATCATCTTCTGATTTTTTTTTTATTTAATTTAGACTTGATAAATCAACTTAAAAAATTTCCAATTAACTGAATTTTAAATTAAACCAAAAAAAGATATTAAATTGGTAAAAACTAATTGATACGACTAGATTTTTTTTACCCAATTAACTTATTAACCGGATACAAACCCAATAAATCTTTTATTTTTAAAAGAACAAAACCACACCATTTTAATAAAAACAATTAGTCTAGGTTAACTCGGTAATATAGTAATCTAGATTTTTTTTAGATTAATCTCCAAATTTAGATATAATGTTACAGGGCAGACTTTGTCTAACTCTTGTTATAGTTTAAAGTTTTTTAAAATCAATCGTACCATTTTTATTAAAAAAAAAAATTACTATGGTCATTTGATGTTTAAATAGATAACAGTTAATGATGGTAGAACCCTTTTTTTGAACTTGTTTTCACTCTTATTAAAGGGTTTTTTATTATTATTATGGAAAACCATTACATTTATAAGGTTTGTGAGGAAAATACACAAGAAAATAATTGAAACAAACGGGCATGTCAGCTTTATCTGTTATTTAATGGTAAATGGTCATTGAAATTTTGAAAAAAATTATAAAAATAATATAGCCTAAAATGGACTGCCCCATTTTTCCTAACTTTGTATTATAACTTTGATTAGGAAGCTTGGATAATTTTTATATTTTTCCTAACTTTGTATTATAACTTTGATTAGGAAGCTTGGATCATTTTTATATTTTTCCTAACTTTGTATTATAACTTTGATTAGGAAGCTTGGATCATTTTTATATTTTTCCTAACTTTGATTAGGAAGCTTGGATCTTGGAAAAAACAAGAGAATGGAAAAAAAATGATTCTGTAAATCTTGTACCCACTAGAGCTAGAGCTACGCAGTCTCCAATTATTCTGGAAAAGTTTATGATGCTCCTGCAAATCGGACCGACCAGTATGGAAAGACATCTCAATATATTATTTCTTTTATTGGTTGGTTCCATGCTGGGATCAAAATCCAACGTTGTCCTGAATCTCAGTGGGCACCACATGATGGCATGGGCAACTGGAGACACCCATGAAGAGTACCAAGCACTTCCACTTCGTAAGGATAAGTTTATGTTGTTGTCCCTAGGAGTGTTCTGCCCCAATCATTTTTTAGCATTGCTCCCATAATCCAGGACAGATCGAGGGCAGGTTAAAAATTAAAAGGGAATAATATAGAGACAACTAAGAATGAAAAGTAACGTATTTAAATTTGGTAACTGTACTGTCTAGTAACTTGTGTGGATTGACAGAGGCATACAATTCCAAGTTGGTAATTAAGACTGCGTTTTTTTTTTTTTGCTTCCATGTTAGCCGTGACATAAACATAGAAACATATTTAGGATGGTATAAAACTAAGTTTTATGCGTGAGACGTATTAAAAATTTGAGTTTAGCGTCTGTTTGGAAATGTAGTTGTGGTTGTTTTTGAAAGTTTTTTTCATGCCGAAATACATCAAAATAATATTTTTTTATTTTTTAAAAATTATTTTTAAATCAGCGTATCAAAACAATCCAAAACATAAAAAAAATTAATTTAACAAACAAAATAAATAATTTTTTGAAAACATGGGTGCAACCGCGTTTCCAAACGCTAACTTAAATATAGGTTTTGTGTAGCAATTTTTACATGCTTTTTTAATTGAGTTTCGTAAATATTTCTACTAGTCTCCTTTTTACTTATTGTAAACAAACCAAAACATTATATCCAAATATTTTATACATGTTTTTTGCTACACATAAATTTTAACCACAGTTTTTACCAAACACGTATCTAAATTCAACTAACTACAATTAAAAATATTTTTTCTAAACTTGTTTTTTTTAATCCATAATCACAAAAGCTATTTAAAAAAACAAATATACCCCAAGTAAGCTTAGATTCAATCGGCTCAGTGAGAATATTTGCTAGCCAGCTTGAAGTGGCCACTTTGGGGGCTGAAGCCAAGATTTTGCACACAATTATTATACCTTGCTTGGTATCATAGG
>Ga0307509_10009734_pt1 | contig 11927 bp, 12 predicted proteins | sample 10_EM_MG_FD_202245 | JGI IMG/M metagenome (GOLD analysis project Ga0307509, IMG submission 202245) | Populus trichocarpa ectomycorrhiza microbial communities from riparian zone in the Pacific Northwest, United States - 10_EM | ecosystem: Host-associated > Plants > Roots > Unclassified | place... | reverse complement strand
TGGGCGCGGTCGCCCGTGGTGGTCACGGGGTTCGACGACATCGTCCTCACCGACACCCCCGACGGCCTCGTCGCCGAATACGTGGTCCGCGGTGCGACCTGGGCGGTGCGCACGATCCTGGTGCTCCGGATCGAGCACGGCAAGATCGCGCTGTTCCGCGAGTACCTCGATCCGATCGCGGTCGCCGCGGCGCGGGGCACGCCGGCGCGCGAGGTGCTGCGCCGCTACCACGCTGCGATGCAGGCCAAGGATGCCGACGCGCTCGCCGACCTCTACGCCGACGACGCGATCCACGAGTTCTCGTTCACCACGCCGAACCGACCGCCGCGGCTCGCCGGCCGCGAGGCGGTGCGCGCGAGCTATCGCGAAGGCTGGAAGGATCATCCCCTCGACATCCACGCGATCGAGGATGTCGTCGTGTTCGAGGCCGCGGATCCAGACGTCGTGTTCGGCCAGTGGCGCGCGACCGCGACACTGCGCACGACCGGCGCGGCCGTCTCGATCACCGGGCTGATCGGCCTCCGCGTGCGCGCCGGTCAGATCGTCCATACCTGGGACTTCATGGACGGCCTCGGCATCGCCCACGCGCTCGGGCGCGCGCCGTTCGTGCGGTGATACGGTTGTCGTAATGCGGCGCGTACTGGTGACCGGCTTCGAGCCGTTTGCAGGGCAGCGCGTGAATCCCTCCGAGCTGGCGGTGCGCGCGCTCGCGGGCCGTACGATCGCAGGGCGGCGGATCGAGACCTCGATCCTGCCGGTCGTGTTCGGTGAGGCGACCAAGGCGCTGCGCCGCGCGCTGCGCCGCCACCGGCCGGACCTGGTCATCTGTGTCGGCGAGGCCGGCGGGCGCGACGTGATCTCGGTCGAGCGCATCGCGATCAACCTCGCCGACGCGCGGATCGCCGACAACGCGGGAGTCCGGCCGGTCGATCGCGCGATCGTGCGTGGTGGCCCGGCGGCCTACTGGTCGACGCTGCCGATCCAGGCGATCGTCGCGGCGCTCGCGCGGCGCGAGATCCCGGCGGCGGTCTCGCAGACCGCCGGCACGTTCGTGTGCAATCACGTGTTCTACGGCCTGATGCGGACGCTCGCCCGCCAGCGCCGGGTGCGCGGCGGCTTCATCCACGTGCCGTTCGTGAAGGGCCAGGGCACGCCGAGCCTGCCGCTCGCGACGATCGTCACCGCGCTCGAGCTCGCGATCGCGACGTCGATCCGGCGTTGATGTTTTTCCTGGATGCGCGCGCACGATCGCAGATCTCCAGCACTTGGAGATCGCCCCACGCTCCCGCCTGCGACACGATCGGTTGGATCCCACGGGTTTACAGCTGTCACCCGTGTGATGCGCCGATCTCCGTCGTAACGCATTGATACCTATGGGTTGCGTCGTGGCACGCCTGCTGCTTTAGCGGACATCACGCTTCAAGCGTTCCACCGTTTTCAGGAGGCAGTTTCATGCGCAGGACAGGACTCGGATCTCGGGTCGTGGCTCGGCTCGCCGAACGCGACCGTTCTCAATCAAGCTCGGTTCACTACCACGTCGTGGAAGATGAACCGGATCGCCGGATCCCCGAACCGGCCCGCACGCGACCGCGGCAGTACGCCGTCGTCGTGGTCGGCCGCCGCTAACGTGTAGTTCGCTCGACATGGTGCAGGCGTCTGTGGTGGTCGTCTGCAGCGTGCCGAGCGCGAGACACGTCAGTTGGTAGATGATGCGGACATGATTCGCATCGCGTTGCTCCTCGCCGTCGTCTCGGGCTGTGATGACAAAGGCGCTCGCAAGCTCGACGAGAGCGCTATCCACCGCGCGGAGCTCCTGACCGAGAAGCTCGCGTTCGAGGGCTATCCGACGTGGGCCGCCGCGCACGCCGACAAGGAGTGCCCGGCGAAGCTCGCCGACCTCCTCGAGTACGTGACCGAGAAGGATGCGAAGGATCCGTTCGGGAACGAGATGAAGATGTTCTGCGGCACGAACCTGCCGAAGGGCGTGCGCGGCCTCGGCGTCCAGTCGGCCGGACCCGACGGCAAGTTCGACACGGCCGACGACATCCACTCGTGGGACGAGCGCAAGCCGACGTCGCCCTAATGCTGCGGCAGCTTCGCGACCGCTAGCCACAGCGCGCGCAGATCGGGGGTCGCGAGGTCGGTCAGCTCGTGCGGCGGCTTGTAGAGCTCGCGCGCGAGCGTGGCGCGCAGCTTCGCACCGGCGGCGGTCAGGATCGCGAGCTTGACCCTGCGATCGCCAGGCTGGGCACGCCGTTCGGCGAGCCCACGATGTTCGAGACGATCGACGACCGACGTCGCGTACGACGCGTCGCAGCCCCACTCCTCGGCGAGCGAGCCCATGCTCCGGCCGGTCTTGCCGTCGAGCGCGAACAGCGCGCGCGAGTCGTTCGGTGTGAGGTCGTGGTGACCGAGGATGCGGTTGCGCTCGGCCGCGGTCGCGATGATGAAGTCGAACAGGCGCTGCCAGACCTGCGCAGCGAGCTCGGGCTTTGTCTTGGGTGGCTCCATCCGGAGTGTCACGATAGCACCTCGTAAATTAGTTTAGTTGACTCAAATATCGATGGTGCTAAACAACGTCCATGAAGACCGCATACGAGCAATACGCCCTCGGGCTCGAGCTGTCGCACCGCGCACTCGAGCGCAACCTCCACCGGTTCGGCGAGCTCGCCGACCGCGGCGACCCGGCGCCGCCCGACCTCGGCGCGTTCGTCGCGCTGTACTGCGAATTCCTCGCGGTCCATCACGACGGCGAGGATCGGTTCCTGTTTCCGGCGCTGCGCCGGCACGCGGCGGGCAAATCGACCGACGCCGCGCACCTCGAGCGCTGGGATGGCGAGCACCGCACGATCGCACGGCTCGGCGACGAGCTCGCGAAGCCGCACCCGCTGCCCGAGCTCGGCCGGCTCGCCCGCGAGCTGGGCGCGGTGCTCGCGCCCCACACCGGTGACGAGGAGCAGGTGATGAGCCCCCTCCACCTCGCCGAGATGATCCCCGAGCGCGACCTGGTCGCGGTGCTCGACGAGACCCAGAAGGCGAACCGGCCGCGCGCGCTGGCGCTCGCGAGCTTCCTCGCGACGTCGCTCGAGCCCGCCGAGCAGCGCGCGCTGATGGGCGATGCACCGTGGTTGTTTCGCAAGGTCCTGCTGCCGCTCGTCGGCGGCCGCAAGATGAAGCGGTTCCGTGACCTCGTTCATACGCCGGAGATCTCGCTGTGAAGGGCCGGGTCGCGCTCGTCACCGGTAGCTCGCGCGGGATCGGTGCCGCGATCGCGCGCGACTTCGCAGCCCAAGGCGCGCGCGTCGTGGTCCACGGTCGCGACGCGGCCGCGCTCGAGGAGGTCCGCGCGCAGGTCGACGGGCTCGCCGTGACCGGCGACGTCACGAGCAGCGCGGACCTCGCGGCGATGCGCGCGACGATCGAGGCAAAGCTCGGCCCGGTCGAGATCCTCGTCGCGAACGCCGGCGGGAACCCGACCCCACCGGTACCCGTCGACGAGCTGACCGAGGCGACCTGGCGCGCGACGATCGACGGCAACCTGACCGCGACGTTCCTCACGATCCAGGCGTTCCTGCCGGCGATGAAGCGACGCCGCGCCGGTTCGATCCTCACGATCTCGTCGGCCGCCGCGCGCCGCGCGCATCCGCGCTCGCCGATCGCGTACGCCGCGGCGAAGGCGGGGATCGAGCTGTTCACCCAGGACGTCGCCGCGCAGATGGGACCGTTCGGGATCCGCGCGAACTGCATCGCGCCCGAGACGATCCTGACCGAGCGCAGCACCGAGCAGATCCCCGACGCGATGAAGGCGCAGATGGCCGCGGAGCATCCACTCGGTCGACTCGGCACGCCCGAGGATGTCGCGCGCGCGGCGCGGTTCCTGTGCTCCGACGACGCGGCGTGGATCACCGGGATCGTGGTCGATGTCGCGGGTGGCGCCGTGCTACCGCGCTAGGCGCGGATTCGCGACGACCTCGAGGACGTCTGCCTCGGACACTCCGCCGCGCATGCCCAGGCCGATCGCGTAGAGCGGGGCCTGGCAGACCCGGTCGAGGTGGAGCAGGTCTTCGACCGCGGCGTCCGTGATCGCGCAGGTCGGCGCGGCCGCGAGGCCGTGCGCGGTCGCGGTCAACAGGAGATTCTGCGCGATGTGGCCGGCCTCGATCAGCACGACGCGATAGCCGTTCGGATGGCCGTACTTCCACATCGTGCGCGGAAGCTCGGCGACGAGGACGACGAGCGCCGCGGCATCCTCGAACCAGCGCTGGCCGCCGAGGAGTGCGGCGAAGCTCGGCGCCATCCCGGTCCGGCGCGGGGCGAGCGAGTGATCGACGCCCGAGTAGTGGTAGACGCCGGCGGCGAGCCCTTCGACGCGCGCCGCGATCACGTAGGCCTCGAACGGGTTGCGCGCGCCACCCGACGGCGTCATGCCGAGGGGGAGTGGGCCCTCTCCCGGCGTCGGGGTCTCGAAGAAGCCGACGATGCCGAGCCCGGACACGAGGATCTCACCGAGCGCGGTGTGAGGTAGGGCCGCGTCCGAGGCGAAGCCGCGCGAGCTGCGCCGGGCGCGCATCGTCCCGAGGACACCCTCGAAGCGCGGCCGCGCGAACGGGATCCGGTCCGCGCCGTGCTCGATCCAGAGCGGCTCGCGCGGTGCGGTCGCGACCTGCTCGGAGATGCTCGCCGCGGCCTGCGCGGGCGTCGCGAACACCGGATCCTTGATCCCGAAGTGAAACAGTCCGGCGGTCGCGCCCCAGCGCCAGCGCGCGGCGTAGCGCTCGTCGAGCTCCGCGGCCTCGCTCGCCTCGACGACGAGCACGCGTGCATCGATCAGCGCGAGCAGCGCCGTCGCGATCGTCGTGCGATCGTGGGAGTCACCGAGCTCGTCGAACAGCATCTCGGGTGCACACCAGTCGCCGGTGAGGTCGAGGATCGCGAAGCACAGCTCGTCGATCATCACCTCGCCACCGGCGAGGAAGTTGCGGGCGCGCGCGCCGGTCGGAAGGTAGTCGAGCGCGACCGCGTGGGCGCGGCGGAGGCGGGGCGGGCTCGCGTGCGGCGTGCACGCGTCGTCGTCGCACGCCCACGGCCGGTCGCGCTCGGTCACGTCAGCCGACCTCGACGGGGGCCGTGCGGGCGAGCGCCGCGTGCGGGATCGCGATGCTCGACATCGCCGCGTGCGGGATCGCGAGGTTCGAGACCGCCGCGTGCGGGAACGCCGGCCGCTCCGGCGGCATGGCGGGGTGGACGGGCGAGATGGCGCCGAGCGCCGCGATGAGGTGGCGAGCTTGATCGATCGGGTTGGACATCACCGGTCGCTGTGCAGCCGCGATGCCACGGCAAGCCCGCGGATCCTGGTCGCCGGTAAGGCCCGGCGGCGGAGACACGGGAGACATGTCTCTCGCGCCGGCGGAACGCTCAGCCGCCGAACAGCCGGCGCAGGATCCCGGACTTCGACGGCGGCGGGCCGAGCTCGAGCGCGGTCTTCATCTCGGCGGCGTCGGCGAACCGGTCCTCGCGCTTGTGCGACAGCGCCTTCTCGACGATCGCATCGAGCCAGGTCGGCACCGTCGGGTTGCGATTCATCGGGTGACGCTCGAGGTCACCCTTCATCACCTTGCCGAGGAGGTCGCGCTTGTTCTCCCACTGATACGGCCAGTCGCCGGTCAGGAGCTCGAACATCACGATGCCGAGCGAGAACAGGTCGGCACGCGCGTCGACGGCGCTCGGATCGAGGTACTGCTCGGGCGAGATGTAGAACGGCGTCCCGAGGATGTGGTTCTTCGACGTGAGCTTGAGCTCGTCCTCGACCTTCGCGAAGCCGAGATCGAGCAGCTTGACCTTGTCGCCGTCCGGCGACGGCACGAGGTAGATGTTCTGGGTCTTGATGTCGCGGTGGATCACGCCGCGCGCGTGGAGGACGACGAGCGCGTCGAGGATCTGGATCGCGATCGGCACCACGCGCTCGGGCGCGAGCGGGCCGGCCTCCTTGCGCATGCTGTACAGCTCGCGGCCCTCGAGCTTGTCCATCTCGATGTAGGGGCACCCGTCCTCGGTCGTGCCGGCGTCGTGGACCTGGACGAACGCCGGGTGGCCGAGCGCGGCGGTCTCGCGCGCCTCGCGGACGAACCGGTTCGCGAGCTCGCGATCGTTCGCGAACCGCTTGTGCAGGATCTTCAGCGCGATCGTGCGGCGCAGCATCGGGTGCTCGGCCGAGTACACCGCGGCGATCCCGCCGATGCCGAGCACGGGCCCGATCACCTTGTCGCCGAGCCGCTGGCCGGTCCGATTCTGCGGACAGATCGCGCCGTCCGGATGTCCTGAGCCGCACAGCTGGCAATCGGCCATGGACGGCGACCATACCCTACCGCTGGGTCACGGTCTCGGCGAGGTGCGCGATCCGGTTGTAGTGGAGCTTGCGCGCCTCGACCATCAGCTTCTGCTGATCGCGCGTCGCGGTGTCGTTCGGCTTCGCGAGCAGCTCGGCCTCGACGAGCCCGAGGCGCGCGGCGTACGCGAGGCCGATACAGCCGCGATCTTCGGCCGCCTCGCGCACCGCCTCGAGCCGGGTGTACGCGTCGTCGTCGCCGAGCAGCGCGTTCGCCTCGTACAGCGCGATCTGCGCCTGGGTCTGGAGATCGAAGTCCTGGATCTTGTCGGGCGTGACGCGCTCGAGATCCGCGACCGCCTGCTGGGTCGCGGCCTGCGCGACGTGCGCGCGCGCGAGGACGATCGCGGCGTGGATCGCGGGACTCGTGCCACCGATCCGCTCGGCCTCGGCCTGGAGCGCGGTTGCCCGGATGACGATGTCGTCGAGCTTGCTGCCGTCGTCGAGATCGAGCACCACCAGATCCATCTTGATCGCGAGCGCGCGAACCTCGCTCTTGCTGCGGGTGGCGAGCTCGAGCCCGGCCTCGTACGCCTGGCGCGCGAGCACCCGATCGCCGCGCTCGGCGACCGCCTCGCCGTGGATCTGCGCGCACAGCGCGGCGAGCTCGGGGATCGTGGCCTGGAGCTCGTTCGTGCACTCGGTCGCGCGCATCACCGCGTGCTCGAAGTCGCCGGCCATCCGCAGGATCGCCGCGTTCGCGAGGTCGGCGTACGCGATCGCCGTCGGATCGTTGCCCTTGTTCGCATCGGCGTCCTTGAGGTGGGCGCGCGCGGGATCGAGGTGACCCCGCATCGCGAGCACGAGCGCGCCGGCCGAGTACGCGATCGACGCCTGCGCCGGCTTGCTGTCCTGGATGGCGAGCGCGCCGGCCATCTCGAACTTCTCGACCGCCTCGTCGAGCTGGTCGCGTTCGACCGCGGTGGTGAACCAGCCGACGTTGTGATCGTTCGACAGCAGCTTCGGATCGAACGTCGGCAGCGGCGGCCGCGCGAACAGCTTGTCGTCATCGCGCTCGCGCAAGAGATACCCCCCGACGACCGCGCCTGCGACGAGCACGAACCCGAGTGCCGCGAGCAGCAGCGCCTTGCCGCGCTTCTTCGGCGGCCGCGTCAGGTCGGCGAGCAGCGCGTCCATCGACGGATAGCGATCTGCCTTCTTCGTCGCCAGGCCGCGCAACACGATCTTGCGCAACCACGCCGGCACCTTCGCGCCCGCCGGTGGCTTCTCGAGCCGGCCCTCGATCACCGCGTCGGCGAGTGCGACCGCGGTCTTGCCCGCGAACGGCCAGTCGCCGTACAGCGCGCGATACAGCGCGACCGAGAAGCTGAACTGATCGCTGCGATCGTCCGCGCGCTCGCCGAGATGCTGCTCGGGCGCCATGAACATCGGCGTGCCGAGCACCGCGCCGGTGCGGGTGAGCGGACTCATCGGACTGCGCGACAGCTCGAGCTGCGCGCGCGCCATGTTCGCGCGCGTCGCGGCGGGGAGATCCTCCTCGCCGGCGCCGAGCGCGGCGGCGAGTCCGAAGTCCGAGACGCGGACGCGTCCATCCTTGCCGAGCAACACGTTGTCGGGCTTGAAGTCGCGATGGACGAGCCCGGCGGCGTGGGCGGCCGCGAGCCCGCGACCGGCGGCGACGAACTTGTCGACGATCTCCGCCTGGGTGCGCTTCTTGCCGAGCCACTCGCCGAGCGTGCCCGCGTCGAGCAGCTCCTGCGCGAGGAACACGAGCGAGCCCTCGACGCCGACCTCGTAGACCGTGATCACGTTCGGATGCGTGACGCGCGCCATCGCCTGGCCCTCGCGCAGCATCCGCATCCGCTCTTCGTCGGTCGCCGCGGCGGCGCGCAACACCTTCAGCGCGACCTTGCGATCCAGCTCGGGGTCATGTGCCGCATAGACCACACCCATCCCGCCCGATCCGAGCTCGCCGGTGACCGTGAAGCCACCGATCTTTGTCCCATAGCGGATCTCCGAATCCACCTCCGGAGCCTAGCGCGACCGCGCTGTATATTCCCCGGCGATGCCCGAAGAGATCGAAGTCCCGACCGAGCACCTCCACGAGAAGATGCAAGAGGAGGTCGAGGAACACGCCGGCAAGAGCTGGATCTCGCGGGTCGCCGTGTCGTCGGCGATGCTCGCGGTCGCCGCCGCGATCACCGCGCTGCTCGCGAGCCATCACTCCGACGAGGCGATCCTCGAGGAGATGCGCGCGACCGATCAGTGGTCGTACTTCCAGGCCAAGGGCATCAAGTCGGCGATCCAGGAGAGCATCATCGAGGAGGCGAAGTCGGCGGGACGCCCCGTGCCGCCCGAGCGGGCCGAGCGGATCGCGAAGTACGAGGCCGACATGAAGGGTGCCGAGGACAAGGCGCGCGAGCTCGAGGAGTCGAGCGAGTCGCACATGCATCATCACGTCTGGCTCGCGCGCGGCGTGACCGCGTTCCAGATCGCGATCGCGATGGGGGCGATCGCGATCCTCGCGAAGCGACCGAGGCTGTGGTGGCTGAGCCTCGGGCTCGGCGTGCTCGGCGGTGGCTTCCTGGTGACCGGTCTGATCTAGCGCGCGAACTCGAGGAGCAGCTTGCTCAGCTCGGTCGCGTGGGTCCAGTTGAGGCCGTGCGGCGCGTCCTTCAGGATGTGGAGCTGCGCCTGCTTGACGAACTGCGGCATCCGCTTGCCACTGTGTTCCGCGGGGACGATCTGGTCCGAGTCGCCGTGGACGACCAGCGTCGGCACCTTGACGTTCTTGAGATCGCCGCGGAAGTCCTCGAGCCACGCGTCGACGCACTTCAGCATCGCGCCGTACGACGAGCCGGCCGCGACGTTCCAGCTCGCCTGCAGCGCCTGGTCGGAGATCCGCGTCGCTGTCTTGTTGTAGAAGTTCTGGAAGAACTCGGTCAGGAACGCGAAGCGATCTGCCTCGATCCCGCGCTTGATCCCCTCGAACACCGCCGGATCGACACCGTCGGGGTTGTTGCCGTCCTTGCGGAGCGCGGGCGCGATCGACGAGATGAACGCGCACTTCGCGACGCCCTTGCCGTCGTACTTGCCCATGTAGCGGGCGACCTCGCCGCCGGCCATCGAGAACCCGACGAGCGTGAGGTCGGTGAGGCCGAGCGTGCTGATGATCTTCGCGGTGTCTCCGGCGAGCGTGTCGTAGTCGTAGCCCGCCTCGGGCGCCGAGCTCCGGCCGAAGCCGCGACGGTCGTACGTGATCACGCGCATGCCCGCGGCGAGCAGCACCTCCGACTGGCGCTCCCACGATGCGCCGTTGAGCGGCCAACCGTGGATCAGGAGAACGGGTTTCCCCGAGCCGCGGTCTTCGTAATACAGCTGGATGTCTGCGCTGTTTTCTTTACCAACGGTAATGAATGCCATGGGCGAAGAATGCACCCGTGTGTGTGACGCGGCAGTGAACCGCGCGAAGAAAGACTCCTCCGAAAAATGACAGAATCGCGCATCCGGATTGCCCCGCCGCGATCACTCGGCGGTGAGGTTCACGATCACCCCCCGCGCCAGGGCGAGCGCGTACGTCCGGCCTGCCGTCGCGTTGCCCGCGAAGAAGTCGCTCCAGATGGATGCCTCGGCGGCGGCGAGCGGAACGCCGTCGACCGACAGGATCCGATCACCGGCATGGAGATCGGCGCGAGCGGCGGGGCCGTACACGCCGCTGATCGCATCCTGGCGGAGATAGATGCCGAGCTCGCCGGGATGCTCGGGCGGCGCGAACACGAGGATCGAGCCGACCTCGATCGTGCTGCCCGCGGCGGCCCGGATCGGGACGCTGGCGATCGTTCGACCGTCCAGATCGGTCACCGCGAGGCGTAGCGGGTCTTCGCCGAAGACGTGATCGAGCTCGAAGCGGCCGTTCGCGGCGACCGGTTGGCCGTTCGCGCCGTTCCATAACCGATACGCATAGCCGCGGGTGATCTGCACCCGCACGTTCGTGATCGGCTCCTTCGTGAGGAGGTCGACCACCGTGCCCGTCACCGTGCCGAACGGGTGCAGCGCGACGTCGACGGAGAGTCGATCGTTCGCGAGCACGGCGAGCGCGTTGCCCTCGGCCGTCGCGGTGGCGACGTCGCACGTGATCGGGCCGGTGGTCTGCGAGCCCGTGTGCGGCACGACGAACGCGCCGTCTGGCGACGTGATGTGGCGCTCGAAGAACACGCCGCCGGTGCAGCGCACGTCGAACGGAGTCACCGGCGCGCCGTCGAGCGTGACCCGGCCGTGGAGGTCGCGGTTGGGCTCGAGCGTGATCTCGAGGCGGTCGCCCGGACTGACGTTCGCGACCTTCGCGCTCGCGTCGTTGCGCGCGGACTCGGCGCTGACGGTGTACGTGCCCTTGCCGAGCCCGGGTAGCACGAACCGCCCGTCGGCGGTGGTGAGCACCGGGTTCCCGCGATCCGCGTTGACCCACGCATCGGCGACGGGCGTGTGGTCGGCCGCGACGACGCGCCCGGCGATCGTGCCGCGCGGGACCGCGATCTTCAGCACGATGCCGCTGACGTCCGCGGTGACGTCGAGCGTGACCGCCCAGTCGCGTGGCATTCGATCGTGGAACGGCGGTGTGGCGGTCAGCCGGTGCTTGCCGGCGCGTAGCGCGATCTCGAACGTCCCGTCGGCGGCCGACCGGGTCATGTTGTAGGAGTCGTCCGTGACGTTCGCATTCGCGACCGGCGCGCCGGCCTCGTCGACGACGGTGCCGCGGAGCTCGTGCAGTCCGTTCGGCTGCAGCGCGAGCGCGAGCCCGTCCTGATCGCTCGTGCCGACGTGGACCTCGAGGCTGCCCGCCTGGGTCGAGGCCGAGGCGTCGATCGTGAGATCGCCGGGCGGCACGTTGTAGATCACGAACGTCCCGTCGTCCGCACACGTGGCGCGCGCGTGGCCGACGCGCGGATCCTCGTTGCGAAAGGACGTCGGGCTGACGTCGAGGCTCGCCTTCACTGCCGGCTGGATCCGGCCGCGCAGCACGACGCCGGACGAGATCGGGATCGTGATGCCGTCGACGTCGTGATCGACGACGACGCGCTCTCGCTTCGCATCGAACGCGTCCTCACCCGATGCGGTGAGCTGATAGACCGACGGCGCGAGCCCGACGATCTCGAACGCACCATCGGACCCGGTCGGCGCGCGCGTGTCGTTGTCGGGGGCCGGCCCTTCGGTGTGTGCATCGACGGTGATCCCGGCGACCCCGACCGTGGGCCGATCGGCGCGCACGATGCGGCCTCGAATCGTGTAGCCGCGATCTGCGACGAGCCGGACCTCGGCCGCGTCTCCGATGCCGAGGTTCACCGGCGTCGGTGCGGCCGTGACGTAGCCCGCGGCATTCGCGTAGAGCACGAGATCGCCGGCTGGCGCACCGCGCAGCATGAACCGGCCGGCGTCGTCGGTCACGGCGGTCTCGCGGTACCCCGACCGGCTCCAGCCCACGCCCAGGACGACCGCGCCGGCGATCGGCCGTTCGGTGTCGCGCGCGACGAGGACGCCTCGGATCGTTCCGCCGGGGATCAGGGCGAAGTCCTGCACGACCGCG
>Ga0307509_10009732_pt1 | contig 11928 bp, 13 predicted proteins | sample 10_EM_MG_FD_202245 | JGI IMG/M metagenome (GOLD analysis project Ga0307509, IMG submission 202245) | Populus trichocarpa ectomycorrhiza microbial communities from riparian zone in the Pacific Northwest, United States - 10_EM | ecosystem: Host-associated > Plants > Roots > Unclassified | place... | reverse complement strand
GACCTCGCCGTGCTCGATGGCGTGGCGAATCAATTCGCGCTCGGCGGCGGTGCCGCGCTCCATCGCCAGCAGCAAGGGCAGCGTCGGCTTGCCTTCACGGAGGTCATCGCCCACGTTCTTGCCCAACTGTTCGGTGGCGCCTTCGTAGTCGAGCAGGTCGTCGATCAGCTGGAAGGCGGTGCCCAGTGACCGACCGTAGTCGGCGCAGCATTCCTCGACCTCGGGCGGGACGTCGGCGAGCACCGCGCCGATGCGGGCGCTGGCTTCGAACAGCTTGGCGGTCTTGAAGCGGATGACGCGCAGATAGTCGTCGACGGACAGGTCGGGATCGTGCATGTTCATCAGCTGCAGCACCTCGCCTTCGGCAATGACGTTGGTTGCATCGGCCAGGACCTCGAGCACGCGCATGCGGTTCACCGACACCATCATCTGAAAGGCCCGCGAGTAGACGAAGTCGCCCACCAGCACGCTGGCCGCATTGCCGAACAGCGCGTTCGCGGTCTGACGACCGCGCCGCAGCGCCGACTCGTCGACCACGTCGTCGTGCAGCAGCGTGGCGGTGTGAATGAATTCGACCGTTGCGGCGAGCTCGTAACGCTCGCGTCCCATGTAGCCTAGAGCGCCCGAGAACAGCAGCACCAGCATCGGCCGGATGCGCTTACCACCGGCGCTGATGATGTAGTGTGCGATCTGATTGATCATCACCACGTCGGAGGCCAGGCGGTGCTGGATCACGGCGTCCACTTCGCGCATGTCGGCGGCCATCAGCGCCGCGGCGCTCGTTTCTGAGGTCGGGGCGATGGAGGGGGTAGGCGATGAGGTTGAGTGCACGCTGGGCTCGGGTCGGTAACCCGGGATTATAGAAAGTGGCCCCCCCAACGACGCCATGTTTTGCCGTAAAGGTCGTACATGCTAGAATCGCAGGCTCTGCGTGTTTTGCAGGGCTGCTGTGGTTCGGGCGAAGTCCCGGGTGCGGTGGACTTCAACGAAAGGGCTGATATGTACGCGGTCATAAAAACCGGTGGCAAGCAATACAAGGTTGCAGCCGGCGAAAAGATCAAAATAGAACAGATTGCTGCGGATGTTGGCCAAGAGATCACGATCGACCAGGTGTTGGCCATTGGTGCCGGCGCAGAACTGAAGGTCGGGACTCCCTTGGTGACGGGCGCAAGCGTGGTGGCCACCGTGGTGGCTCATGGCAGGCATGACAAGGTGCGCATCTTCAAGATGCGCCGTCGCAAGCACTATCAAAAGCGGCAAGGTCATCGGCAGAACTACACCGAGATCCAAATCGGTGCGGTGAACGCTTAACAAGGAGCTGACTCATGGCACAGAAAAAGGGCGGCGGTTCCACACGGAACGGCCGCGACTCCCAACCCAAGATGCTCGGCGTGAAGGTGTTCGGCGGCCAGAAGATTCCGGCCGGTTCGATCATCGTGCGCCAGCGCGGTACCAAGTTCCACGCCGGCACCAATGTCGGCGTCGGCAAGGACCACACGTTGTTCGCGCTGGTCGACGGCGAAGTGAGCTACGCCGTCAAGGGCCCACGCAATCGCCAGACGGTCTTCGTCACGGCGATCTGATCTGCCCACCGCGCAAGCGGTGCGCCACATGACGAAGCCCCGGCCTCCCGGGGCTTTGTTTTTGGTGATTTACCATCGCGGTCTACTTGAGCCACACCCATGAAATTCGTTGACGAAGCCACGATCGACGTCGTCGCCGGCGACGGCGGCAACGGCTGCATGAGCTTTCGGCGCGAGAAGTTCTTGCCCTTCGGCGGCCCGAATGGCGGCGACGGTGGCCGCGGCGGCAGCGTCTATGCCGTTGGCGACCGCAATCTCAACACGCTGATCGATTTCCGCTACGCCCGCCGCCATGAAGGCCGCCGCGGTGAGAACGGTCGCGGCTCGGACCAGTACGGGGCGGCCGCCGAGGACATCGTCCTGCGCATGCCGATGGGCACGGTGATCACCGACAACGAGACCAACCAGGTCATCGCCGAACTGCTCGTGCCGGACGAGAAGGTGTTGATCGTCAAGGGCGGTGATGGCGGCTTCGGCAACCTGCACTTCAAGACCAGCACGAACCGCGCGCCGCGTCAGAAGACACCCGGCTGGCCGGGTGAGCAGAAGAAATTGCGGCTGGAGTTGAAGGTGTTGGCCGACGTCGGCCTGCTGGGCATGCCCAATGCCGGCAAGTCCTCGCTGATCACCGCGATCTCGAACGCGCGGCCGAAAATCGCGGATTACCCGTTCACGACGCTACACCCCAACCTGGGTGTGGTGCGCGTTGCCGCCGAGCAGAGCTTCGTCGTTGCGGATATTCCCGGCTTGATCGAAGGCGCGTCTGAAGGCGCCGGCCTCGGTCACCTGTTCCTGCGCCACTTGCAGCGCACGCACCTGCTTTTGCACCTCGTGGACTTTGCACCCTTCGACGACAGCGTCGACCCGGTCGCGCAGGCCAAGGCCATCGTCGGTGAGCTGAAAAAGTACGACCAGGAGCTGTTCGACAAGCCGCGCTGGCTGGTGCTGAACAAGATGGACATGGTGCCGGTCGAGGAGCGCGAGGCGCGCGTCAAGGACTTCGTCAAGCGCTTCAAGTGGAAGGGCCCGGTGTTCCAGATCTCGGCGCTGACGCGCGAAGGCTGCGAGCCGCTGATCCACGCGATCTACAAGCACGTGTCGAAGTTGAAGAACGTCGTGCCGGACGATCCGGACCCGCGGTTCCTCGAGACAGACGCGACATGAGTGCGGCGATGCGTGAGGCCCGCCGCATCGTCGTCAAGGTCGGCTCCAGCCTCGTGACGAACGAAGGTCGCGGCGTCGACGCCGAAGCCGTCGGCAACTGGTGCCAGCAGATGGCGGCGCTCGCGGCGCAGGGCCGCGAGGTCGTGATGGTGTCCAGCGGCGCCATCGCCGAAGGGATGAAGCGCCTCGGCTGGACGGTGCGCCCCAAGGAAGTCCACGAGTTGCAGGCCGCCGCCGCGGTCGGCCAGATGGGTCTGGCGCAGATCTACGAATCCAAGTTGCGTGAACATGGGATGGGCAGCGCGCAGGTGCTGCTGACGCACGCCGACCTCGCAGACCGCGAGCGCTACCTGAACGCGCGCTCGACGCTGCTGACCTTGCTTTCGCACAAAGTCATCCCGGTCATCAACGAGAACGACACTGTCGTCGTCGACGAGATCAAGTTCGGGGACAACGACACGCTGGGCGCACTGGTCGCGAACCTCGTCGACGCCGACGCGCTCGTGATCCTGACCGATCAGCGCGGACTGTATTCGGCCGACCCGCGCAAAGACCCGCAGGCGCGCTTCATCGACGAGGCGCGCGCCGGTTCGCCCGAGCTCGAGCTGATGGCGGGCGGCGCCGGCTCGAGCCTGGGTCGGGGCGGCATGATCACCAAGATTCTTGCGGCCAAGCGAGCGGCCGGCAGCGGTGCGAGCACGGTGATCGCCTACGGGCGTGAACCGCAGGTGTTGGTTCGGCTCGCAGCGGGTGAGGCGATCGGGACGGCGTTGATCGCCTCCACCCAAAAGCTCGCGGCCCGCAAGCAATGGATGGCCGACCACCTGCAGCTGCGCGGCGCGGTCGTCGTCGACGATGGTGCGGCGCGCAAGGTGCGCGACGAGGGCAAGAGCCTGCTGCCGATCGGCATGACCGAAGTGCAGGGCGAGTTCCACCGCGGCGACGTGATCGCGGTGCGCAGCGTGGCCGGCGTCGAACTCGCGCGCGGTCTGGCGAACTACGGCAGCAGCGAGGCCCGTTTGATTGCGCGACGTCCGTCGAGCGAGTTCGAGAAGCTGCTCGGTTTCACGGCCGAGGCAGAGATGATCCACCGCGACAACATGGTTCTGGCCTAGGTGTTCAGTCCCACCCTTTGATGGATCGGATCAATGGTGAATCGAACTGGCTCTAAAGTCCAGCACTTGCAGATGTATTCATAGGGCGTCAGCCCATTGATGGTCTTCAGGCGCCGGGCGAAGTTGTAGGCGTCGATGAAGTCATGCAGGTGCTGTCTGAGCTGGTCGTGACACTCGTAGTGGTAGCGCTTGACCGTGGCCTCCTTGATGGTGCGATTCATCCGCTCGACCTGTCCATTGGTCCAGGGATGATTGGGTTTGGTGGTGCGATGCTCAATGCCGTTGCCCACGCAGACGCGATCGAACATGTGCATGCGCAGCCTGGCCGTTGGACCATTCCTGTGGGAGGGAAGATCGCAGAACTGAATGCCGTTATCGGTGAGCACTGTATGGATCCTGTAGGGCAGCGCGTCGATTAACTCCTGCAGGAACGCTGTGGCCGTCTGGACGGTGGCACTCTCTTCCAGGCGCACGAAGGCAAACTTCGAAGTGCGGTCGATGGCCACGAACAGATAGAGCTTTCCATCCGCTGAATGCACCTCGGCGATGTCGACATGGAAGTAGCCGATCGGATAGCGCTTGAACGATTTGCGCACTGGCTTGTCGCCCTCGATCTGCGGCAACCGGCTGATGCCGTGGCGCTGCAAACAGCGATGCAGTGATGAGCGCGTCAGATGGGTGATCGTGGGCTGCAGCGCGTACAGACAGTCATCCAGGGGCAGCAATGTGTGCTTGCGAAAGGCGACGATGACCGCCTCGTCGTCCGGTGAGAGGACGGTCGACTTCACCTGCCTCGGGCCGGTCGGATGGTCGGCCGTGGAAGTACGCCGCTTCCACTTGGCTACGGTCTTCTGATTGATCCCGTGACGCTCGGACAGCGCCCTCAGGCTCTCTTGACTATTTTGTATTGCTCGACGGACCGCCTCTGTCGTAGTGGCGCAGCCGTGAAGAACCTGGCCCATAGTGCCTCCTTCCACTCGAGGGAAAAGATTGCACCATCAAAAGCCGGGACCAAACACCTAGTCGGGCAGCTTGTCCGGCGGCCCGTCGCCCGTCGGCTGAAACGCCGGCATGTCGTCGTGATGCGCCTGCCCGTCGTCGCGATGATGCGGGCGCATGCCGGAGCGCAGGTAGCGGTTGTGGTGCGTGCCGCGCGGCAAGAAACGCGCGAGCTCGGTCAACGCCATCTGGTACACGTCGCGCTTGAACTCGATCACGAGCTCGAGCGGCACCCAGTACTCGTTCCAGCGCCAGGCATCGAATTCGGGATGATCGGTGGCGCGCAGGTTCATGTCGCTGTCGCGGCCGACCAGCTGCAGCAGGAACCAGATCTGCTTCTGCCCGCGGTAGTGCCCGCGCGCATCGCGGCGGATGAAGTGATCGGGCACCTCATAGCGCAGCCAATCGCGCGTGCGCGCGACGATGCGCACATGCTCCGGTACCAGGCCCACCTCTTCGTGGAGCTCGCGGTACATCGCCTGCTCGGGCGTTTCGCCGTATTTGATGCCCCCTTGCGGGAACTGCCAGGAGTGGGTGCGGATCCGTTTGCCCCAGAACACCTGGTTTCTCTGGTTGAGCAGGACGATGCCGACGTTGGGTCTGAACCCTTCACGGTCGAGCATAATCAACCCCAATTCATTCGTTGAATTCATTATTACACCGGCGTGACGGGATACAACCCCTTGGGTTTCCCGCAGCGTCGAGGGCTACGCGACACGGGTCCTCCGCCGGTGCCGCGCACCGCCGCACACCCTTCTCGATCCGCCGCATGAAAGCCACCCAGTTCTTCATCTCCACCCTCAAGGAAGCCCCTGCCGACGCTGAAGTGATGAGCCACAAACTCATGATGCGGGCCGGCTTCATCAAACGTCTGGGCGCAGGCATCTACAACTACATGCCGATGGGCTTGCGTGTGATTCGCAAGGTCGAGAACATCGTGCGTGAAGAGATGAACCGTGCCGGCGCCATCGAGCTGCTGATGCCGGTGGTGCAGCCGGCCGAGCTTTGGCAGGAGACGGGCCGCTTCCAGACCAACGGCCCCGAGTTGCTGCGCGTGAAGGATCGCCACGACCGCGACTTCGTGATCCAGCCGACCAGCGAAGAGGTCGTGACCGACATCGCGCGCCAGGAACTGCGCAGCTACCGCGCGCTGCCGAAGAATTTCTATCACATCCAGACCAAGTTCCGCGACGAGCGCCGGCCGCGTTTCGGCGTGATGCGCGGGCGCGAATTCACGATGAAGGACGCGTACTCGTTCGACCGCGACCTCGAGGCGGCGAGCAAGAGCTACGACATCATGTTCAAGGCCTACACGCGCATCTTCGAGCGCATGGGCCTGACCTTCCGCGCGGTGATCGCCGACAACGGCTCGATCGGCGGCGTGCGCTCGCACGAGTTCCAGGTCATCGCCGACACCGGCGAGGACGCGATCATCTACTGCCCGACCTCCGATTACGCGGCCAACATCGAGATGGCCGAGGCGGTGGCACCGGCGGCAAAGCGTGCCGCACCGAGCGCCGCGCTCGTCAAGACGCCGACCCCTGGCAAGGCGACCTGTGAAGACGTGGCCGCGCTGCTCGGCGTGCCGCTGCAGCAGACCGTGAAGTCGCTGGTGCTGGCGACCGACGAGACCAACGACGCCGGCGATGTGCTGAAGACCACCGTCTGGCTGCTGCTGGTGCGCGGTGACCATTCGCTGAACGAGATCAAGGCGAGCAAGGTCGCGGGCCTGAACAAGGGCTTTCGCTTCGCGACCGGCGCCGAGATCGACGCGCACTTCGGCTGCAAGCCGGGCTACCTGGGGCTGATCGGCCTGAAGCAGCCGGTCAAGGTCGTCGCCGACCGCACCGTCGCGCAGATGAGCGACTTCATCTGCGGCGCGAATGAGGTCGACTTCCACTACACCGGTGTCAACTGGGGCCGCGACCTGCCCGAGCCCGATGTGGTGGCGGACATCCGCAACGTCGTCGCCGGCGACCCGTCGCCCGATGGCAAGGGCGTGCTCGCGATTCAGCGCGGCATCGAGGTCGGCCACGTGTTCCTGCTCGGCTCGTACTACAGCGAGAAGATGAACGCCACCTACCTCGACGAGACCGGCAAGCCGCAGCTGATGCAGATGGGCTGCTACGGCATCGGCATCACGCGCATCCTCGGCGCGGCGATCGAACAGAACTTCGACGAGCGCGGCATCATCTGGCCGGCCGCGATCGCGCCGTTCACCGTCGTGATCTGCCCGATCGGCTACGACCGGTCGGTCGAGGTGAAGGCGGTGGCCGACCAGCTCCACGACGACCTGCAGGCCGCCGGCGTCGACGTGATGCTGGACGACCGCGGCGAGCGCCCCGGCGCGATGTTCGCCGACTGGGAACTGGTCGGCGTGCCGCACCGCGTCGTGATCTCGGACCGCGGCCTGAAAGAAGGCAAGGTCGAGTACCAAGGTCGCCGCGATGCCCAGGCCACCACGCTGGCCAGCGCCGACCTGCTGCCTTCGCTGAAGGCCAAGCTGGCCGCATGACGCTGCGGCGGCGTGGGCTGCTGATCGCCGGTGCCGCGGCGCTGGCGCCTTGGCGCGAAGCCCATGCCGGCGCACAGGCCGAGGAGCCGCTGGCCGATTCGGTTCGGCTCGCGCTCGCCGCGGCCGTCGGCGACAGCGCGCCGCCCCGGCCCAGCTTCGACACGATGGACGAGCGGCTCGTCTATCTGCGCTGGCTGGGCGAGATGAGCCAGCGTCTGCGCAAGCGCGAGACCGAACACCTGCGCCGCGTCGAGTTCCTCGAGACCGCCTGGTACGAGAGCAAGCGTGCCGGCATCGAGACCTCGCTGCTGCTGGGCCTGATCCAGGTCGAGAGCGGCTTTCGCCGCTATGCCGTCAGCAGCGCTGGCGCGCGCGGCTACACGCAGGTGATGCCGTTCTGGGCGCGGCTGATCGGCGACGGCGACACTGGTCGCCTGTTCCACATGCAGGTCAACCTGCGCTTCGGCTGCACCATCCTGCGTCACTACCTCACGCTGGAGCGCGGCGACATGTACATGGCGCTGGGCCGCTACAACGGCAGCCGCGGACGGCCCGAGTACCCGAACGCGGTGTTCGCGTCGCAGCGCCAGTGGGTCTACAAACCGACCGCAGCCTGAGCGGTCACAGACCCGTCCAGGCCTTGGGCGCCGCGCCGGTGACGCCGATCAGGCCGAGCACACGTTCGACGGTGTCGTCGACCATCTCGTCGATGGACTGGGGCCGGTGGTAGAAGGCCGGCAGCGGCGGAAAGATCACGCCGCCCATCTCGGTCACCGCGGTCATGTTGCGCAGGTGTGCAAGGTTGAACGGCGTTTCGCGCACCATCAGCACGAGGCGGCGGCGCTCCTTCAGCATCACATCGGCGGCGCGCGTCAACAGGTTGTCCGACAGACCGTGCGCGACGGCCGCGAGCGTGCGCATCGAGCAGGGCGTGACCACCATCGCCTCGCTGGCGAACGAGCCGCTGGCGATCGCGGCACCCACATCGGCCGGGCTGTAGGCATGGTCGGCGAGCGCTTCGAGGGCGCGGCGGTCCAGCCCGAGTTCGTGGTGCACGTTGAGCACGCCGGCCGGGCTGGCCACCAGATGCGTCTCGCAGCCGGTCGCCTTCAGTCGCGCCAGCAGGCGCACGGCATACACCGCGCCGGTGGCGCCGGTGATGCCGACGACGATGCGTGCGGTCAAGCGGTGAGCAGCGGCTGCAGTTCGCCGGCCTGGTACATCTCCATCATGATGTCCGAGCCGCCGACGAACTCACCGTTGACGTAGAGCTGAGGGATCGTCGGCCACTGCGCGTAGTCCTTGATGCCCTGGCGGATGCCGTCGTCCTCGAGCACGTTGACGGTTTTCAGGTCGTTCACGCCGCAGGCCTTGAGCACCTGGATCGCACGACCCGAGAAGCCGCATTGCGGGAACTGGGCCGTGCCCTTCATGAACAGCACCACGCGGTTGGATTTGACGAGGTCGTCTATGCGTTGGTGAACCACTTGTTGAACATCACTCATGGGGGTCTCGCTGAGAAAATAGGGGACAGCCGCCGTTATACGGCAAGTGGCGCGCGACCGCCGCCGCGGCCCGCTTTGCCATTATCCGCTGCGGGGCGTGGCGCCCCGCAGCGCCGCAGGCCGCGATCAGAACGCGTACGAGACGCCGAACTGCACCAGCGGCGCCAGCCGCATCTCGCGCACGGCATCGTCCAGGCTCTGGCTGCGGACCAGTTTCAGCCCGCCCGGCGATTGCGCCAGCAGCCCGAAGTCGGCACTGAAACTCCAGCCGCCGGGCGCCGACAGGCCGGTGTAGCCGACGCCGAGATAGGGCAGCGTCGCGTTGTCGCCTGCCGCATCGTTCGTGTAAGGCATAGCGGTCTGGCCGAAGAGTCGACTGCCGATGCTGAAGGAATGACCGGCCGACAGGCCCGGCTGTCCGGTGGAGGTGAGCAGGGCGCGGGGACCGAACATCAGGCCGCTGGTGGCGCGGAAACCGCCGGCACTGCCGGGGCCGGCCAGCGAGCGGCCGAAGTAGTAGTCGCCCATCAGGCTGACGCTGCCCACCCGCGTGCTCTCGAGGCCGGGTCGCCAGGTGTCGGACGCCGTCGTGCCGAGTGAGAGCCGGCCTTGCCAGCGCGCCCATGGCAGTTGATCGGGGTTCAGCGACACGCCGTCACCATCGGCGGCATGGGCCGGACCGGCCATCGCAGCGAGGGTCGCCGAGGCGGCGAACATCCACACGGTCTTGCGCATCGCAGGCTCCTTCCAGAACTGAGTCCAGAGCACCAGAGGCACCGGCGACAGACTGCCGACACCGCGATTTCATGCTACGCCGTTCGTGAAGTTTCGTGTGTGGCGATTCGGTGTAACCGGTCGTCCGCGGCGCTCCAACTGTGGCGTGGTTCACACGCCAACGGGGTCACCGGTGGGCGCCGGTGCAGCGTGGCTGGCCGCCGAGGTCGCGGCGGGTCGTGGGGTCGATGAAGCCGTGCTCGTGCAACAGGCGCTGCACCGCGTCGGCCTGGTCGTAGCCGTGTTCCAAGAGCAGCCACGCACCCGGCGTCATGTGCGCGCTAGCACTGCGGACGATGTCGCGCAATGCGTCCAGGCCGTCGCCACCGGGCGTCAGTGCGAGAGTCGGTTCATGTTTCAACGCCGCGAGGTGCGGGTCGCCGCCGGCGATGTAGGGCGGGTTGCTCAGGACGAGGTCGAAGCTGGCGCCGGCGGTGGCCGACCACCACGAGCCTTGCGCAAAGGCCACGTCCAGCCCGAGACGTTGGGCGTTGGCCCGGGCGACCGCGAGCGCGGCCGGGCTGGCGTCGGTGGCGAGCATGGTCGCGGCCGGGCAGGCGTGCTTGACCGCCAGCGCGATTGCGCCGCTTCCGGTGCCGAGGTCGACGACGCAGGGCGCGGCCTGATCGGCAAGCAGCTCCAGCGCCCAGTCGACCAGCACCTCGGTGTCCGGCCGTGGCACGAGCACGTTGGCGTCGACCTGCAACAGCAGGCCGTGGAATTCCTTCTCACCGACGAGATACGCTAGCGGCTCGCCCGCCGCGCGCCGCGTGAACCAGGTCTCAATGGCCGCGGCCTGGGCCACGTCGAGCACCGCATCATCGTGCGCGATGACCCAGCTGCGCGACTGAGCAAGTCGCGCGGCCACGATCAGCTGCGCGTCGAGCCGGTCCAGCCCGAGCGCGCGGGCCTGGGCGAGCGCCTGGGCCACGGTCGGCATCACGATTCGCCGCTCTCCAGCGCCGCGAGCTGTTCGGCCGCCTGTGCGGCCTGGAGCGCGGCGGTCACGTCGTCGAGGTCGCCGTCGAGAATCGCCTGCAGCTTGTACAGCGTCAGGTTGATGCGGTGGTCGGTGAACCGGCCCTGCGGGTAGTTGTAGGTGCGGATGCGGTCGCTGCGGTCGCCGCTGCCGATCAGGCCCTTGCGCGTCGCGGCTTCCTTGGCGGCGCGTTCGTTGCGGTCCTTGTCGCGCAGCCGCGCCGTCAGCACCGCCATCGCCTTGGCCTTGTTGCGGTGCTGCGAGCGGTCGTCCTGGCACTCGGCGACGATGCCGGTCGGCAAATGGGTGATGCGGATCGCGCTGTCGGTCTTGTTGACGTGCTGACCACCGGCGCCGCTGGCGCGGAAGGTGTCGATGCGCAGCTCGGCCGGGTTCAGCGTGACCTCTTCGGCCTCGTCGGGCTCGGGCAGCACCGCGACCGTGCAGGCGCTGGTGTGGATGCGGCCCTGCGTCTCGGTCACCGGCACGCGTTGCACGCGGTGGCCGCCGGACTCGAACTTGAGCCGTGCGTAGACATCGTCGCCTTCGATGCGGATCACGACCTCCTTGTAGCCGCCCAGGTCGCTGCTGCTCTCGCTCATCAACTCGGACTTCCAGCCGCGGCGCTCGCAGTGGCGCAGGTACATGCGTGCGAGGTCGGCGGCGAACAGGGCCGACTCGTCCCCGCCGGTGCCAGCGCGGATCTCGACAAAGGCGTTGCGCGCGTCGTCCGGGTCGCGCGGCAGCAGCGCGGTCTGCAGCTCGAGGTGCAGGCGGTCGACGTCGGCGCGCGCCTCGGTGATTTCCTGTTGCGCCATCTCGGCCATGTCGGGGTCGACCAGCATCGCCTGCGCATCGGCAACGTCACGTTCGCGCTGTTCGAATCGGCGGAATTTTTCGACCAACCCGGTGATCTCGGCGTGCTCGCGCGTCAGCTCGCGAAAGCGCTTCATGTCGCGCGCGATGCCCGGGTCGCCGAGCGTCGCATCGAGTTCGTTCAGGCGCAGCGCGAGGCGCTCGAATTGCTGGCGGAGGGAGTCTTTCATGCGCAAACCGGAAACAGATCAACGAGGTGACGGCGAGCGCGGCGGCGCGCCGTCGGCGGCGAGGGATCGCCGCTAACGCTGGTCGTCGGCCGGCAGCCGCGTGCTCTGGCGCAGGAACAGGCGCGACACCGTCTGCGCGAGCTGCGCGCGGTGCTCGCCGTCGGCCGCGTGCAGCTCGGCCAGCGTGCCGTGCAGCATCTTCTGCGTCAGGCCGCGCGACAGCGCTTCGAGCACCGCGTCCACATCCT
>Ga0307509_10009730_pt1 | contig 11934 bp, 9 predicted proteins | sample 10_EM_MG_FD_202245 | JGI IMG/M metagenome (GOLD analysis project Ga0307509, IMG submission 202245) | Populus trichocarpa ectomycorrhiza microbial communities from riparian zone in the Pacific Northwest, United States - 10_EM | ecosystem: Host-associated > Plants > Roots > Unclassified | place... | reverse complement strand
CCACTACTTCCGACCTTTGTGCGAGCACCCTGTCCTGCTCAGGGTCTGTCCGAAGTCTACCCTCCATCAGGATTTATCCTGCCGGAAGTGTCGGACCAACTCGGGTACACTTAACTCCGTCAATAGGATATGAGTTTCTGCAATGCATCTCCAATACAACCGCAGGTGAAAAACTCTTCATATTGAAGTCATACCAGTTGCTAACTGTTATGACAACAACCGGAATCAATACCTAGGTGGTGGACTCACTGGCCCAGTGGCAATTTCGTCTATACAAGCTATGCAGTCCATCATTTGATCTACGCGACTATTCAATGTGATAATTTGACATGCAAGCTCCCCCGGTGAGATGGAGCCGATGGTTGGCTAAGTGGGCGCTACCCAGAGCCATCCTCTCGGGACTAATACTCTACCGCGATAAGACTCATACCTCTAGAGTCCAATAACAACCCATAGTAATGCTACAAATCAAGGGGAGAAGGTCCGGGCTGGTTACAGAGGTATTTGTCTCGAAAGCACCCTGGCCTTCTGAGACTACCTGAGCACCACTAGGAAGACTACCCTACAACCCGTAGGCTAGAATAGACTCCTAGATGCCCGAGAGACCATATATGAGCGACCTCCATTTTGGCGGTTACCCATACTCCCCTTATATATCCTGCGAACGACATTCAGTCAGACGGACGGCGACGACTTATACGGTGTTACGGCAGCTGCTCAAATGACCTCTTTTAACTAGCAAACCAGCAACTACACAGCCGTCTGCCTATGACGCGCCGTCCCAACGCTGGGGCCAGAGGGGGGTGTTAGCAAAACCCGCCCAAGTTCAATAGTATGTTCGGGCCACCCTTATACAGGCGTGGGGCCTCCCCGCGCAGATGCGTGTGCGCCCAAGAACATTTAAGAGCCCATAGAATGTGAGGCAATCGACCTCTAAGTTCTAGGATGACTTTGCTGGTGAAGGTAGGGTAACTTGGGTTCCTCAGTAGGGTAACTGGGACCCATGGGCATAATGACCAGATTCCCAAGGTAGGGTAACTTTGCCCTCTTATGCCTTTAACCGCTCAGGAAGTCCTCCAGGCGACCACAGAAGTCGTCTTGGAGGTCCGTGTAACATTCCCATAATTCTCTTGACCTTATGCGAATGTTCTCCCGAAAGGTTACCCTGCCTCGTAGAGTACCTCAAGGTTACTCAACAATTCCCTAGGCCTTATGCTAGGTTTACCAGCTATTTGTATAAAGTATACGAGACCATACCACCTCTGGTTACCTCTTGGTATACCATTTGGGCTAAGGTGATAGTGATTGTAGCTACCTATCGTGGGGTCGTTACAAGATTCCAGATCGTCCCTGTCTATATATACTATGTGACAATATCTCAATATACTGGACCCATTTCATGATTACCTGATGTAGACCGAAGCTGAGATTAACAATGGTCGACCACTGACAACATTCTCTTACCGGAATGGTATTGACTGTGTCCGTTACCTGATCTGCCAGGTTGCGTATAGGCCCAATATAGTCTACAAACCTATTCGGGAATACAATTCTTGTGGGGAGCGATTATACTCAGAGATACATACTATGGACTGGTGGTTGGAGACACAGGTAGGCAATATGCCCAGACAAGGTTAAAGGGGTTAGTGTTTCCACTGCTAACTTCTTGTTCCGATCTCTGGTAGAGCACTCTGCCCACCGGCTCAACTGTGGTACCCATTATTGGATTATCAGATCAGACTCACCTTACCAATTTTTCGGGAGAAAGAAAGCCTGGCTGGTATGTGTGACGATGGGCAATATCCTTTCGTTGAAGAGAAACAGCCCTGTCAAGATGCCTGTTCTGCTTCTGGTATTTCTGCCAGTACCAGCAAAGCTCACTGGTGAATCAACCAGTATAGACAAAGCCCACTGGCAAATCAATATGGATGCTCTGCGGGCTGTCTTTGATCTTGTCTTTGCACCAGTGCAACAGGTCGCCCAAGAAGGCACCATAATGGACTCTGCAGATGGCAAAAGACACCTGTGTTTTCCCATCTTGTTGGCCTGGATAGCGGATAATTCAGAGCATGCGACCTTGCACGGAATAGGTAGCAGGTTGTACCCAAGATGTGAGGTTTAATGCAAAGGACTTGGTGAGAATCCAGAGAAGAGGTATGAGATCCACGACTACTCCCATTACTGCGAGAAGGCCTTGGAGAATGAGCCAGAAGAGGCAGTCAATATTGCAAAATATTTTCAACAGATAGGCATGAAAATAGGCCACAATGTATTCAATGGCCTTCACGGAGTGGAACCCGCCGACCTATAGAAGCCTGACCTCTTGCACAACATTTACATTGGCTTGTTCAAACATATGATGAAATAGGTAGAAGGGTTCCTGAAAAAGCACAAACAATAGTAGCTATTGGATAATACCAGAAGAGAAATTCTGCCCTATTCCGGATTCAGCGTATCAAAAAAGGCCAATATGGATGTCACACAATGGCAGAATAAAGAAATGCGTAACCTTTGCCCCTATATTTCGGCTGTATTAGCGTCCACATTGTGAAATCTGGAGAGTTCACAACATCACAATTTCCAGAACGCTATGAAGTGAGTTAGCGCTCTGGTTCATATCTCCCTCATGGCCCAATATTGCAGCAATACACAGGATAGACTTTCTTACATAGAAAGGTACTGGACGACATTGCACCGGACAAAAGATGTTTTGCTTGAGTTTTGTAACTCGAAAGCCACCTGGACATAGGTAAACTGCCAGGATCTGGAGCTAAGGGAACTAATGGCAGTAACGACTGTATGATAGGAAGCTACAATAACGATGCCCTTAGCTCAAATGGTACACTAAGTGGTAACCAGAGATGGTATGGTCTCGTATACTTAGTATACTAATAGCGGGTGAACCTAGGACAAGGCCTAGGGAATAGTTGAGTAGCCTTGGGTACTCTATAAGGCAGGGTAACCTTTTGGGAGTAAGTTCGCATAAAGTCAAGAGAACAATAGGAACGTTACATCAGCCTCTGAGAGGACATTAGTGTAACGACCCAACGATAGGTAGCTACAATAACTACCAACTTAGCCCAAATGGTATACCAAGTGGTAACCAGAGGTGGTATGGTCTGGTATACAAATGGCTAGTTGAGCTAGTGCAAAGTCTAGGGAATGGTTGAGTAGCATTGGGCACTCTATTAGGCAGTGTAACCTTTCGGGAGAACATTCAAATAAGGTCAAGAGAATTATGGGAATGTTGCACGGACCTCCAAGACGACTTTTGTGGTCGACTGGAGGACTTCCTGAGCGGTTAATGGCACAAGAGGGCAAAGTTACCCTACCTTGGGAATTTGGTAATTATGCTCATGGAACCCAGTTACCCTACTGAGGAGTCCAAGTTGCCATACCTTCAGTGGCAAAGTCATCCTCGAACTTAGAGGTCGATTGCCTCACATTCTATGGGCTCTTAGATGTTGATGGGCGCACACGCATCTACGTGGGAGGGGCCCACACCTGAGTAAAGGTGGCCGAACATGCTATTAAACTTGGGCGGGTTTGGCTAACACCCCCCTCTGGCCCCAGCGTTGGGACGGCACGTCATAGGCAGAGGGCTGGATAGTTGCTCGTCTGCTAGTAAAAAGAGGTCATTGGTGCAGCTGCCGTAACACTGTATACGTCGTCACGGTCCGTCCGACTAAATGTCGTTCGCAGGATATATAAGGGGAGTAGGGGTAACCGCCAAAATGGAGGTGGCTCATAAATGGTCTCTCCGACACTTAGGAGACTATCTAAGCTTATGGGTAGTAGGGTAGTGTTCCTAGTGGTACTTGGGTAGTCACAGGAGGCCAGAGCGCTTTCGGGACAAATACCTCTGTAACCAGCCGGGACCTTCTCCCCTTGATTTGTAGCATTACTATGGGTTGTCAATGGACTATAGAGGTATGAGTCTTATCAGGGTAGAGTATGTCCTGAGAGGCTGGCTATGGGTAGCGCACATTTAGCCAACCATCAGCTACATCTTACCGGGGGAGCTTGAGCATCAATTTATCAGATTAGATAGTCACGTAGATTAAATGATGGACTACATAGCTTGTATAGACGAAACTACCACTGGGCCAGTGAGTGCACCACCTAGGTATTGACTCTGGTTGTTGTCATAACTGTTAGCCACTGGTATGACTTTGATAGGAAGAGTTTTTCCACCTGTGGTTGTATTGGAGATGTATTGCAGAAACTCATGTACTATTGATGGAGTTAAGTGTACCCGAGTTGGTCTGATACCTTTAGAAGGATAATTCCTAATGGTGGGTAGAACTCGGACAAGCCCTGAGCAGGACAGGGTACTTGCACAAGGTCGGAGTAGTGGTGAATGTCAAAGGCTTAAATCTGATATCTACTTAAGTTTAATTGTTTGGCATTCTACTTCGCCAACCAACCTTTCCTCAAGAGAACTAAATTGAGTGAAGCTTCGAGCTTAACTACATTAAGTTTTACCATTTGATTCTTTTAAATTATTTAGCTCATCTTTATCTTCTACTTTGAGTGTTGGGTGCGGTCGCAACTGTAGAGTTCACCTCTCTATAGGGTGCCCCCGTTACAATTAGGTGTCGACGGGAGGACTTCCGAAGCAGTTAAAGGAATAACAGGGCAAAGTTACCCTATCTTGGGAATGTGGCCATTGTGCCGATGGACCCCAATTACCCTACTGAGGAGTCCAAGTTACCCTACCTTCGCCAGCAAAGTCATCATGGAACTTAGAGGTCAATTGCCTCAAATTCTACTGACTCTTAGATGTTCATCGGCATACACGCATTTGCAAGGAGAGGTCCAACGCCTGACGTTGGGATGGCACGTCATAGGCTATATAGTTGCTTGTTTGCTTGTAAAAAGAGGTCATTGGATTAGCTGCCATAATATTGTATACGTCGTAGTCGTCCCTCAGACTGAATCTCATTCACAGGATATCTAAGGGGAGTATGGGTAATCACCGAATATGGGGTTCCACATAAATGGTCCCTCGGGCACCTAGTGGTCCATCTTAACCTACAGGTAGTAGGGTAGTCTTCCTAGAGGTACTTAGGTAGTCCCAGGAGGCCATTGAGCTTTCAGGGCAAATGCCTAAGTACCTTGCCGGAACCTTCTCCACTTGAATTGTAGCATTACTATGGGTTTGTCAGTGGACTCTAGATGTATAACTCTTATCACGGTAGATTATGTCCCCAGAGGCTAGCTATGGGTAGCTCTCATTGAGCTAACCATCGGTTACATCTCACCGGGGGAGCTTGCATGTCTGATTATCGTATTGAGTAGTCAAGTAGATTAAATGATGGACTGCATAGCTTGTATAGACGAAACTACCACTGGGCCAATGATTCCACCACCTAGGTATTGACTCCGGTTGTTGTCATAACGGTTAGCCACTAGTGTAACTTCGATAAGAAGCGTTTTTCCACCTGCCGTTGTATTGCAGATTTATTGCAGAAACTCTTATCCTATTGATGGAGTTAAGTGCACCCGAGCTGGTCTGATACTTCCAACAGGATAATTGCTGATGGATGGTAGACCTCGGACAGCCCTGAGCAGGACAGGCTCCTCGCACAGGGTCCGAGTTGTGGTGAATGTCAAAGGCTTAAATCTGATATCTACTTAAGTTTAAGCGTTTGGCATTCTACTTCAATAACCAACTTTCCTCGAGAGAACCTATTGAGTGAAGCTTTTAGCTGAACAATATTAACTTTTACCATTTGATTCTTTTGAATTATTTTACCTTTTCTTTATCTTCTACTTTGAGTGTTTGGTATGGTCGCAACCTTAGAGTTTACCTCTGTATAGGGTGCCCCTATTACAATGGCCAACCAACATGCTCAAGAGGTCCACCACAACACTGCTGTCAAATACCGTTCGTAAGCGGATCAGGATACGCTTCAAAGGTTTTATTAGCTGGCAGATTTGATCCACTAAGAAAACCACTTCAAATTCATCAAAATGCACTACCTTAGTCACCTTTCCTCTCAGCTATGACCTTTTAAGTCCATACTGATGTATTCTACCGAAATCGGTGAGCTAGCAGATAGGAAACAAATTAAAGAGGAGTAGCACCGGTCAAATATAAATCAAGCCGCCCACCAGATCTTATCACATTATGGCCGCCAGCATGCCTTGGGAATGAGGTTACAGACACCGGAAACACTGTTGATAGTAGAAAGTGTTAACACGATAGATAACAGTGGGGGAGAGGTGCTGGCTTTGAGCCGAAGCATACCCCATTGGGTACTGAAAGGCTGGATGAGGAATATCGGCAAGCTAACAGAGCTTTGCTGTACCTGCGTCATTGATTATGGCGACTTAATGGAGATGATGTTACATTTTTTATCCGGCTGACCGTAGTGGATAACCCGCCACTGTCTACTGATCCTACTGAGCTGGGGTTACTTCCCGTAGAGCAATTTACGCACCTTGAAATTCTAGTCGCTGACTTTCAGAAAACTGATGTTTTCCTGATTCACTGGGCCCACTGCACAGGAACAAAGGGTTTCCGCGACAGCGGCCCCAGAAACCATTGGGTATGGATCCAGGCTGGTGGAGAGGAGAGTTAGAGAGATCTGCGAGGACGAGGGGTAGCACACTTTGTAGGACTGTTCGTGATAAGGAATATACTACACGAGGCCTGAGGTGTATGGCGCCTAGCATTGCTTAGTGTGCTTGATCCGATCAATGCAGGTACACTTCACCTGGCAAGAGGCCATATACGAGTTGGGAAGCAGACTAGTGGTCGAGATATGCGAATAGTTGATATAGGGACAGTGATTAGACAGGCAGATGTAATTCCCAGCGGGGAGAGGCAATAGATAGTAAATCACAGGATTGATCTACGGACATTTAATGAAAGATATTGAATTGTTCTATTTTAAATTATTCTACAGTATTGTGTAAATTAAGCATGCGGCCGCGTTCAATCCGGAGGCTGGAGATGGCAATTCCCATCCCAGGGCCCGGCTTCAACTCGGCCGCCAGAGTCTAGCGGATAATTAAACAAGGTTGTAGAGTAGATAATACTCGTTAAAAGCAATAGAAAGGCAATAATGTTCTTGGAGAATGAATGTGAATGAACTGCACAGGTGGGGGAGAAGAGAGTGAAAGCGGACAAAAGTAGAAGTCTGTTTACAGAAGCCAGACCACTTGGGGGCAATAAACAGTTAATGGGGAGCTGGTGGAGTGCGGACGATGAAAGATGAATTATGGGTTGTTGCCGGACAGATTCAGGCCGCCAGAGGTGGCAGAATACGGAGGAGGTCAGCAGGTGCTAGGGATCTGGGATGAGTACGCTGGAGTCTGCTGGTTGAGGAGTGGGGAAAGTGGAGGTATTAGGTGGAATTGGGACAGAATAAGACTGGGAGAAGCGCTTTGGGTGCTGAGGACGGAAAAAGGGGTGTTGGAAGGCATTGGATGCAGGAAAATGGAAAATAGAACGCTCAGATAATTAGGGTGTAAGGGACGAAGGGGACGGACACCATGGACTATCAGGACCTAGGGAGCGCAGGAGGCGGACACACCCAGTCCGGAGGTGCATTTTATGCATCCTGAGCAATCATTTTCTTTCTGATGTTGTACTTTATGGTGGCACTAGGATCAAGAAATTCTGCGCCATACATGAGTGTTGGTATTATGATCACTTTCACCATCCTTCGTACACTGTATGGTGTAAGCCTACCACCGAGGGATGACAGTCTTTCAATCCTGTTGAAGGTGGCTTGTGTAAGACGGAGTCTGTTTGCATAATGGATCTGTACCATGGTTGTTTTCGAAGTGAAACCCCTGCCACTTGACTTCTTTGGATACGGGTTGTATGCATTCACTGTCCACTACTATCGGATGTTCACTCTGAACTACTCTTGCTCTAGAGTTCTGCCAGTGTATCAGGTCCCTTTTGTGTGTTGAAAATTCCATTCTAAGGGAGGTTACAGTATTCTTAATCCTCACAAATGCTTCATCCAAGAGTTTAGAGTTCGCCTACCAGGAGTTGGAACTAACGGTAACTTGTATATCATTACCATGGGATGAAATGAATTCTTTGCTGGAATCCTGGGAGGTGTGAATGGGTTCCACATAGATCACGAAGAGGATAGGAGAAAGGGGTGAACCCTGTGGTATTCTGGTATTGATATCCCTCATTTCCCTGGGGGAGCTGGGGAAGATGATAGATCGTTGTTTGTAGAAGATGAAATTGGATATTGACTTTACCATGGACTCAGGTACGTTTCTGGTCTGCAACCTTCGTAGCAGGATGGAGTGGTCCACCTTGTCAAATCTGCCTTTGATATCAAGGAACATAGTACTAGCCTTAAGGTTGACAGCCTGGACTTCTTGTATGCAATGTCTTAATGAAATGCCAGCATTGAAGGTCGCTCTCTATGGTAGGCTACCTGTTTGCCTTAGTGAGTAGAGGCTGTTAAGCTTGGCAAATTTGATGAGTTTCTGGTTGATAAGCCTTTTGGATATTTTCAAAAAGGTTTGCATGAGTGCTATTAGTCTATAGCTTGCAAGGGCAGTGTAGGCTTCTTTGGTAGATTTAGGGAGAAGAATGCCCAGTGAGTCTTTGAGCAAGGGAGGGTGGATGGACTAGGAGAGCAAGTGGCTAACGAGCTTTGGGATAACATGGTGGTTGATAGGAGGAATTACCTTCCTGACTCCATATGGCACCTGATCCGGTCCTGGGGCAGAGTTGTTGCTATATTTCTGAAGAGCCTGCGAGACTTCTAATATATTGACCTTGTCTTGTTCTCCAAGCTTAATGAAAACTGATGGCTGTAGAGCAACCGGATGGGGGTTGGGCAGACAGAAGTGTTATATGATAAACTCATTAAGCGAGAATACACTTGTGTGGGCGTACCCACCTAACACTATATTGTCTAACATTTTCTTTGTCAATTAATACGCTGTCCAGATATCATTTTTCTTTGCACTTTCAAGGAAGGCGCGCTAGTGAGCTGCTTTAGCTCTCCTGACATTAAACTGGTAGGCTATTTTCTTTTCTTTCATGGCTTAGGCTAGGCTATGGTAGGAAGTGTCTTAGCCCTTCTCACATATGAAGAATTATCCCGCCGGAAGTATCAGACCAACTCAGGTACGCTTAACTCCATCAAGAGGGTATGAGTTTCTGCAATGCATCTCCAATACAACCACAGGTGGAAAAACTCTTCCTATTGAAGTCATACCAGTGGCTAACTGTTATAACAACAACCGGAGTCAATACCTAGCTGGTGGACTCACTGGCCCAGTGGTAGTTTCGTCTATACAAGCTATGCAGTCCATCATTTAATCTACTCGACTACTCAATACGATCATCTGACATGCAAGCTTCCCCAGTCAGATGTAACTGATGGTTGGCTTAATGGGCACTACCCACAGCTAGCCTCTCAGGACATACTCTACTGTAATAAGACTTATACCTCTAGAGTCTACTGACAACCCATAGTAATGCTACAAATCAAGAGGAGAAGGTTCCCACTGGTTACTTAGGTAATTGTCTCGAAAGCACCCTTGTAACATGTATACATATTCCGGTAACTGTATACAGGAGCGGAGTGCAGAATTTTCTATGTTTAGTTTGATTACTTTGCTTACTTTGATTAGTTTGATTGTTTTGCACCCCCAGAGCTATATTAAGGCCCGGTAGCTTGTGTTAAGTTTAGTTTTGCATATTGATTGTTTTATTTAGGATAACAAGTGAAGAAATATTCATGTAAGCTGATGATAGCATTGAGGTTATGTTATGACTCTTAGGTTTCATGTGGGATCACAGGATATGCAGGGCATAGCGCACTGCTCGGTAATGATTGTTGTTGCAGGATATCTGATTACTATCGCTGTGGAGGAACTCTTGTATTTAAACTCATCTCCTAGATAGCAGAAGAACAGCAGACTTCAGCAGACTCATGTTTTAAGAATATACGTGGTTGAATGGTAATCCCGGAGTTCCACTTGCCCTTTAACTATTATCCCTCTCTACCCTCGAGTTCCTTGAAGCCTCCCTTAGACCTAGCACTTGCCAGTCAACCGCTAGTCCTCTATTGTACCTTTTAGTTAGACTGGAGTAAACTTGTTACAACCCTGGCCTCCTGGGACTACCTCAGTACCTCTCAGAAGACTACCTTACAACCTGTAGGTAAAGATAGACTCCTAGGAGCCGGAGAGACCATTTATGTGCAACCCCATATTTGACGGTTACCCATACTCCCCTTATATATCCTGCGAACGACATTCAGTCAGACAGACGGCGCCGAGGTATACGGTGTTATGGCAGCTGCTGTAATGACCTCTTGTTACTAGCAAATGAGCAACTACAGAGCTGTCTGCCAATGACGCGCTGTCCCAATGCTGGGGCCAGTGGGTGGTGTTAGCTAAACCCACCTAAGTTCAATAGCATGTTCGGGCCACCTGTGCTCAGGCATCTGGCCCTTCCGCGCAGATGCGTCTGCACCTATGAACATCTAAGAGCCCTTGGAATATGAGGCAATCGACCACTAAGTTTCAGGATGACTTTGCCAGTGAAGGTAGGGGTAACTTGGATACCTCAGTAGGGTGACTGGGTTCCATTGGCATAATGGTCAAATCTCTAAGGTAGGGTAACTTTGCTCTCTTATGCCTTTAACAGCTTCAGAAGTCCTCCCGTCGACATCTAATGTCATCTCGGAGGCCCATGTAATGTTACTATAGTTTCCTTAACTTTATGCGAACTTACTCCCCAAGGTTACCCTGCCTAATAGAGCACCCGAAGCTACTCTATTGTTCCCAGAGCCTTGCCCTATGTTAGCCAGCCTTTTGTATACTAAGTATACCAGACTATACCACCTCTAGTTACTACTTGGTATACCATTTGAGCTAAGGTTATAGTAATTGTAGCTTCCTATTGTAGGGTCATTGCACGGTGCTTGGTCCTTGACATATTCCTGGTAGGATCAGTTTAAACCGTATTCATGTTGAGGTCTCAGACCATTAAGGTGAGGTGAGCATTATCTGTAAAAAGGTCAGTGGGGTTAACCGTGTTACTGCAATCTACCTGTTTGTTATAAGTATTAATCAATGAAAAACTTTCAAATCCTCCATGTACTGGTCTCCTGTCGTTTCTTTACAAAACCAAATGAAGTATATCAATTGTAGGAGAAAAACCTAAATAATTAAAATCTTTGGCCAATGAAAGGTTAACATAAGTAGCTACCCTCTTCTTAAAACCAAAAATATTTGAAACATAACATTGAAAATCAAGCACCCTAAGCGGGCTACTCAAAGGAGGGTCTTGTAAGCACACAAAAGAAACATTCCTATTCCTAATGATCAAAAATAAAGTTAAAAACACCAAATTGCTTCCTGTAATAAACACCCTTCTGTAAGGTACTCGTAACAGGAAACGACTATCGTGACTATCATAGACTATCAATATAGTCTACATAGCTTTCTCAGTCTATCTTTATAGACTAAAATACTTCGTCGATACTGGGTAGAATAATTGTTGAATATCCTATTGTTATAGGAATAGGGTACTCGCATACAAGTAAGGTAACATAGAGATAAGGGGAGAAGGTATATCTAATGTCTTGTACCTATTAAAGGACACTGTCAAATGGCTTAGCCCGTGTACCAGCGTCTGAGTGTTGTATTACTTAGATGGTTGTGTAAAGAGCTCTAACTACTGTGACTTTTTTTTTTTTTAATCCTTTTATTTATTGTTTCTATCAGAGCAAACTCGCAACTGTACTCATCCCACAGTGTTAGGTACAAAGGACTGTCAACCAAGCATGGGCCATGTCATCCAAAAGCTTGTAACGACCCTACGATAGGTAGCTACAATCACTATCACCTTAGCCCAAATGGTATACCAAGAGGTAACCAGAGGTGGTATGGTCTCGTATACTTGATACAAATAGCTGGTGAACCTAGGATAAG
>Ga0307509_10009729_pt1 | contig 11935 bp, 1 predicted proteins | sample 10_EM_MG_FD_202245 | JGI IMG/M metagenome (GOLD analysis project Ga0307509, IMG submission 202245) | Populus trichocarpa ectomycorrhiza microbial communities from riparian zone in the Pacific Northwest, United States - 10_EM | ecosystem: Host-associated > Plants > Roots > Unclassified | place... | reverse complement strand
GCTAAAAATGCTAAAAACGATGCAAATGTATTAAAAATGTATTTTTTTGGATTTTCAATGTTTTTCGCTATTTTTGGATTTTTCTGAAAATTTATCAAAACATGGGTCAAAAATTGGGTAGCAACAGCCGAGAATATTTTTTTTGTTGTTGATGTTGAGGAATTGAATGATGTTTTGAGCTCTAACGGACATACACAAGTTTATGAAGATGATAGTGACAAAATCAACATATAAGATTGCGATGGAGATAAAGACAGGTCAATTGACGAAGAATAAGAGAATTCTGATTAATTTGTACAACATGAATATGTAATGCCATAAAATATAACATAATATTTATGGATGAAATTCACTTCAACGTAATGACAATGATGTTAATTTATTATTGAATGACAATGAAATATTTATTTTATTATTGTGATGTGAATCGATGTTATTGTGTTGTGTGTGCAGCTGTGAATTTAACTATTTGGAAGATGTATAAATAAGGAATGTTGTTACCCATTTCTAGGCCAAAAGGAATGGTAGAAAGAACTTGTGAGAAAAAAGCACAAAATATTTAAAGGATTTCTGGATTTATTTTATTTTATTTTATTTTAGAAAAAAAATAATAATATAATATAATATAATAGAATATACTGGGTTTGGTTTCAACCCAATCCTCTAGTCTGAGTCTACCTTGGATGGACCCAAATTTGGCCTAGAGAAGGAGCCAGGATCGAAAAGCCCCAAAGGAAAGGGGTCCTGATTGGCCTAAAAAGCAGGTGGGCCAAGTCTGGACCCAAGCAGAATTGGGTCCTGCCAGTCTCAAAGAAAGGAGTCCTAACCAACCCCAAAGGCAGATGGTATTTTGTCGATGATATCTTATCATTACCGATGGATATACTGACAAAATAAAGCAGGTAAATTTTTTTTGGCATGCTTTGTCCATATGTATATCATCGGTATATTTATTACCGACGAGAGTTTTTTCAAAGGATCATTTCTATCTGTGTGTCTATCGGTAACATACGTACTGACAAACTGCTAGTATAAATACTGACAGAAATTTTTATCGATAAAACTGTTAAATCTGACAAACTGCTCACGTAAACTGTCGTTGTATTGTGTTAGGAGGAATCTCCCCAACCAACTTGTTAAAAGTTAAGTCGCTGCAAGAAATTACAGCAAACGAAATTTTAGGCTTCAGTCTCTGAAGAAGATCTTACACCTTTGTAAATATAATGGCAATAAACAGGTGAAAATATAAATATACATGTATATGTCTCATAATTAAAGGTTATTAAATTCTTTGAAGTAATCCTCTATTTATGTTCTTCCTTGGAGGGTTGCAGTTGCTTGAAATCACTACCTTCTCATAGGAGCTCATCGGTTGTGAAAATAAGTCAACGTTATGTTAGAAGCTAGTTGTGATTCTTCTACTCACTCTAGTAGGACTTTAGTTATTATATACCCAGGATTATATATTAATGTAGGATTTTTAACTTATCCTAACGACCTGATGATTCAGGCAGATCCCACGCACCAGCTGTACATGGAGATCATATTGGAAAAATGTGGCAGAATTGAGATGTATAAAAAGAAATTCTAATTTGCTTAGCAGCAGATGTAAGGCGATGAGTGAAGTTCACACTTACAGTGTTGTTTCCACTTTCCATGCGTCTTCTGGGATTGTTCCATTTAAATTGATGTTCCTCAGAACCCTGACAACAAGTTACAGGTTGGTTAAACAGTTCTATCTGAACAGAACATATCCTCAACTTCACTGTGAAAAGTTATGAAGCAGTTCACATACAAGTTTTCCCTTTTAATCGGCACGTTAGGTAACTGAAACTCTGGTCCAGGCATATCAGCAATCCTCCTGCATAACAGTAAGAGACCTTAAATGTTCAATTCCCTTCATGTATCTCTCTCTCTCTCCCCCCCTCTCTCTCTCTCACACACAGAGAATTCTTCAATAATTAATACAGCAGGAGGCATGCAGCACAAGAAAGTGGTTTTACTCACAAATCAGACAACTTTTCCAAATGAAAAATTTCAAGAGGTATGGGTCCTTGCAATCCAGTCGCGTACAATTCACTTCATTAGTCACGAAAAGAACAAAAAATCTCAATAAAGTGTATCATGTTGCATTAGAATGAATTAAGATCTTGTGAAGATAAACATCTCACAGCTTTTGAAGTTGAGTCCAGTTCCCAATGAACTGGGGTACGGTGCCATTAAGATTATTATCACTTACGCGACTGCACATTGAATATGTTAAATTATCAAAAAAAAAAAAAAGAGTTCAAGGAAAATAAGTGAGGGCTTACAAATCCTTCATGGTTTTTATCTGCGCAAGTGCCTCTGGCAAGGTCCCCACTAACTTATTGCCGGAGAGTATCCTGCAATTGTTGATTCACAGCATCAAAGAAAAGATTTCAACTAATGAAAACGAAATCTCTAGCAAGTTTCACAATGAAGAATTTAGTTAAATGTCTTACAGAGTTTTTAAGTTGGCAAGCTGGCCAAGCTCAGGCGGGACAACACCAGAAAACTGATTTGATTCAAGGCTCCTATATTTTATAATTGCATTTGGTAAAGTGAAATAACCATTAGAGAACAAAGTAAACTAGCATTGCTTGCAATATTCGAATAACTCAAACGAGAGGTAGAGCACTATAACAGATTCAAGCCATACAAGTACGTGAGGGCAGTAAAACTTCCCAAATGTGCAGGAATATTTCCTGACAAGCGATTTGCAGTAAGCGACCTGTATAAGAGGTTAGTTAGTTGTGTTAAGCTCACTCTTACATAGAAAATAAGATAAACCAAGATGAGGGGTGAATTTATTAATGAGCTTACATGGAAGATAGATTTTTCATCGAAGCCCATTCCACCGGAATTGTGCCGTATAGATAGTTGCGAGTAAACTCTCTGTCATAGACAATGTTGTCGTATAAAAATTATTTTCCATCTTGAAAATTGCTCCAGAAATTAATATAAACGCTTGAAATTTTAATATAAACTGTGACAGAATGGCAAACTCATAATCACATAACATCTGATGACTATTAATTATCATCGAGGCATCTCAAGATTCATAATCATTTAATGGATTCAGAATTAAGGCCTGGAAGCAGAAACATGAGCCAAATATGAGTCCTTAATTAAGGGTTCTTACATTTTTTCGACGTAAGTAAGGTTGGCCAATTCCGGAGGAAGCCTGCCTGGAAGACCGTAATCTTCGAGCTGGCTTTATTGCAAGCAGGAGAGAGAGACATCATTGGTCACTGTTTAGGAAATCTCAGATATATATATATAACAAAGAAAAACATAAGAATGTAAAGTAATTAAGAGGCTTACAATGAAGTAATGTGACAGTAATTATCATCAGTGATGTTGCAGTTACAATCGATGGTGCTGTTCCCTTCTTCGAAGTTTGGTGGAGCAGAAGTCAGTTCTGTATCAACGACTCTGCCTGATTGACAACTATCGACGAAGTTCAAGGATAGTTGGCCATCTTCGTTTACTGTCTTACCGATTTGTTTTAACGCTTCAACTGGTGGGTTTTTTTTTTTAAAAAAAAAAATTTAATTCATGAGGAATGTGCACTATTTAAAATAAAACGCAGTTTAAATCAAATTCTAGATTAACTGCAGGTTAACTCTAAAACTATATTCACTTTTAAATCAGTTTAAAATAAAACGCAATCTAAATTAAACTATAAATTTATTTAAACGCAATTTAAATACTATATTGTATTTTAATTGGTATATGATCAAACGAATGAAAGAAATCACAACTTTTTAGGTGCTAAAAAATTCAGATGCCTATAAATGAATCTAATTATATAAAACAAAACACCTCATAGAAGCTATTTTGTCTTATATACGGCCAAAGATATATTTTACTGTTTTTCAAGCATTTGCAAAGTGTTGGTTAATGTTGTTTAATTGTGCGAGTCTCTGGAAGTTTAATGCAAGAAATGCAATTCGTAAATTTTATTTGTAAAAGTTATATATTTATATTATTTTATATAATAATAATTAACAAAAATTATAAAAAGAAAACGAGGGTAATTCACTAACCCCTCCTCATAGATCATTGTTAATTGGAATAATGATTTGTTTTTTTATATGTAATTTTAATTTTATCTGTCAACATTAGATTTATTAGAGATTAAGTTTTATAATTTTTTTTAATTTTTTTTCAAAGAGATTATTCTATTCTTATAATAATATAGGTCATTGATTTTGCAAATTAATTTGATTAACTTTATTTTTTTATTTTTTAATTGATTTTTTTTTCAATTTCTCCATCAACATTGAGTTAATTAAAATTAAATTTTATAATTTTTTTTATTTTTTATGAAGTTATCTTAACCTTATGACATAAGTTTGGAAGGTTAACTCGAGTTGACTCAAATCATTTATTTATTTATTTATTATTCTCCAACATTGAATTGAATTTATTAGGAACTGAAATTCATAATTATTTTTCTATTTATTTTCTATAGGGTTATCATGACCTTATGACATGTGTCTTAGATTTTACTCTCTCTTTTTAATTGAATTTCTTTTTTTTTTAATTACATTATTCAATATTGAGAATTGATCTTTATATTTTTTCTCAATTTTTTTCTATAAAGTTATTTGTTCTCATAACCCAAGTTCAACAGGTTAATCTATATTGACTCAAGTTGTTTTTTTGTTATTAAATTTTGATTCATTTTCATCCTTCAACATTCAGCTAATTAATCTCTTGAAGTTTAATGCAAGAAATACAATTAGTAAACTTTATTTGTAAAATTTATATATTCGCATTATTTGATATAATTATTGCATGAGTGCGGCGTCGCGGCGAAAACATCCACTCTCAAAATCTTATCTATTATGTATCTAATGCGGCAAATGTGGGGAGATAAGGAATTCTTGTCTTTTATTAGTGGAAAAATAGAATGGGAGTCGTCGCCTAGTATTTTGATCACTAAGAACCCTAATTGGTCTCAGAAATCGGGTACGATGACTGATTGCATAAAGAGAAGGTATTAGCACCCCAAATACGTCTTACCTAAGGTAGACTGCATTGTTTTATTATCTGATAAAATCTAAAGTCTTGTCGTGTTTTCTTATTGTTGGTCCGTCTGTGGTTTAAGAAAAGTTCTTCTCGGTAAGGAGATCCTTATCTTATCGGGTAAAACCTAACCGTACTAACGTCAACAAAAGAATTTAATATCCGGAATACGCCTTACGTTAAGGTTGCAACCCAAGATATTAAAAGAAAACAAAATAATTTTTTTTGAAATTTTTGAAATATTGGCCTAGTTCTCACGACTTTAATAAACTTGTTATTAAAGCTAAAATGCATGCTAATACATATTTTTGAAATTTTCTTTGTTGTATGAAAATACAATATAATTTTATTTTTTTTATTTTTTATATTTTTTTTGAGAGACTTGGCCGTATGCATGAAAACAAAATATATTTTTTTATTTTTTTCAATTTTTATTTAACCTGAGATCCCATCCGGCGATTCCCTTTAACCAGAATCAAAATCTGCGTATGGTTGGGCTAACCTGAGATCCCTCCGGCGATCCCCTTTAACCAAAACCAACATCTGTGTGGTTGGGCTAACCTGAGATCCCATCTAGCGATCCCCTTTAACCAGAACCAAAATTTGCGTGGTTGGGCTAACCTGAGATCCCATCTGGCGATCCCCTTTAACCAGAACCCGAGTTAATCCAAATCAATCTAATATGTTTTATTTTCTATATTTAAAAAAATATCATCTTAAGTTTTTGAGTTAAACTATTTTTTTATTAGATCGGATCACATCGAGTCAATTTACACATGATTAATTTTTTTTCCTTAAAAAACATGTAAGTAATGTGTGAGTATTTTTTTACATTCATTTTTTTTTTTACTTGCGGTGTAATGAGAGATGATAATCTGATAATAAACTATTGAGTCATAGTGCATATTGCTTGTACTAAATTGGGTTGGATCTCATTCAATCTAGCTTGACAATTACAACAAAATAATAATTAAATTACTGTCCTTACCTATTAAAAAATTTAGAAGACGCGTACAAATAAACAATTATCTCAAAAGACAAAAAGAAAACATAATCTTTTTTTCAAAAAATTAATAATAATAATAATAAAGAAAACATAAACTTTTTTCAAAAAACTAATAATAAATAAATAATTTGAGCTTCTGTGACAATAAAAGCCTATATATTGCATAGTTGGAAAGGGTTACAAAAATTAGATATGACTAAGCCCAACAGGGCCCAAATACTCTTCACCTTGCTATCCAAATTCAAACAAAGATGATAGTCGGAAGTGAAGGGGGAACTTTCACCTGGCCCAAAAGCCTAGTTTTAACCAAGTTTTGAAACCCAGCCCGACTGGTGGGTCAACCCGGGACCCGACCGACCTGGTGTTGAAACTGAGTTGGGTTTAAGAAAAAATAAGAAAAGTCAAAACCCGAGGTGACTTAGTTGACTCAGTGACCTAGCAAGACCTGGTCAAAAATCCGAATGCAACCCGTTGATTTTTGTTTGTTTTTTAACTAAAATGACGTCGTTTTGATTTTTTAAAAAAATTAAAATTGATCCAGGCGACCAGTTAAAACTCAGAACCCGGACCTTGGACCGAGCCGGGTTTAAAACTCTGGTTTTCACCCTTTTTTATGTTATTCTCGTTCCATTTACTAAAATCTAAAATATAATAATTAAGTATTTGTCTTAATTACTCTTTAATTTTAACTTCTAAGAAATTCCTTTTAATACTACTCTCAAAATAATAATAATAATAATAATAATAAGAAAACAAATTACAAAAAAGAAGAAGTAAACAAAGAAAACCTATATTTTAAGGATTGTATTTTATCTTTAATATTTGTATTTTTAAAAAAAATTACTATATATATTTTCTTAAATATTATATTTTGAAGGATCTAAATTATCAAACTAAGATTAATATCTATAATTACAGTACTTTTTAGTTCCCAACACATATCTTTAATAGTAAAGTCATCGCATCATAAAACAATAATAAAGTATTAAAATAATAAAATTTATACTGATATTTAATTAATGGTCCTGACACTTGGTTTTGATCAGATGAGTTGAAAAGTTTGAAAGACTTGCTGTATACTTATAAGACCTCACTGATCTGATCTCAATATATATATTACTGTGAAAACAAAGAACATGTGCTTGGGCAATTAATTAAGTAGCTAGCTAGGTTGTTCTTACCTTCTCCTGGATGTAGCTCAGAAGCAAGCAAAGTAATAGAGCTCGAGAAACTGATCATCACCATAACTTGGCAAAGCTGTAACATCATTAACATCTTGTGCTGAAAATTGGCTGGAAAAGCTCGAATAAGTTTTTGTATTTGTCATGAGACAGGCAGGGAAGGAGAGGTTAATTTGATTTATACTTACCAAATCTTAAAACGTCACTATCCATGTGCCTACGTGCGTACTTGTATCCTACGTTATTACTTGGGTGATATTTGAATTCAATCTTCACCTGGTATTTTCTATGGTTCTCCTAGTTAGTTGCAGGTTGCAAGATGTTGAAATTTAAAAGATAAGGAGGCAGGCACATATAATAGAGGCATTTGAGCCACAAATTTATTGACTACAAGCTATTATATATGTTGAATGATTCACATCACTAGCGCCGTCGGCTGCTAAAAAGCATTTTCATGGAAAAACTCTCAGATATTTAAGCCCGACTTGTCAGTTTATTGACTTGAAACTTGCTAAGAACATACTGAAAACGAGAGAGATTCCAATCAGAAAAGAGAGAAAGAAAAAGGATTTATCCTTTTATACATTGTTTCACTACTGCTGTAAAGTGCACTAAGAACACGAAGGTTTTTATTTTTTTACTTTCAATGCTGTAAAGTGCGCTAAGAACTTCATCGTCAATTGTTCACTAATTGCAAGTAGAATTTTCTGCTCTTCTTTTTTCTTTTTTGCACATACTGATTGATGTAGACATAGACCATTCTCTTTTCCAACAGGTGCTAAAGGACAGCAAGCTATTTGGAGTTTATGATAGACTCAATTATATAGCTAGCTGGTGCATAATTGACACCTCAACACTTGTAGCAGGTTTATTTTTATGCTTTAAAAATGTTTTTAGAAAAAAAATGAATTTTTTTTATTTTTTATTTAAATTAATATTTTTTATATTTTCAAATTATTTTTACCAATTGATATTATTATTTTAATATAATTTCAAATAAAAAACAATGGTTACCATATTTATATAAATATAAAGTCGCCCTCGGTTTTAGTGCTTCTGTTAGTCATCATTTGCATGTATTAGAAAAAAAATAATTAATAATTATAGTTGTCTACCTACCTACCAGTGGGTTGTGCATGTATTATAAAAAATAGTCTCGTTATTTTTCCGAAAATACTTTGTGAAAGTAAAATGTTTTCACTCGGCAAAACTGAGGAAGTCCATGCGGAGGCTGAAGCATCACAAACATGTAGGGTACAGGAGTAGGACAGATTCTTAAATTGGTGAGAATGGCCTCTAGCTACTTGGATTTGATTCCTTTTCATTTCTATCTCTCCAAACCGATAGGGGTTGACTACAAGTTACCAGCTGGTTAATATCGCAACAGGTGATTAATTATAAGTTAGAGAAGTTTAAGCTAGTCATCTCTCCACTTCTCTTTTCCTTGATCAGCCTAAATTAAATTATTGATAAAATCAACATTATTGGAATACTAAGTCAAATTAAGCCTATTTCCATATTTTCATAAATATCTCTATAAATATATAAATATCTAGGATATTTATAAGATATTTTTCTTTAAAAAATCTATATAAACAAATATATCTTGTAGCATAAAAAAAAAGGCTACAAGACCACATCTGATCTCTCTAAATAAAACAAGTCTAATATAAAACTTAAACAAGATTTAAGGAATATTAAAGTTTAGAGAATACTCATTTTCCTCGTCACTTGTTCAAATACTATACTGACTTAAGCATTAGAGTGTTTTTTTTTACAAGTGTCACTAGCCCACCAAGTCCTTCAGATCCAGTTTGATCAGCCCATGAAAAACGCCTACAATCTTTCTCTTGAGGATTTTTTTCAGCATATCAATTGGCATTGTCTGTGAAAAATGAATAAAAAATCCGATCATTCATGTTTTTTAAAAACTCTTTTCATGGCTAACAATGCATCTACCATTACACCAACGACACATGATGTCAACAGCTAAGCCAATGACTTGTGATGTCAATAGCTAAACTAGTAGTGAAGCCCACAACTACGCCCCACATGTCTACGCCAACGATTACACCCGATATGGCTACGCCAAACACCCAAGGCAACACCTATGATTATGTCTAAAACTACACTCCATGGCTATGCCCTAAGGCTACATCCCCAAATAACTTTTATGGCGGCTTGTACATATACAAGGTGCAGTCGAGACTTGGGAGCTCCATTGATACATTGAAGGTAATATTACCCCCTATAAGTATTTCCTCCCCTACTCTTGCTTATTAGTACTTAAAAATACATTCTCATTAAGGTTTTATATCATTATATTGCACTTAAAGTATCATTAAATTCTCTAACTTAAGCATGTGTTATAATAACGAGTATGATAATATAAGATAGTTTTAATTTATGATAAATGCTCATTTTAAATGCAAACATATTTCACAATTCAAAGGATTGATTAATGTGATTAACTATTGAAAGTGAAAAGATCATCAAAAGGTTAAGAGATGTTGGTTCAAACTGGAACATTATTCCGTAATTGGGTCACAACTGGAGCTGTATACCTTGGATTTAGGCCTTCTATATATGGATGGTTATAAGACATGGGCCTAAAACTTTCATGAAGAAAGCAAGACTTAAATCTGCTATTTTCAATCTCAAATTGTAGCAACAAAAGAGAAGTCGGAATTTGTCCTGTAGCCTAGACACTATTCAGTGTTTAGCTCATATCTTAAGTTCTATAAGTTCAAATGAGCTCCAATCTATATGGATGGAAAGCTAAGTCAAATTTCTATAACTTTCATGAAGAACATGTTTCCAAATTCTGATTGGAGCAATGTTATTTCATCTAGCAAAACAAATTTATACCTAAACAACCAAGTTCACTAAATCAATAGGTGGCCACTACATCAATAATCAATAACAAATGAATAGTTTTGAAATTTAGCCTATGAAAGGAGGCATTTACCATACGTTTAGGCATCTTAGTTTTCAGATCAAGATCTTGCTCTTGCTCTCTTTCTTTGTATTTTGTAATGTTCAAGTTTTATTTCATGTTATATTTTTATTAATCTCTTATTTATGCTTTTCATTTACTTTATTATCCTTAGTTAACTTATTTAATATTTGTGTTCTTATGTTGTTTATTTATGTTTCTATTCTTCATTATGTTTAGCTAAGTTTATTATGTCAATGTGAAAAGGTTTAATTAATGGTGTTATAATAAGTATAATATAAACTCAACATGGACTTCAATGTTTATATCCAAGAAAGTTTGTTATTGACATGTCTTATTATTTTTATCTTATCAATTCTTAATACCTTGCTTATTAAATGGTTAATCTAGATTTGTGTTATACAACCTTTGGTACAACAAATACTTGACTCTTTTAAAGCCTACTGCATGGTATAACCGACACTTGTGCTATGAAATGAACTTGATTTGTTGTTAACATAAGTTAACATCATGAATACCTAACAATATTTACAAGATTGGTGTTACTTAAATAAGATAATTAATATGATCATGTAAATACTTTATAATGAAAAGAGTTTATACTATACTTATTTGAAATATCATTAGTGGATCTTTTAACCTTGATAATTGTTCTATCTTTGTTTAATCCTTACATTAATATCACATAAAATTCTCCTCAACTCTTTGTTTTATTATATATATTATTTTTAATTTATATAATTCATCTTCTTGTGGTTCGACCCTAGTCTTGTCGGGTTATTTATTACTTCGATACTCCTGCATTTGAAATAAAACATCAATCATTTGATCGTGCCACTTGCTAAGTCAAGTCTTCCAAACACATCTATTTGCAAGATTACTTGGAGAGCTCTGATGATACTTGCATGAAAAAACTACAAAGTAATATTAATTCTTGGGCCTACATGGTGTTTTATACAATGTACATATCTCTATAAATATATTTATAAATATCTAGGATATTTATAAGATATTAATATTAAATATCTTATAACTTAGATATTTATATAAAATATATTAAAACTTAGTAATTTATCTTAAAAAATTTATATAAATAAATATATTTAGAAGTATAAAGAAAGAGGTCAGAAGGCTAGAGCTCACCTCTTTGGACAATGTAAATCTAATGTAAGACTTGGATAAAACTTAAGGAACATTTAATCCTAAAGAATATAACTCATTATCCTTATCACTTCTACAAACAATATATTAACTTAAGCATTAGAATATTTTTTGTTTGCAAGTGTTATAAGGCTCATCAAGTTCTTCAGATCTAGTTTTTTCAACCCATAAAAAATGCCCCTAATTTTTCCAACCCCATCACAACTATTAAAAACATGTGGGGTTGATGAAGAACACAACATTGATGAATCTCATATTCCTTACTTGCTCAAAAACATGAAACCCAATAACCACTGCAACTAGTTATACAACTTTCAGATAAGAGATAAAAATCGAGTATTGGACCTTAACATTAATAAGGAGGTTCACCAAACTTCTTATCCATTTAACCATATAAGTAGATATATTTTTTTATTCTGTATTTTTCCTATTTGTACTAAGATCACCATATATATAGAGAGTAGAATATTTTTTGTACATGTCTCCTTTTTTCTCTCTCTCTTTTTTTTTTTTTTTTTTGCTTCTTTGATCTTATATGGTATTAGAGCATTTTTTTTAACAACATCCATGACTTTC
>Ga0307509_10009728_pt1 | contig 11935 bp, 11 predicted proteins | sample 10_EM_MG_FD_202245 | JGI IMG/M metagenome (GOLD analysis project Ga0307509, IMG submission 202245) | Populus trichocarpa ectomycorrhiza microbial communities from riparian zone in the Pacific Northwest, United States - 10_EM | ecosystem: Host-associated > Plants > Roots > Unclassified | place... | reverse complement strand
CTATGCCGATCACGGCGATCGCGGTATTGGGTGTTTGAGACATGGCGTGCTCCTCGTCTTTGGCGCCCCTTGCCAGCTTCGCTTGCTGGCGGGGCAGGAGCACGGCTGGACCATCCCATTAGCGGACGTTCGTCCGTCCCTTGCCTCCACATCGTTGGCAACGTAGCTTTGTTCGGGAGCTGGAGGGAACATGCAAAGCAAGATCAATGTCATTGCTGCCGCCGGCCTTGCACTTGGTGGGGCGTTGGGAATGGCGGGAGCCATTGCTACGCAACAGAACGTGCAGGGGATACTATGGGCGATCGACGGCGCCGGACTTGTAATGGCCGCCTCATTGCTTGCCATAAAATACTTTCGAACCGGAAATGACGTTGTAGCCGGGGGTTTTCTCGTTTTTGCGATCGGAGAAGGCTTGATCTTGCTTTCGGCCCCGGCGGCGGGTCTTACAGGTAGCATCACAGCATTTGCCGCCGGCACGGCGCTTTGGGGGACGGCGCTTCTCCTTGTTAGCATTCCGAAGCTGTTCGCCGTACCGATCCGGATTCTGGGCATCGTAAGCGCGAGCCTCTTTATTCTGACCTCGGCGAGAATCTTTTGGGGTGAGCAGCTGCTACCGACGTCCGCGCCGCTGCCGACCTTTGCCTATCCCCTGCTGGTAGCGACCTTCGTCGGCTGGATCTGGACGCTTTGGCGGGAGGGCGACAGTAAATAGCCCATTGGCCTTTTTTCATTTCGCTCCAGAGTCGAGCCGCACGGCGGAATGTCGCCTTCTGGCACATAACGAAATTGTTCTCGGGGCGTGACGGACATCGGTTGACCCGCTGTCGGCTCGAACCGGTCGCGAATGACCCGCAAGAGACATGCGGAAGTCGTGACGACATCTGCCGAGTTCAGGAAAGGTTCTCGGTTATCGAACTGTGCCTATTGAAACTCGGGTGCTGGCCTGTTTTAGGCCCTAGTGGCCTGTTCTGATTTTCGCAGTGGCCTAGTTTGCCTTAGCGATGTTCAAGCTGATCGCCATTGAAGATGTGCAACATGCCGGAGAAGGCAGGGTGGTCTGCCTCCACTACATACCGAACGGCCCCGGCTCGGTTTGTAAAAACCGACACGATGAAGCCCGGATATTCGTAGCCTGAGCGCTTCTTTACTCGGTCGCCTACTTTGAACGGTACGTCTGTCATTTTATCCCCTGTAGGCCGCCTCAGTGGGCGGCCTCTTTCATATCAAACCAAGCGTGCGATGTCGCCCATTGACCCTTGGCGGAAACTGACGATGGCCCCGCACCGTCTATGCCTGCACTTGGCGCGCTGCGCTTCAATCCTCCGGGCGCAGGGCCGCTTCGATGCGCCGGGTCAGCTGCTCCCGCAGGGCAGGTATCGCCCCCGAGCGGAGGATCCATACGCGGGCAATCGGCAAATAGGGCTCCACCGTCGTCGTCAGCGCCGTTTGCGACATGCCGGCCAGCCGCGCGTATTCGAACTGCGCGGCCGCATTGACGGCGCGCGGCCGCCGCGGATTGTCGACGACTTCCGGAGCGTTCTCGGACAGGATGACGTGGCAGAACGCAAGGTCGAGGGCGGCGGGTGCGCGGACCGCACCGCCCCAGTCGATCAGTCTTGGACCATCCGCCGTCATGATCACGTTGCCGGGGTGGAGGTCGGTATGGCACAGCCCGTCCCCCGGCCGCAGGCGCTCGATCAGAGCGAGGATGCCCGTAGCGATGTGCTCCGGAACAAGACCGCGGGAGCGCCGCAACGAGCCGTCCATCCAGTCGCGCAGAAGGACGACGTCCGGCGGCGGAGGCGTCTTGTGAACGGACAGGCAAAGCGACGCGATGATCGCGCCCGCCTGGTCGAAGGTCACGGCGCCACTGCGTGAGAGCTGCAGCAGGGTCGGTCCGTCGAGGCGCGCCAGCACGATGCCGAAGCGCCCCTCCAGGGTCACCTCGCCGAGCACCTCGGGCGCCGGGCCGCCCGCGGCGAAAACGGCGCGGGTCATCCGCGCCTCCCACCAGCTGACCCGCTGCGGCACGCCGGCCTTGAACAGCTTCACGACCTGACCGGGCGCCCAGGCGTGGACGTCCGCGAAGGCGCCTTCGCCGATCTTCTCCCCCAGGGATCCCCGCATCGCCCGTCCTCCTGCCGCGGGAAGCAAACACCGGCGGGGGGCAAAAAAGAACCCCCCAATCGTGGCCGCCGCAGGTTGTGGCGTCGCACATTATGACCGCTTCTGGCCCGAAGCTGGCATCGGCCCTCGATGCCGCGGCGCCTGCGAATGGATGTGATGCGGACCAATAGACTGGTCGGTCTCCAGACCCGGCTGATCCGATTGCGATAAGCGCTCACTCGAAATGGACGGCGAGCCAGACCGTTGGCTGTTGCGGCTCCGTCCACTCGACGCGATGGCGTTTCCTTGCAGGGATGAAGACGTAATCCCCTACGCCCAGCGATCGCGCGGCAGGCTCTTGTTCGAACTGCAACGTGGCGCTACCCTTCAGCACGATCACCCACTCGTTCCACGCCTGATCATACCAGAAGCCCGGCGGACTAGTTTGCCCCTGCGATATAATGCGCTCGATCTTCAATCCAGGCCGGGCGAGGATTTCGCTGAACGCTTCTTCCCCTATGTTGGCGGCCGAAACATCCGCCACGTCCGCGAATAGATTGCCTAGCTGAATTGTCATCGATATTCCCACGCCTTTCCAGAGCCGAATTGCCTACAAACCCACGTAGCGCTCCATTCAGGTCCGTTCAACGGAGCATAGCGGACCGGATTTGCTCACGTTGAGTTCTTCGCATTTTGACCCTGAGCCACCCAGGCGCAACATCTGCCGCACGTCAGCTATCTTGGGTGAAGCAGACTGGTTGTGCTCACCCTGAGTTCTTCGGCCTTTGACCCAACTCGGAAGTCGCTCGCCTGTCCGAGAGTCCGAGGGGGCAAAAAGCTGCAAATGACCCTTCCACTTGAGCCACCACGCGGGCATCACGGGGCAGTCGTTGGTGTGGTGGCGGGACACTTAAATTTTCGTAACGGAAAGCGGGGCGGGGCGTTGTCGGTCGGCACAAGCTTCGATCGCCCTTCGCGCCCGAGCGGCGTCAGATGCACCCCGCCGATGCGCGCGCTAGATCCGGCTCAAGAAAAACGTCTCCAGTTTGCCTTTACCCTTCACGTCAATGCTGCCGCGTGGCTCCAGCGCGAAGGGACCGACGAGGTGGCGGGCGGTATGCTGGGACACATGGATTCGATTGGGCAGAGAATAGGCCTCGAGCCGGCTGGCGACATTTACAGTATCGCCCCACACGTCGTAGATGAAGCGGTGCGCGCCGATGATGCCGGCAACCACGGGACCGGAATGAATGCCGATCCGGATTTGCAAGGACCAGCCGAAATGACCGTTGACACGGTCTAGCCGATCGATCATGCCGAGCGCCATTTTCGCGATCGCTGCGAACGGATCGGGGTTCGGATCGGGCAAGCCGGCGACGGCCATGTAGGCATCGCCGATGGTCTTGATCTTCTCGACGCCGAGCTCGCGGGCAAGCGCGTCGAACTCCGAGAACAGCCGATTCAAATACTCGACCATCGCTGCAGGGGTGACCCGTGCCGAGTGCTCGGTGAAGGCCACCAGATCGGCGAACAGAACGCTCACGCCCTCGAAGCGGTCGGCGATCATGGCTTCGCCTTGGTTTAGGCGGCCGATCACCCGTCTTGGCAGGATGGTCAACAGCAGCCGCTCGAACTTGGCGGTCTCGTCCTCGATGCGGCGAAGATACTTCTGCTCGCGGTCGCGCCAGTGCTTCTTGTGCAAGCAAGCATTGATCCTCGCGCGCAGCAGAATCGGATCGAATGGCTTCGGCAGATAATCCTCGGCGCCGGCCTCGATGCAGCGGACGGCGCTCTCAGTCTCCGCTAGGGCCGTGATCATGATAACCGGAATGCGACGCAGCCGCTCATCGGCCTTCATACGCAAGAGCACGTCAAACCCGTTGATATCGGGCATCATCAAATCGAGCAGGACGAGGTCGAACTCATCGTCTGCGAGCGCCTGCAGCGCCTGCTGACCGCCGGTCACCGAAGCGACGCGATGGCCATCGCGGGTCAGTCGGCGCGACAGGAGATCGCGGTTGGCCTCGATATCATCCACCACGAGAATGGAGCCGGTTTCGGTGACAGTATTCGGCTCATGCCGGACGGGCCCGAGGCTGCGCAACAAATCGCTAACAATGGCCGCGTCGGTCTGATCGGAGGCCGAGCTGGTCTTCTCGACATCGACCGAGAATCGCACGATGCGATCGAGACGCAGCAGCAGGTCGGTGGCCGCCACCAGCAGGCGGTCGAGATCTGCCCGCAGCGAGTTGCTTGCGAAACTGGCCACATCTTCGCGCAGCATCTCGCCATAGCCCTTGATCGCGTTGAGGGGCGTGCGCAGCTCGTGACGCAACTCCTGCTCTTGCGTGGCGGCCGCTGAGCCGGGCGGGCTCTTGGCGCGATCGCCGTCCACCAGCCGGTCGACCTTGCCGGCGAGATCCCGGGCAGCGCCGAGGATGCGGTTCATATCGGGGAGGATATCCGGGCGCTCTTTCCGGAACGCCTCCTCGTGCAGGATCTCTGCATAGCCGAGCAAGGCGTTGACCGGGGACAGCAGTTCCTGGCGAAGGTGGGCAAGCCGAATACGCCCGGCGCGCGCGCTGTCGGTGTCGATGATGCTCATGACCGATCCGGACTCGCGCGCCGGGCGTGCCGGGGGACCAGTTCGTCGAGCGCCGCCAGCACGGCCTTGCCGCTGTATTCGCCCTTGTGCACCAAATGCTGTACCTGGCCGTTGAGGCGCGCGCGATCCTCGGCAGTCAGTGTCTTTGCGGTGACGACGATGACCGGGATGCGCTGCCAGCGGGATTCGGCGCGCACCTGCGCGATGAACTCGAACCCGTCCATCTCGGGCATCATCAGATCGAGCAGAATTGCGTCGGGTAAAGCCTCGTTCAAACGCTCGAGACCAACCCGACCATTCTCTGCTTGCGTGACCGTGCAATCGAGCTGCCGCAGGGCGCGCCCCATCAGCTCGCTGGTCGGAGCGTCGTCCTCGACTATCAGCACGTGCCGTGGCGAGCCCCTTGGGCAGCACTTTTCTACGGCACGGACCAGTCTGTCGCGATCGATCGGCTTGATCAGGTAATCGGCGGCGCCGAGCGAGAAGCCAATGCTCTGGTTGTCGACGATCGTGACCATGATCACGGGAATTTCGGCGAGTGCCGCATCTTCCTTCATGGCGCTGAGCACGGCCCAGCCGTCCATCTGCGGCATCAGAGCGTCGAGCGTGATGACATCGGGCTGCAGCGTGCGGGCCAGCCGTATCGCCTCCTCGCCATTGGCAGCCATGCGAACGGTGTAACCGCCGCGCTGCAGGTGTCGACGCAGCAGCTCCCGCGCGTTGGGATCGTCGTCGACCACGAGAACGATCGGCGCATGCTCGGGCTCCGTGACCTGCGTACCCTCGGAGCGCTTCTCTGTCGCCGAGACCGTAGTGTCTGATGCTGCGCGCGTCACCGCCGGCAGACGGACCACAAACGTCGTCCCCTTGCCGGCTTCGCTGGTCAGCGTGACATCGCCGCCCATCAGCCGGCAGAAGCTCTTGGTGATGGCGAGGCCCAGACCGGTGCCGCCATAGGTGCGGGTCGTCGAGTTATCGGCCTGAGTGAAGGCCTCGAACACCTTGGCCTGCTGATCTGGCGTCATGCCGATACCGGTATCGCGCACCTGGAACTCGATCCAGTCGACGGCCTCGTTCGTATTACGGAGCGCGGCCAGCGTGATCGTCCCGTTCCGTGTGAACTTGCAGGCATTGCTGAGAAGGTTGAACAGGATCTGCCGCACCTTGGTCAGATCGCTGTGGATCGTGCCGACCTCGTCGGCGCAGTTCACCACGAGAACGTTGCCAGTCTTCTTGGCCAGCGCGGTGACGGTCGCCGCGACGCTATCGATCATGGGCCGCAGCTCGAAGGTCTCGAGATAGAGCGTCATCTTGCCGGCCTCGATCTTGGAAAGATCGAGGATGTTGTCGATCAGGCCGAGCAGGTGCTTGCCGGCATCCTGGATCTTGCGCAGATCCGCCGTCTCCGATTCGCGCCCGGCACTCTGGGCGTCCTCGAACAGCATCTCGCTGTAACCGATGATCGCGTTCAAGGGCGTGCGCAGCTCATGGCTCATGCTGGCGACAAAGTCCGACTTCGCGCGGGTCGCCTGCTCGCTCGCCCAGATCGCCTTGTGCAGCTCGCCTTCCATGCGCTTGCGGTCGCTGATGTCGGCGAGGCCGTTGATCATCGCCGGGCGCCCTTCGAACTGGACGCGCTGCGACGCTATGAGCGCCCAGAACTCCTCGCCTCCAGCCCGCTTGAGCAGTATCTCCATGCCGTCCACATGGCCGTGCTCGGTGAGCGCGCCGATGAAGCGGTCGCGATGCTGCGGGTCTGCGTAGAGAGTCTTCGCTTGCACGCCCACGGCGGACGAACCTTCGAGCTCGAACATTTCGCTGAAGCGTTGATTGGCATACCGGATGATCCCGTCATCGAAGGTGACGATCGCCACCGCCATCGGCGCGGCCTCGGCAATGACGCGCAGCCGCTGCTCGCTCTCCTGGATCGCCTGCTCCGCCTGCTTCACGTCGGTGATGTCGGTGTAGGTCGCGACCGTGCCGCCGTCGTCGGTTTTGCGCTCGTTGATCTGGATCCAGCGCCCGTCGGAACGGCGTTGCACATGCGTGCCCTTGGGATCGCGATGCCGGGCCAGACGTTCCGCGACCCAGGCCTCGACGTGCCCCCCCGCGTCGCGGATCTCGCCGCTCGCGGCCGCATTGCGGAGGATCGTTTCGAACGATACGCCCTGATGCACGACATCGATGCTGCCGATACCGTGCATGTCCCGGTACCGCCGGTTGTATATCACCAGCTTGTCGTCGGCATCGTAGAGCGAGAAACCCTCCGAGATGCTCTCGATCGCGTCGGTCAACCGGCGCTGGGCCTCCGTTGCCTTGTCGCGTGCCTCCGACAGCTCCTTCGAGCTCAGCTCCTGCGAGCGCTCGAGGAGCTCCCGATCGCTATCGAAATCGGCGTATGCGGCATCGACGGCTGCTACGAAAGGCTGCAGCGCAGCCGGTACTTCGTCCCCGACACCGAGGTGCTTTCTGAGCTGGCGTCGTAGCAGCCTGTGCATCTGTGCCCTGTGACGTTCAGACCTCGGCGAAAGTTGTTATGGTCATAGTTTGATTGTGCAGGCGGCACTCGCCACCGTGCAGGAAGGGGCAAAGCTCGCCGTACGAGTAGAACCCGGAAATCTTCGTATCCCTCCCGAAGACATTTCGGATTGCCTCGATTTCTTCTTCGGTGCGCTGCTTCATCACAAGCTTACGACCGACACAGCTCACCAGGATTGCAAGATCGGGTCGCTTGCCGCCCAGCCCACTGAGGCTGGCCTTGGCGGCGGCCGTCGCGCCGTCGACCAGATCGTCGACATTGGTCTTCATCAACTGCGCCGTTCCGCCCTGTGGGATGTCGCCCGCGAACGTCATTGATTTGTTCTGTTCGTCCACAGACAGGACGGTCCGGACGACACCCTGGCCGCCCTTCGCCTCGGTAACCAGGATTGGAAAAAGCAAGGCAGAGCTTGGCAACTGGTCGGCGTGTGAGCCCAGGTACGATTTATAGAGATCGAGCGCTGACCGCTCATCCAGCTCATAGAGGATGTTGCCCTCGGCCCGCGTGATGGTGCGCAGCGGCCCGAATGGCTCCCAGCCGCCCATCGATGCGTAGCCAATGCGCAAGTCGTCGCCGTACAGACCGACCGCTGCCACGCGCTGGGGGCCCGCGCCACCGTCGGCGATAACCCAAGTCTCGGCGAAGTTGGTTCCGTCTCCGGAAAGGCCGCCAGTGATCGACACGCCTTCCAAGACGCCGCCCGCGAGACCGCGCGCCAAGTCGGAGCCATTGACGTGCAAGCCGTCCGAAAGGACGAACACATGGCGCAACGAGACGTCGTTCAACAGCTGCGCGAGCTTCTTGCCGACGTCGTAGCTCGCCTTCGCCTCACCAATCGCAGCAGAGGCGAACCGGAGTCGAGTATGTTCGAAGCCGACAAGGGTGGCGATCACCGAGTCGTCGACGACCATGTCGTCGAGAATCTCGCCGGACGTCGAGCAACCAAGCATGGCGGCCCCTTTGAAGTGGTCGCGCAACTCGCCCACGAGGTCACCTGCCTGCATCAACGATCTAGCACCGAAGACGAACACGACACTCTGTCGTCCGACTTCGCCAGTTGGCAAATTCGGCCGCCACCCGTCACTTTGCGACCATTTGTACTGAGCCGTTTTCATGAGTTGTTTCCTCTCGTCGTCTGTCCGGAACTTGCAGGTCGTCTAATGTCCCGCAGCCGCGAGCAGCGTCTCGATCTTACCCAGCAACCTCTGCAGCTCGATCGGCTTTGTGTCGTAGTCGTCACAGCCGGCCCCTAGGGCCTTGTCCCGATCGGTCGCCATGGCGTGCGCCGTAAGCGCGATGATGGGGATCTTGCGCAGCTCAGGCGTGGCCTTGATCCGGCGCGTCGCTTCCCAGCCGTCGATCACCGGCAGGCTCATGTCCATCAAAATGAGATCGGGCCTGTCGCTCGTGGCCATTGCGACGCCGCGCGCTCCGTCCTCGGCAATGGTGACCTCGTAGCCGCCACGCACGAGGCGCCGCGAGAGCATGTCGCGGTTCATCTCGTTGTCTTCGACCAGCAGGATCTTGGGCATTGCACAGCCTCGATCCGGACTGTGAGCTGCTTGCCCGGGACCGCCCGGGTGGCCTCAATAGACGCCTGAACAATTAGCTTAGCACTCAAGCCCACCCGTCGCATCACAAAAATCCTACCTGTCGCATCACAAAAACAGCGAGTAGTGGCGCCGACAGGGGAATTCCCCAGAGTCCTACAGAATAATTACTACCTCAGGGAATCAATTCATGCCGGATAAAACCACTAATTGGTGCGTATGGGCTGTTACGGTAGCAAGGGGAGCTTGTTGTTCAAGACTGTGAGTGACGAAGCATCAATCAAGCGGGGCCGCCCTAAGTTGGCGGCCTCTTTCATTTTAGGCCAAACGTGTGATGTCGCCTGTTGGCACATCGCGAAATTCTGCGGTACCGCAAAGGTCGGTCGCGATCAGGGTACAACGGAAATGGCAGGACCTATTGCCGGCTCTACCCGGTCGTGAATGACCCGAAGCCGTCATTCAGCTGCGCGTCTCTCTGTCACGTGCGTGGAGGTATTTTGGAACCAATACCTTGGTGGCGTGATGTTTCTTACGGACTCTTTGTGTGATATGTTTCTTTCCTCAAGCCAGCTGCTCATGCGTCCGGCGCGATGTACGTTGTATAGCCATGGCCGAAGCCATCTCGCTTAGAAAATAGGCTGCGTTTTTTCCTGGCAACAGGAACGGGCCGGAGCCGTGTGCGTGTCAAGCATGAAGTAGCCTCTGCAAATGGCGGCCGTCGCGGTTTGAAGACTACCGCTCGGTAGGAGGTACCAATGACCCGCGTCAAAATAAGCCCACTCTCAACGATGGAAACAGCTCTTCTTTGCGCAGTCCTCGCGGTCCTTGTGCCTGGAGCCGCTGGAGCACAAACCTCGGAAAAGAAGGGGACAACGCCTTACGTGACACATTTCATCTTCCGCCCGATCATGAGCATTGACATCCCCGGCCTTGGCACTGCCACCAACTTGGAAGCTGTCGGGACTACGCAAAACATGAAAGGGGAAAAGATGCTCGACAAGATGTCGGCACATTGCGCGGCGTTGAGCGTTGCATCAGGCGAAAAGAAATACATCGACGGAGCTTGCGTGCTGGCTGACAACGACGGTGACAAAATCTTCTCGACGTTTGATACCCGCGACGTCGACAAGTCGCAGCCAGAAATGAAGTGCGGCACGCACATCATCACCGGCGGTACCGGCAAGTACAAAGGCATAACTGGCACCGAGCCATTTGCTTGCATAACGATGCCGGCTCTCGCTGGCCCAGGTGGCTATACCGCGATGGATATCCCGCACAACACGGCATGGGAGATCAAGTGACGGATAGCCACGGTTCGCCCCCGTCTTCGCGTGTCGGCGCTACGCGCGAATGCGTCGCCATGCGTTCACGGCCGGATTGGAGATACGACGGACCTGGAGGGACGAGCCGGCGGCCAAAATCTGGCGCCGGCCGTGCTGTCGTTGTTTGGGTACCTCTCGCGCGGTTGGCATGAGACGGGACTTCCGCTTCTGGCACATCGTGAAATATTGCGGCAAAGCACCCCAGGCGCAATTGGCGAATACCGGAAATGGCTTGATCAGCCGTCGTCTCGCCCCACTCGCGAATGACCCAGGCTGTGTGAAAACGCGAAGGCGATCAATCGCGATAGAACAAGTTACTCGTTCAAGGCCTTCTCATGTGCCCACATCGCAAGCGCATTCAGTTTTGAGATCGAAATCAAGAATATTATTCTCGTCGCGCTTCGAACTTTTGAGTTTTCACACAGCCTGGACCCATAGCGATCCTCAAGGCCGGGCAAAAAAATCCGCCCCCGCTCGCGACCCAATCAGACAGCCCCGCAGCGACGTGGTATGTTTTTCGCTGGAGCCACTGAGAGGGCAGAACATGGCTGTCGTCTCGAAGTGCTGAACTAGGTGTTCGGTCCCCACTGACCCGAGGAGGACACAATGAGCGACGGGACAAAGACCCTTTACGAGCGCCTTGGGGGGTACAACGCGATCGCGGCGGTGGCGAATGATCTGCTACCCAGGCTCAGGGCTGATCCGCAGCTCGGTCGCTTCTGGGCGCATCGCGGGGAAGACGGTGTCATGCGCGAGAAGCAGCTCCTCATCGATTTCCTTTGCGCGAGCGCGGGCGGGCCGATGTACTATCGCGGTAGGGACATGCTGCTCGTCCACCGAGGCATGCGCATCAACGATAGCGACTGGAACGTGTTCCTCGGTCATGCCGCCGCGACCCTGGCGAAGTTCCAGGTGCCTGAGGCCGAACAGCGCGACGTGGTCGCGTTTGTTCAGAGTCTCAAGAAAGAGTGCGTTGAATGTTGACGTCCACTCTGAAGCTTCTCGCGCTTGCCGACGAGATGATTGAGTGATTTGCCAACCCATCGGTCCATGCGGCCTATTGCACTGCACGAGTCCGTTGTTGGCACGAAGCGTAAGTGCCGGAACGCACCGGCTATTTCCGGAGCTGGGGGTAGACCGGCTGTGCCACCAGCCTGCCGGCCACGACGGCCCTTGACCCAAGAGAGACATTGATCGCCGCTTCAATTGGTGAGCGCGGGTACACATCGCTTGTTTGCGCCTCGGTTGGTTGTTATGAGAACCATCCAGACGAACTCCAACTTTTAAAATTGACATGAACTTAGAAGTTGAACGGCTCATCCAGCAATTTATTTCCGGCACGGACTGCTCAATGGATGCAGCGAACAAGATCGAGATCGCCTTAGACGATAGCTTTCCGGATGACGAGTATGTGCAACAGACAGTTGAAATGCTTGCCACGTATCGGCCACACGGTGGTGAGTTCCTGTTCGACACGACCGCCATCAGACGGCGCTTGATTGTGACCTGGGAGCATCTACAGAGGACCGCTTAGAGGCACAGATACAATGGACTTCAAACAGATACAATGGACTTCAATAAGGCGGCAGCACTTGCAGTTGCATGGGTGGACATTACGTGCGACGGGCAGGCGCGCATTGTGCGTGAATCCACAATTGCGCGGCAATTGCGGAGCGTCGCCGATGATCGAATGCGTTTCACCGACGGGGATATCGAGATCCAGTTTAATCGCGATCGGGATCAGAAACTGACGGGGTTTTCTCTCTCCTCGAACGCCGGCAGGGTTAAGAATTTGAGGTTTTGGCGGCTCTGA
>Ga0307509_10009726_pt1 | contig 11938 bp, 10 predicted proteins | sample 10_EM_MG_FD_202245 | JGI IMG/M metagenome (GOLD analysis project Ga0307509, IMG submission 202245) | Populus trichocarpa ectomycorrhiza microbial communities from riparian zone in the Pacific Northwest, United States - 10_EM | ecosystem: Host-associated > Plants > Roots > Unclassified | place... | reverse complement strand
ACCGTGATGGTCTTGCCCTTCTTGACCGGCTCGGGCGTGGCGTCGGCGGTCAGCGTGGAGGCCTTCTTGATCGAGGCGGTGGCGACGTCGTCGTTGTAACTGGCGTTCGCGTACAGATCCCAGGCCCCCAGGAACAGCTTCCAGGTCCCGGCCACGCCGTTGTCCTTCATATCGGTGGCGGGATGGATATTGAAAACGGCCTTGCAGGTGTACGTCCCCTGGGTAGCCGTCTCCGTGCAGGCGGGGTCGTCGTCCGTCCCCAGCCCACCGGTGATCCCGTCCGTGGTCGAACTGTCCGTCCCCTGCCACAGGAAGGCCTCGGTGAGAGCGACGCCGCTCGCGTCCGTGGCGGTGTACGTGACGGTGACGACCTTCGTACCGGTGGTGCCGAGGACGATGTCCTTGCCCCCGTTGATGACGGCGTGCGAGAACTTGGTGTTGCCCAGCGAGTCTCTGGGCTGAACGGCCGCCGAGGCGAAGGAACTTATCCCTGTCGCGGCCCCCTTACGCTCCGCCGCCTGAGCGGCAACGGGAAGCGCGAGCGCGGACAGAACGACAGCACCGGAGACAGCACCGGCCGCAACGCGTATACGCATGAAACCCCCACAGGAACCCGAGAGGCCCGCCCAAGTCTTGCCTTGGCCGGGCCTGTTGATCTCCGCATCATATGAACTCAGGTCGGAAATGGTGAAGATCTCTTGTGCAATAAGTGCGTAACGGGACAGTGGGGCTTGGGGAGTTGGTACTGACCGATGAGAGGACGAGGCGGACCGGTGCCGGTGCGCAGCTCACGCGGTCTCGCGGGAGGCTTCTTGGCGGTCTGGCAGTCCGTGCTCACCCTCGTTGTCGAAGACGAAGCGGGCGAGGATCTTGGAGGCGAAGAGCCGGAAGTCGTGGTCCGGCAACCACAGTTGCCGCGCCCGGGAGCGGACCAGGTTGCGAATTTCCTCTCCTGCGGCGATGTTGCTTGGCGCGCTGGCGAGGAGGAACTCCTGTCCCTGGGTGAGTGGTTGGTCGACCACCCGGACACGCTCGAACCGCTTGCCCAGTGTGGCCTGTGCGCGCACGTTCTCCCGCCAGGCGTTGTCCGGTTCACTGGCGATGTCCTCACCCGCGAGGAACCGAGCCCACTTGGGGCTGTTTCGGTCGGAGGCGTAACCGCGGCGCGTTTCCAAGCGCCAGACCGTGTGCTTGAGTCGTGAAAGAGGCCGGAGACCGAGGCGAACGGCTGGAGTTCAGGTGCTGCACTCCTCGGCGCGTAGCGACCGAGCAGGTTGCGAGGCACACGGACGAAGGCCTCGGACTCCTTGGCGTTGCGCAGTTGGACGATGCGCTCGGGGTCGGACTCGCGTTCGCCTTGGACGAGGATCTCGTCCGTACCCTCGATCTCGTACAGGTTGGGGTGGTCGCCGTCGTCACTGGTCGGGCCGAGGAACCTGAGCGTCATGTGACCCTCCAGCTGGGGTTGTTGGGGATCCAGGGTCCGCGGGTTGACTTGAGAGCACGTCGGAATTGCAGACGCGGTGCATCTGCGCGCGGGGAGAGATTGGCGGATCAGCAGCTGCCGGTGATCTGTGAGGTAGTGGCAAGATCTGCCGGCATGGAGTTCTCCGAGGTGGTCCGTCGCAGGCGCATGATTCGTCACTACTCCGACAAGCCGCTGGCCCCGGGCGTGACCGAGCGCATCCTCGCCTCCGCGCTACGAGCCCCCTCGGCCGGCTTCTCCCAGGGCTGGGCGTTTCTTGCCCTGACCGACCCGGTCGACCGCGCCCGCTTCTGGCCGTTCGTCCCCACCAGGGTTGAGAACACCCCGACCATGCAGGACGCCCCGCTGGTCGTCGTACCTCTGGCCCACAAGGCGGCGTACCTGGAGCGCTACGCCGAACCCGACAAGGGCTGGGAGGACCGAGCTGAGGCCCGCTGGCCCGCGCCGTACTGGTACATCGACACGGGAATGGCCGCGCTGTTGATGCTTCTGACCGCGGTTGATGAAGGGCTTGGTGCCTGTTTCTTCGGGATCATGCCGGAGCATCTGCAGCCATTCCGGGCGGAGTTCGGGGTGCCGGACGAGTACGACCCGATCGGTGGGATCACGGTGGGGTACCGGGCTGAGGATGTTCCGGAGCAGAGTGGACAGGTCGCGGAGCGGCGGCGAGGTGTGGAGGATGTCGTTCACCGGGGGCGGTGGGGGCGGCATGCCTGACGCCGTGTCAGTGTTGCGCCATCCCACCGTCCTGCAACGCTTGAGTAAACGCGAGCCAGGCCTGTCTGCGGACGGCGAGTGAGGAACCACTTTGGTCCTTCGAGTCGCGTATCAGGGCTTCATCGCTGGTGTAGGCGCACTCCACGCACTCTGTCCCGCTACCCCCGCTGTAGGAGGACTTGAACCACTGGTGCGTCGAGGGCGCCGACATCAGGACTCCTTGCTTATGCGGTGGACGATGTCCGTCGAGGACTCAAGATCGAGTGCCTGTGCGCTGAGGTACTCGAACGCCAACCTATAACGCCTCAGTTCCTGTGGCTTCTCCATGAACAGGCCGCCGCTGAGCAGGTCCACGTACACCACGTCCAGGTCCGGAGTCGGCCCCCGCAGGATGGCGAAGCTGCCAACTGCCGCTGCGTGTGCGCCCTTTGAGAAAGGGAGTACTTGGATGGTGACGTGAGGGCGCTCGGCCAGGGTGAGTAGGTGCCCGAGTTGCTCTCGCATGACCTCGCGTCCGCCGACCTGGCGACGGAGCGCTGCCTCATCGATCACGCACCAGATGTGCGGTGGTTCCTTTCGGTCGAGGAGTTCCTGGCGCTTCACGCGGATGTCGACCATGTGCTGCACTTCGCGCTCCGGACATTCCACCTCCGATGCCCGATGAACTGCCTCTGCGTAGGGGCGAGTCTGGAGCAACCCGGGGATGTACATGCACGCGTAGTGGTCTTCGCGTACGACCTCGTCCTCAAGCGTGAGCATGAGGTTCATGGACTCGGGGATGGGGTCGGCGAGTGATCGCCACCAGCCTTGGATCTTGGCGCCTTTGGCTAGCTCGACGAGGGCGAGGCGCTCTGTATCGGAGGCTCCGTACTCGTGGCAAAGGGCATCAACGGCCGGCCACTTGACCGTGCCCTCCTTCGTCTCATAACGACTCAGCGTCGCCTTTGAGATGCCGACGCGAGCGCCTGCCTCCTCCAGGGTCAAGCCCTTGGATTCGCGGAGTCGGCGTAGGTCTGCGCCCAGTTGACGCCTGCGCGTGGTGGGTCCAACTGCCATAGGTTCAACCCTTCATGTTGATCTGTCAGATCGTGCTGTTTGTGCGAGTCGGACGGCAAGGTTGCGCGCGCCGGGGGCGCGCGATGCTGACGTACGCTCCTCTCCGTCAGAGATGAGAGTTCCATTTTGAGAGTTCCAATGCAACTCTAGGTGTGAAGACGGTTGCGTATCGCAACCTGCTGTGCAGGTGGAGGGGTTGGGGCATGGACTGCGCAACATGCACACCGAGGAAGGCGTGGGAACTCCCGTTCCTGGCGGAGCTTGAGGAAGTGGCGGCGCTGCGACGGGTATTGGGCACCCACCTGAGAATCTGGGGCCTCCAGGGACTGACCGACGCGGTCCAGCTTTGTGTGAGCGAGCTTGTCGCCAACGTGATCACTCACGTGGGTGTAGGTACGCCCACTACCCTCGCAGTCTCCATGAACGGCACCCATTTGCGCGTCGAGGTCCACGACCCCGACCCCCGCTCTCTACCAACGCTCGTCGACGCAACTGACGATGCCGAGGCGGGGCGGGGTATGGCTCTTGTAACGGCTACCACTGATCGTTGGGGTGTGGAGCTCCGTGGCGATCGGAAGGTGACCTGGTGCGAGTTTGACACCGGGCTGAACATGCTCGCCGGGTACTGCGGTGGACATCAGCCCAGTCGATTGCGGGCTGTGGCGACGGAGGCGGCAGCGATCGATGCCATCTCCGACCTTCTGCACTGGCTTCGAGCGCATGGTTGCGACCCCGAGGAGGTCATCGACCGGGCACAGCGGCACTTTGAAGCCCAGCTGGAGCAAGCGGCTCGGTAGGCAAACAAAGTGCGACTGGTGCCTGCGTCTTCTTCGCTCGGCCCTGAGCGTCATAGCCCACTGGAAGCCTGGCCGCGGCTCCTGCTCTTCAGGCGGGCAGAGGACAGTCCAGGCAGCGCGAGGTCCGAGGGGTGTTGGGGAAGACGGAGGCGCCTCCCTCGTATTCTGAGAAGTCACCGCTCTCGTTCCGGTAGACGAGGCCGATCCCGTTTTCGGCGAGTAGGTCGCGGAGGTCCTGCCGGGGGAGTGCTGGTGCGAGCACCATGAGATGGAAGGGGTGAGCTTGGTTGAGCTCACCCAAGTAGTGGCGGGCAAGCAGGAGTTGGGAGATGGCCTGAGCGATCGATTCGCTTGCTGTGCTGCCTGCTGGTTCGTACACGGTGTTGTTCGTCTGGTTGTAAAGTTCGAATATGAGATGCGATGTCGAGTCGCGCATCGACAACTCCATTTGGCCGATGCTTTGGCCAGCCGCAGACTCGGATTCCTCGAAGGTGTCTGCCAGATCGTCTCGGGCTTCTGCTACCCGAGTGGCATCGGTTTGCGGTTGTCGCTGTCGCCTCTGGCGTCGAACCATTCGGGTGAGGCGACCTGCTTTCCGATTGAATCGAGATCGAGGCGCGGGTGCCGGTTGAAGTGTGTCGGACGCCAATCGGATACAGGGGCCGACGGGTCGCAGCCGGAAGACGATGACGTTACGGTCGTAGCCTAATTCGTCCCTTGCTTCACGTATCTCGAACGGATGCCGTTCGTCAATCTTGAACTTCCCAATGTACCTGTGGGTCCGGGTATCGGTTCCTGGAACCTTTCCTACCGCAATGAATAAGTGCAGAGTGCGCCCTTTATCTGCATGCTCCAGAATCGATGCATTCCCGCCTTTGAAGACCTGGTCACCCCGTTTTCCGACTCCGGTATAGGTGAATATTGGCCCCAGATCGTCTTCCTCGGCGAGCCAGCCATCGTGATATCCGAAACGTTCGCCAATCTTCGTATCCGAGAAGATAAGGACGTTTTGCTTCTCTCTGGCCGGACAAATCCCGGCAAAGCCGCTGCCGCCAAGTATGGGATGGATCTCCGCACGCGTAAGGATTTCGCCGGGCTGGAACCCGGACATGCTCGTCGTCATGGAGTGAGGTTAATCGGTTCCGCCTTTATGGAGGGTGCCAGTTGACGTAGGCCTCCTCGTGTTGCGTTGTAGTTGCTTCTGGTTGCGGCGAGGATGGTGCGATGAGTGAGACGACGGGGACGGTCATCGCAAGCGTCATCGCTTTCATATCCGCAGTCATGGGTGCCGTGATCGCCGGGATTTATGCCAAGCGCGGAGCTGAGGTTGGCGGCCGCAAGGCGGTTGAGGCAGCGCTAGCGCAGGTGCATGGCCAGGCGGCGGTGGAGCATTGGCAATGGGTGCGCAGTCAGCGGCATCAGTCCTTTGCCGCTCTTCTTGCGGCCTATGCCGCACTTGATGAGATACTGGCGCGTATCGCACCTGAAGTGCAAAATGGTGCCAGGCTTGGCGAGGTGGCAGGTCGTGAGTTGCGCGCGAGCGCACTCGCGCTCCAAGACAAAACAAGTCAGTTGGCGCTGTGGGGGCCGCAGGAGGCGAGCGAATTGGCCTACGCGTTGATGAGGAAGGCGACGGGTGCTGTAGCTGCTTTGCTCCGGGTTGCAGTTGAGGGTTCCGCGGATCAGAACGCAGACTGGGCCAGTTCTGAGCGGGCTAGAAATGAGATGGTGGCGGCTTATGCCGGATTTCTCCAGAGGGCTGGGGAGATAATTCGCGACCCGCTACAGCCGGTCAGCTAGTGCAAGGCTCGGCCTTGGGGCGAGTCGGTCGGTGGTGGCTCAACTCTGGGGCGGCGTTCGTAACGAGGTCTTCGAAGTTCAGCCGTGAGGCCTACATCGCTCGCCTTCGAAGAGCTGTGTCAACGTTCGTTACGAGTTGATGGTTGAGTACGACCACACGTCTGCAGGCAGTTCGTGGCGTAGTTGCCAGGTGATGGCCATCGGCCTGCTGCCCTTGTGCTCGGTGTAGGTCGCTGGGCCAAGCAGTATCCACGGTTGGGCCTTGCCCGTGTCCGTGTCCTTGTAGCGCCGCATGAACAGCAGTACGTGGCTGCCGCGTTGGGAGTGCTCTTGGTAGCGAAGTCCCGTGGGAGAGGTGTCCGCGGTCGTGCTCTGTGACTCCCAATGGAAGAGGGAGGGGCTCAGCGCGTAGTCCTTGTACCGGATCGTGGGTGAGAAGTCCTTCTCGTTCTTTTCGAGCGTGATCAGCAGCGCGTCGGTCTTGTTCGGCTCGTCCCACAAGACACCCTGCGCGAAGGAACCAGGCATCTGTCCGCCGAGGCGGGCGACGCCGAGTGCGGCCAAGATTTCCGAGCGGTTGTACGCGCTGTGGACCTTCAAGGGGAGATGCGCGTGTGGACCGTCCAGGGGGATCGGGAAGTGATCTGCCTGGCCCATCACGTACTTGAGGACCTGGCGGAGTTCGCTGCGGAGGGCTTGCTGTTCACGGAGTGATTCAAGTCCATCCGCGTAGGAGCTGAAGCCACCGGCTTTGTCCCAAAGGTTGAAGAAGAGCATGCGTGCATATGTCTTGTCCCTCGGGTCGAGGGTTTCATATGCCGGGGCGCTATCGCTCACTAGACGGGTGTAGGCCTCTGCGCGTTCGAGGTCGTCGACGTGAAGGAAGGCATGGACGCGCTTCAACAGGTTTTCCTCGTCTACCTGTTCAGGTAGGTCGGCCAGGCCGGAACGGCGTAGGACTGTTGTCCAGGAGTTGCTGGACTTGTACAGCTCCTTGATTTCGCGGCGACTCTCGCGGAGGTAGTCGGCGAGAAGTGGTGTGCCGTAGGCCCTGACTTCCGTGGCGAGGGTCTGGACGTTCGCCTTAATCTGGGTGCGGATGTTGTCCAGTACGAGGTCCTTGGACTTTCCCTCAAGAATGATCTGGCAACCGGACGGCAGCAGTGGGAAGTCGTGCTCGGCGTGCTCAAGGAGTCGATTGCGCGACAGGTTCGTCATCGCGCGGAACTGTTCCTCGAATCGGAACTCGGCACGATGTTGGCCGATGAAGTCGAGCACAGTGAGTACGGGCTTGTCCGGTGTGCGGCGCAGACCTCGACCGAGTTGCTGAAGGAAGACGGTTGCGCTGCTCGTCGGGCGGAGTAGCAGCAGTGTGTCGACGTCGGGGATGTCCAAGCCCTCGTTGAACAGGTCCACGGAGAAGATGACCTGGATCTCGCCTGCCTTGAGTTCCGATAGGACTCGGTCGCGGGTCTCCGGCTTCGACTCGCTGTCCAGGGCTGCGGCCTTTAGGCCGGCCTCTTGGAAGCATCTCGCCATGAAGTGAGCGTGCTTCCTGCTGACGCAGAAGCCGAGTGCCCGCATCTCCGTTGGGTTGGACACCTTGTCCCGCACCTGCTTGATGACAATGCGGGCCCGTGCGTGGTCGGCGGAGAACAACTCGCCGAGCTGGCTCTGGTCGTATGTCCCAGAGCGCCAGTTGAGGCGGGTGAGGTCCGTACCGTCAGGGATGCCGAAGTAGTGGAACGGGCAGAGGAGGTCGTTGTCGAGGGCCTCCCACAGTCGCATCTCGGCGGCGATCCGGCCATCGAAGAATTCGTCCTGTACGTTGAGCCCGTCAGTCCGCTCCGGGGTGGCAGTCAGGCCAAGAAGTTGCTTCGGTTTGAAGTGCTTGAGCACCCGGCGATACGTCGACGCGGTGGCGTGATGGAACTCGTCGATGACGATGATGTCGAAGTGCTCAGGGTCGAACTGGTCAAGTCGTTGATCGGTAAGTGACTGAACGCTAGCGAAGACGTGCTTCCAGTCGCGCGGCAGTTCGCCCGTGAAGAGCGGTTCACCGAAGGACGCGTCATCGAGCACTTCGCGGTACTTCCGAAGCGATTGCCTCAAGATCTCTTTTCGGTGTGCCACGAACAGTAGTTGGGGGTACTGCTTGCCGCCCCACGTTCTGTGGAGATCGCGGTAGTCAAGGGCGGCCATGACGGTCTTGCCCGTTCCGGTCGCGGCAACGAGCAGGTTGTGATCATGGCCGCGTACCTCACGTTCGACGTGAAGTCGCTCAAGCATGTCTGCCTGGTACGGATACGGTCGAACCTCAAGACCCGAGAGGCTGATTTTGGAGTCCTGGCCGGACGTTGACTTGCCCGCTACGCCGAGTGCCTCATCCAATTTGCGCGCATCGCGCCCCGGGTCGTACGTCTCAAAGGCCATGTCGTTCCAATACGAGTCGAAGCTGGCTTCGAACTTGTTCAGCACATGCGGTGTTGCAACGGACGACAGGCGTACATTCCACTCCAGCCCATCGAGAAGCGCGGCTTTGGAGAGATTGGAACTGCCGACATAAGCGGTATCGAAGCCGCTACAGCGACGGAACAGCCAGGCCTTGGCGTGCAGTCGAGTCGAGCGGGTCTCGTAGTTGACCTTTACTTCGGCACCGAAGTCTTGGACAAGACGGTCGAGGGCATGCCGGTCCGTAGCGCCCATGTACGTCGTGGTGATGACACGAATGGGCACGCCGCGCTTGGCGGCCTCGCGAAGGGAGCTCTCCAGGACGCGGAGGCCGTACCACTTCACGAAGGCGCAGAGCAGGTCGATGCGGTCTGCGGTGGCTAGCTCCGCCCTCAACTCTGAGCCGAGATTGGGGTCTTCGGGAGCGTTGGTGATGAGTGAGGTCTCGGAGAGGGGAGTCAGTGGGCGCAGGGAGTAGGCACCCGGTGCCTCTTGCTTGGCGAGTGCGAGCAGTTGGCGCGGGCCTTCGATGATGTTGCCTACGGCCTCTGCTTCATTGTGGTCGGATCCGCTTGAGGCCAGGGACGCAAGGATCTTGTTGGCAACGGCTACCTGGTCTCCCGCTGGCAGTTGACTCAGTCGATGCCTGACAGCTTCGCCCACATACCGACCTAGGACATGGGGAGCGGATTCGGTGCTGACCTCAGCATCGATAGTCTTCCAACCCGCAGCTTCAAACTGCTCAAGCTCGGATCGCACACTGCGGGTGATCAGCTTCTCGTAGACGCCTGCAATCGGCTCCGATTGGTCCTTAGGCTCCGCCACCGTTGCTCCCCGATTCTTGTAGCGCGCAGGCACGATCGAGCGTGCAGATAAAGAGGGATCCCTACGGACGCCTGCTTGGACTACGCAGGCCTCGCCCGCTACACCTCCGTACGCCCATGGCAGTCGGCGTATGAGTTGCCCGACCCACACCAACAAGAAGCCCCCCGCTGCGGAGGCCAAACCACAGCCCGCCCCCGCGCCGCCAGCGTCGTCGCGTACTGCGGCAGCAAGTCAACGTCCCCCGGCGAAGCCCCCTCCGACGCAGCGAACGCCTCATAAGAAGGCACCGTCCCCGTCACGATCCCGAGGTTCGGCGTACCGCTCGCCGCCAGCTCCCGCAGCGATCCCTCTATCGTCGCCAGGTGCTCCTCGTGCGACGGGTACTCCTCCGCCAGCGAGGCATACGCCCCCACCAGTTCCGCCAACTCCCCCTCCGGCCAATGGAGTACAGCTACCGGGAACGGGCGGGACAACGCCTCCCGGAACGCCCCCAGCTCCGCCCGCAGCCGCGAGATCTCGGCCTCAAGCTCCGCCGGGTTGTCCGACCCCAGCGACCACACCCGCTTCGGGTCATGCAGCTCGTCCAAGGAGACGGACGACGAATGCAAGGAATCCGCCAGCGTGTCCCACTCGTCGTGCGACACGCCCAGCATCCGCCGGACCCGGTGTCGGCCGAACAGCAACGGGTGGGTGGAGTACGGGGGTTCAGGGACGTCCGTCAGTAGCAGAGCCACCCCCTCCGTGAACGTCTCCTGCGCCGCCTCCAGCTCGTCGTGGGACTCCAGGGACTCCGCGACGATCACCCAGGGGGCGGGATCGCGCGGGGACGCTGTCCGCACGCCGTCGATGATCGCCCTGGCCTCGGCCTCGTGGCCGTACTCCCAGAGGTTCGAGGCCTTGAGGGCTCGTACCAGGTGAGGAGTTTCCAGGTCGTCCGGCGACGACAGCAGGCGGTCGTAGAGCGCGGTGGCGGCGGGGCGGTCGCCGGCCAGTTCCAGGTGGGCCGCGGCCTGGAGGAGCAGGGCCTCGGCGTCCTCGGGGTAGCGGGCGGCCGTCCGCTCCAGGCGGGCCGCTTCGGCGGGGTGGTCGACGTTCTCGGCGGGCGTGTCGGGGCGCATGAACGACACGGTACTGCCGATGCCGACACAGATGGAGGCAAGGGGAGAGATATGCCCAGGTCGGCAGGTGAGAGAGGCGTGAGACTGGCGTGGGCGAGGTCGCACTGTGGGGAACACCGGGTGGCTTGCCGGTTTCCGTCGGCTTTACGGGTGACTCCCCTCTACGACCCCTCCTGTCGCCGTGGCCCACGCCGCCCACCCCATGACCGCCACCCCCACCCCCACAATCCCCGCCCCCACGAACAACGGTGCCGAATACCCCCACCCCGCACTGATCACCAAGCCTCCCAGCCAGGCCCCCACCGCGTTCCCCACGTTCGACGCGGAGACGTTCGCGCTGGCCGCCAGTGGTACGCCACCTGCCGCGTCCGTCACTCGCGTGATCATCCCGGGGACCGTCGCGAAGCCGAACGCGCCCAGGAGGAACACCAGGATCACGGACGCCGGGCGGCTGCTCGCCAGCAACCCGAACGCCGTCAGCGTGGCCGCCAGCCCGGTCAGGGACACGAGCAGCGTCACGTCCCTGTTGTGGTCCGCGCCCCGGCCGCCCGCGATGTTGCCTACGACCAAGCCCGTGCCGTAGACCACCAGGAGCCAGGCGACGTCCGTCGTCGAGAAGCCCGTGACCTCGGTGAATGTGTACGCGAGGTAGCTGAACGCGCCGAACATGCCGCCGTAGCCGAGGGCCGTGGCCGTCAGGGTCAGCCATACCTGGGTCGAGCGGAAGGAGCGGAGTTGGGCCCGCAGGCCGCCTGCTCCTCCGCTCAACCGTCCTGCCCAGCCCGGTACCAGCACCGCGATCGCCGCCAGCGCCACCGCCCCCGTCGCCGTGATCGCCCAGAACGTGGCCCGCCAGCCCCAGCGTTCGCCGACGAGGGCGCCGAAGGGGACGCCCAGGACGTTCGCCACGGTCAGGCCGGCGAACATCATCGCGACCGCGCGGGACGCCCGTTCGGGTGGGACCAGGCGGCGGGCGACCAGGGAGCCGATGCCGAAGAACGTGCCGTGGCAGAGGGCGGCCACCACGCGGCCCAGGAGCATGGTCGGGTAGTTCGGGGCGATCGCGCAGAGCAGGTTGCCCGCGACGAACAGGGCCACCAGGCCTACCAGGACCGGTTTTCGGGGGAGTCCCGCCGTCGTCGCCGTCACCCCTATCGCGCCTACCGCGACCGTCAGCGCGTAGCCGGAGATCAGCCAACCCGCCGCAGCCGTCGACACGTTCAGGCTGCGGCTGACCTGCGGCAGCAGCCCGGCGATCACGAACTCGGTCAGACCGATTCCGAAACTGCCGAGCGCCAGCGCCAGCAGGCCCAACTGCCCACCCCTGTAGCGGAATTCAGATCCCTCGGTCAGATCACCACCCCGTCGATCTGCAACGTCTGCACCGCTCCGGCCGCGAACGTCGCGCTCACCGTCTTCCCGCTGAGGTACGTGTCCGAGTGGGAGGTGTACAAGTCGCCTCCGCCGCCCGTCACCGTGTTCCAGCGCGGGACCAGGCCGCTCGTACCGCCCGCCACCGTCGTGAACTTGGAGAGGTCGAAGGTCAAAGTCGTCGACGACGAGCCCGTGTTGGCGGCGACGATCACCAACCGCTTCGCCGACGCGTCGTAGCCCGCCGCCGCGTAGCTCACGCCCGTGTCCAGGATCGTCATGCCGGGGCGGATGTGGCGGCTGAACTGGGCCATCAC
>Ga0307509_10009724_pt1 | contig 11942 bp, 17 predicted proteins | sample 10_EM_MG_FD_202245 | JGI IMG/M metagenome (GOLD analysis project Ga0307509, IMG submission 202245) | Populus trichocarpa ectomycorrhiza microbial communities from riparian zone in the Pacific Northwest, United States - 10_EM | ecosystem: Host-associated > Plants > Roots > Unclassified | place... | reverse complement strand
GCACCGTCCCGTATCCATCTTCTAGCACACTGCTTCGATGCTTTCCATGGTCCATTCCTCTGAAGACCTGGTGATAGAAGAGCACCCCATACACCACCGAGGGGAGTCTGGGGAGATATGCAATCAATGTAGGTCCTTTGTGCAACGTTCCCTTATGGCGACTGACTGGTGTGGTGAAGGCCACATCATGATTGACATGCTTCTAGACGATGCCCTGCTACGAATATTATCTTGTTTCAGAGAAAGCAGCCCATCCAGGATCCTGTCATGGTGGATACCATTGGTGCATACATGCAGCAGGTGGCGATGCGTCATCTTTGGGTTACCCTTTCACCTACATCTGGTGCTCGTCTGCTTACCCAAAATGCCAGTAAGAAAGTCCCTGGAAATCTGGGCACCTTTTCCCATCATCGTACATTATTGCCACTCAACCTCCAGGGATGAGAACACCATTGCTGCACTTGAACACTGCGACTGTGTATCCAAAATATATTGCCACTTGATTGTTTATGAAATCAAGAAATTCGCCATCATGTTGCAGGAACCATTCCCGGCGCTGACAACTCTTAGTCTTAGCTTGAACTGGCATGGAGAACAGCTCCTCCCCGGGGTTCTCTTGGGCAGATCTGCCCCATCTCTGTGAATGTTCGCGTTGGAAAGAATTGCATTTCCAGCATTACCCACAATGCTCTTGTCCACCCCCAATCTTGTCTCACTCATGCTCTATGAAATACTGGAGAGCGGGTACATTTCACCTGAAGCTATGGCCACTTGTTTGACTACATAGTCCATCTAGAACGCCTCCATATTGGCTTTAATCCACCCATGAGTTTTGATCCAGAACCCACAAGTCTACCATCGTTGCCACGTGCTGTCCTCCCTGCTCTCACCTACTTCTCCTTCAAAGGTAATACCAGCTATTCGGAGGACCTCATTTCTCGAATCGATGCCCCCATACTCTGGACCTTCCTAATTACACCTCAGGTTTTCACTCTCCTTCACATCCCACAACTTCTCCAATTTGTCAATCGCGTAGAAGAGTTCAAGTCACCTACTAGAGCTGTGCTGGAGTTTAATGATTTGGGCGTCGAATTCAAGCTTAAAACATTGGACAGTTTCAAGCTGGGAATTAGATTCAACTATTTGAGGGAGGGGGCTGGTCCAATGAAGTTTGTATGTCACGAGCTGTCTCCTCTCTTTTCTTGTGTGGATTCCCTTGACCTCTGTGGAGAAACACTGTCTCGCGACTTGGAGGAGCCAGTCTGGTGGTGCTGCATTCTCCCCACGCAATGGTTAGACTTTTTCCACCCATTCATTCCCACACAGACTCTGTGTGTATCCTGCAAACTGTTTCTCTACGTTGTATACGCACTACAGGATCTCACCGATGAAGAGGCCACAGAAATGTTACCCAAGTTAAGAACCCTCTTAGAGGGGTTTGCATGATCCAAACCTGTGCCGCCCATCTTGGACCAATTTGTCGCCGTGCGACAGCGGTCCAGTCGTCCCTCATTAGACTGTCAGTCTTGGGAAATCCCAGGGTGTCAAGACGGCATTGTCACTCTTCCGTCTTGTGCACCTTACACTTACTCTTATTTCCTTGGCTAGTGTATGGTAGGTTCGCTCTAAAATGCATGGATTGGAACGCTCACTTCACCAATTCAAGTCATCTTCAAGTTATCAACTGAATATTATCTCCTTGTCGAACCGTCGACGCGCTTCTCACCTGCCTGTGCTAACACATCACCTGGACCCAGCTGGACCTGGCTGCAGCCAATATCCAAAGATCCCCTATGCCTTCACACGCTCCCCCTTTTTGTGTCTGATTCAAGACATTGTTCTCCTTTCTGGGCTTACACCCATTCTCTGCTATATACTACTATCACACTTTCTGCCGCATTTTATACTTTTGACTTCTCCCACATCCTAAAGACTGCTCAGTTATGCCCCAAATTTTATCCCCTTGGAACTGTCGGAAACTCACTACTTTATGGGTAGCAAGACTCAACGATGGCACGGAGTTGAAGGTGACTGATCCAAAGGAGCAGCAAGGAGATGTTGAGGAGGAAGAGACAAAAGGCAAGAAGGGGTGGGACTGAGTAGACGGTTGGGGACGATGAGCGGGTTGCTGCTAACGATGAGGGAGCTTTGAAAGGCTCCAGTATGGGGATTGACAAGAGAACAGTCTAAGGACTGTTCACCTAAATTCGTAGGTCTTATATACTAATACAGGGTGGTCTGTGCGCAGTTTAGGGTAGGTACAATTACAGGTAACGGGGGACTGCGCAGTCAATGCGCAGTAACTGCAGATTACATTATACATCTCAATTAGGGTCTAGCCCTAATGAGTCACGTCTTCGTTGATTGAGTTGCATTGTGTGTTCGTTGATTAGTTAGTGGACGCGTCTTGTTGATCGTTCCCACGATCTGCCACGTGTTGATCAACAGGTTAGACGCACGTCCAAAGCGCATCTTATCATGTGACGTTGTTGATGACCAGTTCCTCAATAGGTCATGTGTTATCTTCCCAGGATCACAGGGTTGTAGGTTCCCAGGGTCATGTGCTGATAAGTCATGTGATATACGAGTGGCGGAGGGGTCACGTGATGAGTCATGTGTAGGGTCATGTGATATGTTCCCACGGTCACGTGATGCTGAAGTTACAGGTTTGTAGCTGAGACCGGGGGGCACGAGTACCGCTCGCAACAGGAACATGGTTGTTCAATAGAGTCCCAGTGGCCATTTATTAGTTCAATTTCCCCCCCTTCCCCTCAGTTTTCGATTGCTTTCGTACCTGTGAACCATCTGAACAGTGACAGAGGCCCAAGCAGATTAGATGTACGTGCGCATGCATGTATAGCCTCGAGAAGGGCCTCCCCTGAATAAAGATGCCTTCAAACACTTTGTTCAAGACTGTTCCTTCGGATGGCTTTCTTGTTCCTCTTCTCTGGTTCTCTTCACTCGATCTTTCGACGCCAACCGTACTGACGTACTGTCGTGTGTCCTAGGTACAAACATTGAGACTCTCGAGACCTTGCTTCCTGGACATCATAAACTTATCCCTCTCGAATTTACTCGGAGCAACACATTGGCGCGTCGTTACAGAGCCCATCCTGACGGAACTTCGCCGATGCCTCAGGCTTGCAGTTAGCCCTCTCCCACATTTTTTCGGAACAAAAGAAAGGGGGTAAGGCAGTGGTCAAGTGTTGGACCAATCTGATAAAAGCAGCGTGGACCTGCTTCAGACCACGACTGAAGGACGGCGGTGAAGATTCTGGATAAGGGATAAGGTTAGCCACATCATTCCCACGTCTTTTGACAGTCGATTATCGACCACAGAGCACGCCTCATACCCTCATACAACCCCCAACCATCGGCACCCACTGGTCCCTCATTACCAAAGCGTGTATTTATTGTTACATGCAACGGCTTTGCCTTTGGTACGTTTCACCGCGTGCGATACTCACTTGGATTTGATAGAGATTTGTTGACCGCCATGTTAATAGTTGACAGACAGGCCGATCTGTGTTGGACGCTCGACCATGGCATTCCGGATAAAGAAAGGCTGTGTTTTCAAATGTCATGAGGTAGTGTTGCCGGAGAGTCGAGTCAACTCGGAGTTACCTGAGTTGTGTTGGTCGAGTTACTAACTCAACTACAACTCTAACTCTGGTTGAAGGGGTACACACGAGACAACTACGAGTGTCGCCACATTTGGCGGGGGAATAGCTGACCACAAGCACCTCTCTCGGCTATTGGCGTGCTAGACGGCTAAACGCGGGGTTGTGTTGCGGCGCTGTTCGGTTTCCTACTTTAGTGATATGCCTGCTCTTGTTGAGCACGTACCAACACCATCACTCCATGCCTCCTTCAGACTTTGCTAAAGCCGATATCGATGAAATCATCGACAAGTTGTCCACGGAAGAGGCTGTAAAACTAATTGCTGGGGTTGGACATTGGTCCACGGCTGCCATCGAACGGCTTAGCATCCCAGCTATCAAGGTAAGGTCCCTATGGTGTAGGCGTTTTCATGTTGTTTAAATAGGAAACAGGTCACCAATGGTCCAAATGGTGCGAGGTGCTTTCTAGTTGACCACTCAGGCACTCATAGACTCACCGATCTGCGTGCTTAAGGCATTAGTGGTAGCCACTTCTTCATGGGCACTGGCACGCCGTCGAAATGCCTACCAGTGAGCTTCACTACAGAATTTTCAACTTATATTTACAATAAATAGTGTGCTACGGCTTTGGCGTCCACTTGGGACAGCAATCGGATCGAGGAAATCAGCCTTAGACTACTGGCCTTCGAGGCGAAACTCAAGGCCGCATCCATCATCTTAGGCCCCACTTGCAACATACAGCGTGTGAGTGGGTCGCGTGTCACGGGCTTGATCATTGATCAGAAATCTTGGTTATCTTCCAGAATCCACTTGGGGGCCGGGTGAGCATATACTTTCGACGACGCGGTTCTAGATCTAGTGCTGATGTATGCGTTTCGTGCCACAGAGCTTCGAGAGCTTCTCAGAGGACCCACATCTTTCCGGTACTATATGCTCTGCGTACATCAGAGGAGTGCAGAGCGGGGGCATAGGTGCAACCATCAAGCATTTCGTGTAAGGCCATTCAGGTGGGGAGACAAGTCCTGGTGCTAATCCGAATCCCATACAGAGCCTACGATAAAGAGGATGAATGTAAGCGATATGATAGCGTACTGAGCGAGCGCGCTCTCCGCGAGATCTACTTGATGCCGTTTATGCTGGCACAGAAACACGCGCAGCCCTGGGCGATCATGACAGCGTACGTCGAAGATCTTTCCCCGAAACGATCAGCTGGTCCTGACGACAACCAGTTACAACCGCGTCAATGGCGCTTATGCCTCCGAGAACGCGCACCTCCTACAGGATATCCTCCGCAGGGAGTGGAAATTCGACGGATTGATCATGAGTGACTGGTAAGACTCCTTACAAGCGGAAGCTATCTGTCTTCTGAACTATTCCAAGGTTCGGCACGTATAGCGTGGGTCCCGCGATCAATGCCGGGCTTGACCTTGAGATGCCTGGGCAATATATGCGGCGCACGTTTGAACAAGTTGAGGGATGTATTACGGCGAAGCAAGTCGACGTCTACACCGTCAAAGAACGTGCGAAGAAAGTCCTCGAACTTGTCCAGAAGTGCGCAAAGGAAACGCCAGAGGTATGTGGAGGTGATCTTCTACGACTTGACTAGTGTTGAATTCATGAGTAGGTGCTCGACGGTGACGGCCAAGAGCGAACGGCTGACTCAGTGGAAGATCAAGCGTTGATGCGTAAACTTGCTGGAGAGTCTATCGTCCTGTTGAAGAACAAGGATGCAACTCTTCCTCTCCGAGCTCGCAGCCTAAAGAAAATAGCGATTGTTGGAGGAAACGCCAAGGGACTAGTTTTATCGGGAGGCGGTTCTGCATCACTGAAGCCGTCGTATTTTACGTCACCATACGATGGAATTGTCAACGCGTTGCCCAAGGGTGTACAAATTACGTACAGCGAAGGGGCTAGAGGTTAGTCTATTTATCTTTAGATAGCTATGCTCGCTGTTATCCGCTTAGGAGGAGCCGAAGCTCGAAATCCCGAAGAGCTCCTCAAAAATGCTGTTAAAGTCGCGAAGCGCGCAGATGCCGTCATCGCTGTCGTAGGACTGAATGCCAACTGGTACGGTCGATTGCCAGTTACTGTTTGGAATTGCTCTGATTCTTCACGGATATCAAGGGAGTCATCAGGCTACGACCGTACTACACTGGATCTGCCTGGGAGGACTAATGAGCTCATCCGGAGAGTAGCTGCGGTTAATCCCAAAACCATTGTCGTTACACAATCAGTAAGCCAGAGAGCCGCCGCAACGGTAAATTTCTTTCTTCTGCGCTCACTTAACACTGTCTAGGGATCAGCAATCACCATGCCCTGGGTAGATACAGTCCCTGCCATTGTCCACGCATGGTATCTTGGTAATGCGACGGGCGATGCCATCGCGGACGTACTATTCGGCAACGTGAATCCTTCAGGCAAGCTCCCGCTCACATTCCCACGTCGATTGGAGGACGTCCCATCTTTCGAGCATTTCGGCGTAGTGAACGGAAAAGTAATCTTCGGGCGCATCACACATATTCTATACTCACTTTGGCGCAGGTTCGATATGCCGAGGATATATTTGTGGTTAGTGGCTTTCTATGCGAAGCTACATCTGCCTTGAAATACTCACAGTCTCCTAGGGATACAAGCATTACCAACATAAGGGCATTATCCCCCTTTTTCCCTTCGGGTGCGCGAGCTCCTTGGCATCTTTATATTTGATTGTCAATGGCTCCACAGTCATGGCTTGTCCTACACGACCTTCCGATATTCGGGTCTAACAGTATCAGAACCAATCACAAGAGAGAATGACATCGCTGTTACGGCCAAATTCACTGTGAGGAACACCGGAAATATGGCTGGCTCTGAGATAGCCCAATTATACATTTCTTGGCCTTCGCACTCAACCTTGACCCATCCTCCGCTCACCTTGAAAGCATTCTCAAAGATAGCCTTGGAGGCTGGTAAAAGCGGGCCCGTGGAGCTCCGCTTGGACAAATATGCAGTATCATCGTGGATAGAGAGCTCAGACAGGTGGGTGGTGGAGAGTGGCAGCTATACGATCTCCGTCGGGCCTAGCTCGCAGGAATTGCCATTGACCGCAACGATGACGATCGGATCTGGTTTTGAATGGATTGGGCTGTAAGGGATATGGGCCAATCGAACCCCCGTGAGTAAAATGTGGGTAGCACCAACTGTACCGGGCACTGTAGTGGTACCGTAACTGTAGCAACTACTGCTGGTAGTCGTATCAATGGACCATGCCAGTGGGAACGAGATTGCCGTATTCAGTAGAGTTCGGAGAAGCGAACCTATGGATCCTCGTATTTGGTGTGTCAGAACTGTGGTTGTCAATCACTAATGACGTACATGGGGGAACTTTCCCAGATTTCGGGAACACCCCCGTTTTATGTTCCGCCTCGCATCGCCCTCCTGAGATTACGACTTCTGATGATGAACGTGAGACGGACTTCAATCAATCCACATGACCGCACCGGCCTTTTCGTATTAATAAATCATGCCACTTAGAACATGTCCTCAAATTCCGTCTGACCTCGCCCCATCATGTCCAGTTCTGTCATCGTCACCTTCGTGAGTTTGGTCCCCCTTCATGTAACACAGAGGTCCCTTTACTACTACTTGTCATAGATCAGGCATGGTGAATCTACCGACAACGTGGTGTGTCCTCACGACATAATTGACCACCTTTTTATTTGTTCACGCGTGGCTGACAGAAATCGGTGTGGTCTGGTTGGAGTGATGCACCTCTCTCCAATCATGGTATGTATCTCGCAGACACCATTCAATCCTATCTCTAGACCCTTACATCTTACCATGTCTTAGGCATGAACGTATGTTCCAGGCCCTGTACCTAAAAACGTTGGTCTTGATGACAAACGTGATAATTGCTCGCGCAGCAAGCACGCGCCCTCGGCGAATTCTTCGCAGATACCCAATTAACTGCCATTCACGCATCAGACTTAAAGCGCGCTTTCAAAACTGCTCAGGCCCTATATGACGGACAAAGAGAGCCCAAGCCAACTTTCGACTCATCACAACTTCTCCGGGAACAGCACTTCGGCGTTGCAGAGGGAAAACCTTGGTCGTACGCTTCTAACCGAGTTTTCAACCTCGAAGAGGAGATAGCGAAAGGTGTATACCCTGTGCCTCACGGCAATGACGAAAAATTCCCTGATGGGGAGAGTATCAATGACCTGGCGCAGCGCGCGAAGGAGGCTATTACCACGCTTGTTCTTCCCCATGTGTGGCAAACAGCCAAAGAGGGCAAGGCCGGCGTTCATGTTGCAGTTGTCGGCCATGGCCTATGTATAAGCCAAATGGTCTCCCAGTTACTCAAGATGAGCGCGAATCATGATGAAGAACGAGACTACCGCGGTCTCTTGAACACCGCTTGGATTCGGGTGGTCATCGAAAACGAGGTTCGCGTGCTCAAACAACGATAAAGTACCGGCTAACATCCCACAGGGAGCACATGAGGGCCAAGCAGCTTCCATGAACAGGGAACTGGTTATGCACGTGACAGACGTCAACCGTCACTCACATACGGACAATATTGTACGACACCCCCGTTACAGTGATTGCGCTACCTTGCTAACACCAGGCCCGATATCTCAGAAGCGCCAGAAGGGAGGCATCGGAAGCGCGGCTTATGACCCTAAACAGAAAGACATAAGGGCGTTCTTTGGAGGAAAAGCAGAGCCCCCGCCTGAGTCTGACATTAGCGCTCACGAGAAAGTCGCAGGCGAGGAAGATATAGTCGAATAGATTATTGTTTTTGAAGTTCTGCGGTCGTAGATACTGCCGTACTCTGGTAATATTGAATGTTACACGACAGGAAGCATCGAGTACCTACAGACGATACTATCGCCCACCAGTTTACACGATGCATGTGTATACGCGTTCATACTAGCAAAATTTTAGTTATATTGGTCATAATAGAAACAGGTGAGTATACAGTTCTAGAGCTCACCGCGGCATAGGGCAACCTCAGCTGTATGGCATCAACTTCTTGAGTTTGGAAGTTTGGGATGGGGAAGAATGTGCTGTTAATGACAAACGATTCTTTCTCCCTGGGCGCTTGGAAACGTTCAAGTGGGAGTGACCAGAATGCGCCTGTGAGTAGATCGTAAAGAAAAACGATGTCAGTATCCGGCAGGGAGAACGAATTGAACACTGCTGACACGCTTGAACGCGCCTGAGGCGATTGCGCGCCACCTCTTTTTCGTGCCAGAGTGAGTTTTGAGCTTCGGATACCCAAGTGCTGCTGAGGAGGAGAAGAGACGAGGAGATGACACGATGAACTGACGTGCAGTAGAGAAGAAAGCGAATGAAAACATGTTGTCGACGGGTCGTTGCAGTTCGCCAGCGGAGCGGAGAACTAAGTCCGCGTCCATGCACATGCACGGGTTGATTATATAATGTGCTTTGGAATGCCATCCGAGTTGGCCGCCTTGCCCATCTGCTAATCTACCATCAGGCAATGGTCCTAGGATAGACCTAACACCTTCATCCGATCTTATTTACACCAAGAAACTGTTTCGATCATGAGTTCGGGCCAGCCGTTGACCAATCCTACCAATGATGCCGACCGAGTACGCTTTCGCGTCCCCTCTCGTGTCTATGGGTCGACAGCCCTGACTAACGCTCCCCCAGATACGCATGAAGCGACTGGCAAAGTTGCAAGCATCTTCTACAAGCGCTTCAAATGCACCCTCTACCTCTTCCTCACCCGCTCCTGCCCCTCCTCCAGCGCCTTCTCCCAAACCCAAGCCTCCCCCACCCGCACCATCGCCAAAGCACGCGGCTGCCCCAATTTCCCCTTCGCACGTTCCGCCAAGGAAGAAAGCTCATATTGCTCCTTCTCCATTTGATTATGGTGCCTGGGCAAACGAGACCGTCGGTCAGGTCTTTCAGGTTACTTTGGATGTACGTTTGACCTTCTTCCATTCCTGGGGTTCGTTCGACTTGTGATGTTGACTACCTTTCGGATTGTAGCCTGCAGAAGCAATGAAGAATGAATTTGAATACGTATGGTTGAAATCTGCTGTTGAGAGCGAGTCTTCAGACGGTATGCCCAACACGCGTCCGTATCTGTCACCGTCCCCTTATTCCAGTCGTTGACACAGGCAACCTTTATCTGACGTCCGATAATTTGGAATCGATTGTTATTACGCGTCTCCAGATGGATCCCCAATCTCCAGAGTAAGATCTCGCTCCTGGCATCCGTCCCACCACCTCTGACAACGTGCAGACATGACGACGAATATCGCGCTTTCCTCTCCAAACTCCCCATTGACCAGACGGTTTTTGAATATCTAGTTGGATGTTGGAAGCGTTTGAATACTGCAAAGTCGGCGCTTTTGAAGAAAGTTAGTGAGAATCGTCTCATTGTTACCCGTGTGGTGCTGAAATGTGACAAGGGCCACCCACCAGCCGGCATTCAGAAAGCCCTCGAACTAGAGGAAAAGATGCGCCACCTCATCGCCAGCTACATCGGCATCAACTTCCAGGTCCCTGATGCGTTTTACGCCCCTCCAGGGTTCGTCAGAGTTTGTTATCGTCGATCGTTTATTCACGTGTTGTCGACAGCAAAGACATCGGCCCTCAAGAGCTGGTGAATGTCCTCCTCTCACTCTCCGCGCTGTCCACGGGGATGTATGGCGGCTCCACGCCAAGTCCCAACAGTCTCGTGCATTCTGAGATGCCGCAACTCTTGCAGGATATCGTTAACCGGTTTGCTCCCGAGGACGGGCTCGCCGAAGTACTCAGCCCCGTTGTGATCAAGCTACTCTCCCACCCGTCTCTCTTAAGAGAAGAGGGTCTCGCTGCAAGCGACCCTCAATGGCGCGGCGTTCTCACTGGCTTGGAAGCTCTCGTATCCCACAAACCGATCGCCATCATGATCACAAAGATGGACGAGTGGAATCCGGCGGATGCCACTGCCGTTACTTTCGAAACGAGGAGCTTGATGGGCCCGCTCCTTCGGCTGAACGTGTTTTCTCGGGAGTGGGTACGTGAAACCGTTAATACCGACAGGTGCAGAACTGAGGTCATCCGCCAGCCGTACATTACGAAAATGTACTTTTCGAATTCGGAGACTCGCCCTGCTGTGGATGTGGAATCGTCACGCAGCAGCCTTCGGGGGACATTGAAGAGCCTACAGGTAATATTCTCTTTATTTCATGTGCGTCGGGTTGTTCACTCCCTGTAGTCAACGCTGTTTCAAATCTTCAACTCTATTATACGCGCTTCTCCTGAGAGTCGTGAAGCAGTGCTTGCATACTTCTCTCGTGTTGTATCTCTCAACTTGAAGAGGACGGGTTTGCGGGTAGGTCTTCCTCAACATATGCCATTACAGACTCGGCCTGACATTTTGTGAGGTTGATCCTGCGACCGTAGCTACTGACAGTTTCATGACAAACGCTCACCTCGTCCTGCTTCACTTTGCTGAACCTTTCATGGACGCACAATACACCAAAGTAAGCGGTGTTGGCTTGTACTTGACGTTAATCTTAGTGACTGGTTCCTTAGATCGACCGCATTGATCCGCACTACTATGCCCACACGTCAAGAATTAACATCAAAGAAGAGACCCGGATAAATGCGACGAGCGAAGAAGCTACGCAATGGGAGAATACTCACCGCCTCGCCCCTGGTCAGCATTGTCTCCCTCCCTTTCCTTGGGTAATATATTGACTCCATCCAGGGGCCGCGCCGCCTAACTTCATCTCTGATATCTTCTACTTGGCTCTTGCCACCGGCCACTACGGTCTACAAAAGACAATACAAACGTTTGATGACCTGGGCAAGGAGCAAGACGAGGTACGAAGGCACCTCGACAACATCACAGCAGACACCACCTGGATTGGTGTAGGTGTTATCCGTGACATTATCTCCTTCGTTGATACCATTGGTCCGCAGACACCTCTACAGGGGCGAGTTGAAGCCGCCATCAAACAGATGAAGGTTGAAATTCCATACGCCTAACTGACGCACACGTTGACGGGCATAGCTATTTTAGGACGAGATTGATAAGGTTCAGGCAGCGCAGATGGCAGGGTTAACGCAGCTTTACGATCCAGAATTTCTCCTCCGGAACAACACTTTCACCTCGTTTGCCACCTCCTGGCTTATCCGTTATGCTGACCCAAGAAAGACGCATCCAAAGCCCGTTGTGGAGTCTGTGTCTTACCCCTCCCACCTTTGTTCCCTCGCTCATGTCCGTCGCAGACTCCCCCTCCCAAAGGAGGCGCATCTGGACTTCCGGGTCCTCCCAGAGTACATTCTTGAGGACATCATTGACTATCTCTTCTTCGT
>Ga0307509_10009723_pt1 | contig 11943 bp, 9 predicted proteins | sample 10_EM_MG_FD_202245 | JGI IMG/M metagenome (GOLD analysis project Ga0307509, IMG submission 202245) | Populus trichocarpa ectomycorrhiza microbial communities from riparian zone in the Pacific Northwest, United States - 10_EM | ecosystem: Host-associated > Plants > Roots > Unclassified | place... | reverse complement strand
TCCCCTCCCCACCCCAGGCCTCCCCATGACACGTGAACACCGACCCCCGTGGCAACTATACAAGGAGTAAGTGCTTGTGCCTTTGAGCCACCCCTCCTGACGCTCGAGGCTTCGCTTCACAGGGAGATGGATTCCCTCTGCCTCCAGAGTGAGGCCCTATGGTAACGTGTCGTTCTTTCTTTGCGGATAGTATCTGAAGATTCGGAATCCTACAACCCCTAGGGAGCCCGCCTCCGCGGACTACACACGCATCAGAATAGGAGACGTGGGCTTTATCCGCTGTGGGCAATTTCATTTGTTGTTCCACGCTGGTTCCCCGTTGGAGGAAGTGCACCTGGGAGACGACGTTCCCAGTACATTCAGGCCATTGACCATCGGAAACACGACATTTCGCGACCCCCGGCCGCCTAATTGCCTTCACACGGGTGCTGTTGAAGAGTACGCGGCAGGACTTGGTGCCACAGTACCTACTCCACTGTACGCCCCATCCCATAGACTGTCCTCCAGGTATTTACAAGACGCAACACCTAGACCCCTGGAACCTGGCGCACACCTCTCATTCAAGCTCACTGGGAATCATGGTGCGGCACTGAGGACCACATACCCGACGTACATGGAAGACGCTCGGTTCAAATCTACGTTCGAAAGCTACGTCAAGCGTCACTACGAGTCTTGGGTCACGTTTGCCCGTGACAAGGAATACGGAGACGACGTTCAGCCCGTTCTCGTATCCGGTTTTGACATGACTAGGGACTATGCAATGCTGGCGTACTCGAACAGAGGGCTCTCTCTTGAGGCCGGCGCGGAAATCAATGCCTTGATGTTCGCCTCCGCTTCCGCCTCTGTTACGGTAACACGACATACGGAGTGCTCGCCCCATTTTAAATGTGGGCCAGAACCATGGGGTCTCCTTCCAGACCGACAAGCCATAGATTTCCCCCAAGGTCCACGATCGGCAGACCCAAGGGCAACTCCCAACGTATTCAATCAGTGTGTCTTCATTCGGTACTACACTGCGCGCTTGAGAACATGGCTGCCTCCAAAGGTTTTTCGAGCAGGCGCGGGCCCACACGATCTCGGTTCGAGGGACGACATAGGGGAGACCTTTCCAGAGTTGACAGCGCAGTCCAATGCTGAACCTGCCACGGGCGGAGATGACGACCCCATTGGTCGGTCGGATCTCTTGATGGATGATACCGACTCAGAGCCAATTATTGTCGTTCGCAACGCACCATATGTATGGTTCTTGCCATGCCCTTTCGCTTCCACTCTGACAGTCTCCAGGATGGGGAGTATACCAATTGGGATGCCGTTGCAGATTATATATTCCAGGTAATCCCCTCCTCCGTGTCACCGCCAGGGCGCTCAACCCCCCCCCGATGAAAGGACCCCAAAGTTGTCTTCGCATTGATGCACCACAGAGACTTGGCGGGGATCCGTATGGTAAGGCAAACAAAAACAGGGGATTCTGAGCGCTCATTTTTGAGTAGCCAGGAGAAATGGATGACATCTCAACATTGTTGACCAAGCGCAGACCACACGTCGTGGTAGACACAGATGGGGGTCAGTACCATTCCCTGCTATAAGTGGGCATTTTGAGTCTCATCCCTGTCAGTTGGGAGGATACCCCATCAGGGAATTCGCCAACCAGGGGTGCCAGTTCTACCACCTCCTACCACGACCGGTTCCGAGCCCCAGACGAGCTGTGACACAACCACCAATCTCGAGTCTCACCCAGCGGTGGCCGCAGAATTGAACCCCAGTGTCGAGGTTGAGGTGGGGATCGAAGACCGTGTCCGCGAAGCTAGAGTGAAGAAGCGGGGCCCAAGAGGTACCATACGCTTGGAAGGAGCGTGTACATCGTGCCGGTTCGTCCTGCTTGCACTGCCCCTTCCATCAACTAATTGATTCGACCCCCTTTCCCCGCTGGTTTATCCTGGTAGAAGGAGGAAGAAGGTCAGTCATCATCACCACTCGGCCACCGGATTGAGGGCACCATGTATACTCAAATTCTCTAGAAATGCGATGGACGGCGTCCGTGCACGACGTGCCTTGGCGCGGGCCGGGATTCCGAGTGTTATTACGATGTGATGCGGGCCCCTCATCACGTAATCAGTCCACTTCCCTCCACCACTCATTCGCCCCCGTTTTTGGATGGGCCCGAACCCGGCCCTGCGAATGCTGGATCATTCTCGCAGTTGTCGTTTGGGGAGGATATGGTGGATGTACAAAGTCCTGATGACACAGAACCTTCAGTGTCCAATCCCGTAGCAGTGCGTTGTTTGTTTTACCTCTGCCCCACCGTCCCTCACTGGCGCTTGCGTGATATAGACTAGCCTCCGAGAGAGCGAAGCACAGGTCTTTATCGACGTGATAGATGGGGTGCGTCACCACGTTGTATTCCCAGTGAACGGGTTGACTTACTTCCCTTTCGACCACCTGCATTCTGCTGGTTAGGCACTGGATGGCCTCGAACCCACGTCACCTGTCCTCGCCCCCCCCACTCCCCTGTTTGCGAGGCCTCCCTGTCGCCACGGACCTACCCGCCGTCCCGCGGTTGAGAAGAAAGCTTTACTCATTGGAATTAGCTACGATCACAACAAAGTGGGAGGGGAGTGGGGTACCATCCCCACGTCGATCCCTGATGTCAGGAGGATGGCGGCCTTCCTTCGAGGTGAGCGGTCCCTCCCACCCACGATTCTCTCACGCTCACGTAACCGCCTGATACCTTCCAGGCCACTGCGGGTATACCAATATCGTAATAATGACCGATGAAGATGGTGTAGAAGAGAGGTATCGACCAACAAAGCACAACTTGGTTCGCCCCCCTCCCCAATCTCGCGCTAGATCCACATACCCTAACGGCCCCTTTCTTCAGGAACGCGAGATCGCGGCCCTCTGTCGCGGAGCAGTGCCAGGGGACCACCGTTTCTTCTACTGTATGAACCCTCTGTCCCCTCGTTCACCATCACCAGCGCTCACGCCACCCCCAACGATCAGACGCCGGCCATTCAGGCCAGTTGCCCTGCCCCACGGGTAGCGAAGAAGACGAGAATGACGAGAGTGAGTGCCCTCGGGCCTCTCAGTCATTTATGTACATTGACCGCTCCATCACATCAGCGATCGTCACAGTTGATGGGAACGAGATTCGAGACAACGTTCGTCACTTGTGCCACCCCGCCTGCTGCACAACAAAACCATACCCCTTCATGCAGATGCTTCACGAATGGCTGGTCAAGCCTCTCCCCAAAGGTTCCAAGCTCACTGCGATTTTTGACTCATGTGACTCTGGCACCCTATTTGGTAATGTCCCCTCCGCACCCCACTTCCCATTACCGCTGACGCCCGGAAAGATCTCGGCCATTATAGGTGCAATAATGTGTATCAGCCTTGGGTCAACAGGGGAAGGCGTAGGAGCAGAACCCTTCAAAACCGCGCCGGTCTGTCAGCATCGCACATCCATTATCGCTTATCACCTTACCCCCTCGTGTAGTTAGGAAGAACGGCCGAGACACTTGTTCTACGCCCCCAAGCCGACCCCGCTCCGTATTTCGGGAGGGCAGCGGCGAGGCAGATACCGACTTTCGAAGTCTCATCCAGGCCTTAGAAAGCATGTACCAAACCACCACCTCGGAACCGGCGCAGGTGGCTGAGGAATTTGACAAACACTACGGGGAAAGATATGCATCCCCGGAGCATGATGAGCACGAGCGGGAAAGGTGTGCACCCCCTGAGCGTACCGAGCATGACGGAGAAATGCGTGTGCCCCCGGAGCGTGATGACTCGGAGAACGACGGGGAAAGGTGCGCACCCCGGGAGCGTACCAAACACGGCGGGGAAAGGTGTGCTTCCCCGGAACCCCAGTTTCAGTGCGATGGGTGGTGTCGCAAAAAGATGTCGAGGATGACGACCCTTGATCATCCAGATGTGGTGTGTTGGACCCTTGATTGCCCTTTCATCCCATCGCATTTACTCGCTTGGTTCTCATAGATATCCATCTCTTCCTCAAACGACGGGCAAACCTCCTGGGACGCGAGCACGCGCAATGGCGGAAGCATATCAATGACAACGGTATGTTGATCTCACTTGCCGGTTGTCACCCGATGATCACTCATACCCCACCCCACAGTTCTTGGTTGATATCCTCGGTAGGCTATTTCCTCCATCTCAGATTAATATACCGCCTGAACGAACCACATCAGAACAAAAGCCACAAGTAACATATTCTGATTTGATGACGCTTCTCAAGTGAGTCTCCATCCGACTTGGCGGAGATCCGGTCTTAATGGGGTTTTATTTCCTGTTCCGGTAGCCATAAGGTGTACTCGTTTACGAGGGACATGCATCGTAGGGTAAAGGAGAGGCGGGCCCGCCGTATAGCTGACGGGGAGAAGGCGGGTCGCGAAGATGCCGAACCAGAGGAAGGCTCTGAGGGCGAGATGGATAACTTCCAGGATCTCCAGTTGGGAAGTCTATCGCCGATTGTACGTTGTGAAGACAGCCCGCTCTGACCTTCTATCGGCTGACTGCCCTTGCGCAGGACATGGACCGAGTTTTTGTACTCTGATAACTGTTCGATCGTTCGATCCGTCACATGGATGTCAATCCGACGACATCCCGGAATTATCGTGGAACTGATCACCTATGCATCCCGCTCACATTTATCCCCCATGATCGTTTTCTATTACCGTCTAACAGATGTTCTTTCATCCCAGAGAGGTATGGCACCCCAAGCGCATGATACCCGACTTACCTGTAGGATTGAATTCTGCGTCCACCCTGTGTCACCTTTCATTCACGTAGCCGCCGCCCGCATCCCCACCACCACTCAGTTATCTTCTGGATTTTATGTCCCCATTCCAGCCCGGTAGATTACTTTTCTTACATGGTTTCCTTGACCCTCGATATTATAGAACCAGACGTTCGCACAGCGCGTCGATTATAGCATCTTACTGCTGCATATGCCGGTGCCTGGTGCACTTAACGCTTACCCCGCACTGATGCGATCCAAAGTCCTTGAAATGCGACGAAGGGTTTGCAGACTGTACGATCATCGATCATCACCGAGTCTTCGGTTCGAATCTCGCCTAAGACAAAGCACTTTGTAGTTTTCCGCCCTAGTGTGGCAGTTCGATCGACAGATCTTTGTACGCAAAGTCCTGTATATTGCAGGCATCCAGTCGGCTATGTAAGGTTGCGCCAGTGTCAGCTACGCCTACATGGTCCCTTGTCGGACGGGTGCCGGAGTAGGGAAGCACTCCCCCCGCCCGAGGCTAGCCCCCCCTACCACGCCCATCTCCTGTGGTCAAGTACATTCAACGTGCCGACAGATAGGCACTGTGCAGACTCCACCAGGATACATCCAAAAATGGGTAGTACATTAAGATTCTCGAGGACGGGTTAGGGCAGCGGGTAAGCCCTCTGATGAGCCCCTTCGCAAGGGCGAAACCCAAAGTCCTGACGTATGTGCATACAAAGGTTTGGGTTTCGGTGGGCCGTTCTAAAGCCGTGACAGCCACTACAACCTCTCATTTCGGGCTACTGAATCGAAGGACGGGGCGGAGCCCAGATGGCGGTCCAGTTGGTGTGAGAGTAACGTTCACAGAGACCAGCTTATTGTCCGGAGCGTGAAGGGTGATCCCACAGATAGCCTAACCCTGAGTCGTCTCGTAGATGTTGTCCATCATACCTGGAAGATGGTGACATTTTTGGAGGATTCCGCCCGTCGGTATCGACGTACCAAACTAGGCCCGCGCTTTTCTCACTCACGGCACAACAGCAGAGCGGCCAGAATCAAACCCTCACCCACGTCCAAAAATGGTGGTCCCCCAACTGGGAATTGCGCGTACAACCCGGGTCGAGTGCTTGTGACCCGCAAGGGACTCTCCAATGAACGACCAGAAGTTCTCCGGGTGTGCGTCCTGCCAGTCATACCAAATCTCGTCAACCATCTAGGGGGAGTGCCGGGCTTGGGCTTAAACTCTTCCGTCGCCGGAAACGATGAATGGAACTTCAAGTTCACGGCGCGATGCAACGTAAACCAGGGGGCCTGAGAGGCAGGAATGGCTTTCAGCTCCGGTCAAGGGGTGTATTCGAGAGGAGGAAGGCCGACCGTTCGGCGACCACTTGGGTCCGCGAACGCAATCAGACGGAGGGCAACTGCTGGACATATCGTTGTTCCGACCTCGTGTTCTGGTCACCGCGAACCAAACTAAACAGTTCCGAATTGAAGGAGACAACCAGTCACTTACCCTCCAATGGACTGGTGGACCGTCGAGTGAGAGCCCTGACATGCGAGAACCAATAGTATCAGCAGAACCCCCAACCAGTGCACGATCACCCTCCCATGCGTCGATCGCCGCGGTCATCGACGGAGGGCCGCCCGGGCCTCAACTCGCAAGTGGACCCTCGAACTGAGTTTGGAACCCCTCGAAGCCACCGACGTGCCCTCGAACTAGCGCCCCCTAACTGGTCGAAGTGAAGTAATTCCGCAGAGCGCCTGGAGCGGAGCGAGTGCTATCACCGAAGGGATGTAGACGAACGCCGGCCCACCGTGCCGACCAACCCGTAGGTAGATATGATAGCCTTCGCTTCCTCAACTCGCCTCTTCGTTCGTACCGGGTTCCGTACGGACTCGAGGCCCGAATTATATTTATTACCAATAACTACGAACCTATATAAGACCTGTGGTAGATAGAGAAAGAACAGGACACTTTACAACGGTTCTCTACTCGTGTGACACCTCGATCTACAAGACTCTCGACGACTTTCGGATTACCCGAGTCAAGTCGGACATCTCAAACTCGACGGTTCACAAGGGACCTGGTTGGGCGCTTTTCGCGGTGTAGCTCCTTCTGATTCCGTGGGGTAGACGATTTCGAGGTTGTCTACAAAGGCGCCAGAAGTGGTTTGGTAATCGTCAGCTGGGGTCACCCCATCCACCGAATCCGCTGTTCGGGAAATCGTTGAGGATGGATGCGTTGGCAAAGCCGGAGACGTACCTACGTCAACGATTTCGAGGCGGCGTCGAGGACCGAATGTAACTAAGTACCTTGGAACTCAGCCATACTGGGATCTGAAAAAACCTAAATCATGGAGGGGGATATTGCGTGTGCCGGTTATAGGTGTGAAGTCTGTTTGGTGCGTTTCCGTTGTCGTGGGTCCCCGATTAGCCAAATCTCATCTCATCAAGGTACGCCGTTGACCGCAACCATAAGTGGTATACGTACTTCCTGTTCGGGTATCTCGATGTCTCCTGGGTACTCCAGGTCGTCAGAGCCACCGCCTGGCATGGGAAACATGGGGTATCATACGGTCAGGCGTGGCTACCTCTTTGTGTTGTCGATGGTCGGATACCCATTGACTATCCACCTACCTAGGTGTTGTCCACTTTTGCCGCAGTCCCCCCTTTTGTGATGGCGGTCAAACTCTGCTATGACCGCTATCAGGACCTGTGCCATTTCCTCAAACGTCTTCCAAGGTTGTGTTGGGCTGAGGTGAAGTACCTCGCTCTCGGCATCAAGCCAGACCCTCCCCCCAGGGACGCCCTAGCTCCTTCCAACATTCTCCCGTACAGAGATATGCCTAACATGAACACCCTACTCCACCGGACGATCCCTTGTCTCCAATTGGCCCGTCAATCTCCACTTTTACCTGAACTGGGTTCTGCTGTGCGACACAGGAGGGAAGGTGGGGGTGAGGACACTGGATCTTGCGTTAGAAGTGCGCCGTTACAGGATACTGTTTGCGATGAAGTCTAGTGACGGGTGGCGCGTTCGAGATGTTGTGCGTCCTGTGTTAGTCTTCAGTTCTTTAGATATCCTGACCCATTACGCGATTAACCTGATGAATTTCCAACCTCCTAGAACCTGCAAGACAAGATGAAACCGGTGGACTGGAACCAAGGGTCCGGATGAGCTACGCGACGCTCGCATGGTCAGGTAGCGTAATGTCGGAAATACCTACCAGAGGGTTCAGATCCATATGTAAGTACACAAAGTCTAGCGCGAAGTGATCAGCGAAAGGTTGTTAGAGGAGAAGAACCCGAGCACCATCGAAGTAGGAACCGTTAGGGTTGGTGGGTGGGATTTGAGTGACCGCGGTGTCGGTGCCAAAGCCGGTTTATGAGGCACCGTTTCGAGACACCACACTGGAATCAGCAACCGTCGAGTGTGTTAGATAGTTCGGGTCACTAGGCTCCACCTTAACCGCGGTGACCCATTCTTCACGTTAGTCTCAGAATACGCCCTCCGCTGGGCTGGCGGTCATCTTGAGGGGCTGATGAGAGAGGAACGGGTTGGAGTTCTACTTACATGCGAGCCCCTACTTCCAGTCTGTGGGTCAGCTTGGAGTCCGGCACCGCCCCCACCATTCTCATTGTCCGACGTGGGATGAAACCGCGCTCAGTGTTCAAAACGGATGAGGGGGTTCTCAGACGTGCGGGTGAACGTCACCCTCAATCCCCAAGGTTTCCCTGATCCCCGGGTCCAATACGAAGGGAGGAATAACCCAGCCAGGTGGTCCAGGAGTTCTCGTAAGCGCAGTTTCTACTGACGAAGGCAACATCCATATCAGCGGTGATCGATTGACCACCCGCCCACGATGGCCCCCACGATCTGGCGGACCGGACAGCGGACTCCATCGCCATCGCACGGCAAGGGGCGTCGAGACCTGTTATATATATGTTAAGGTATTCAGGTCCATAAACCATGAATAAAGTCTAGAGCGTGGGGCGAACTTGGGGACCGGGCTGACAGTCGTACATCGCGGCCTCCCAGCACATGGATGATTGAGGTGAAGAGATGATGGATTTATTCGCATGGGGAATTGAGCGTAAGTAGACCATTTCCCTTTCGGTCGTGTACGTTGTTGCCCTTCCTGATTATTTGGATGTATCCGCTTTCTATGCGACGGGGAGGCCGGGAGTGGGCACGGATTGGTGGGAGCCTATAATGCGGGGAACGGAAAGTAAACGAAAGGCGTTCTATCGCGGCGGTTATGAGTGCGCTCGTTAACATGGTGGCGCCCTCCCCGTCACGGACTGAATACGAGGACACGCCAGGTGACCAGGTCAAGCCCTCTGGACTTGAGGCGAGATCCGTCCCGCACCAGGTCCATGCATCGTGGTCGGGAAAGGTTACCACCTCCAAAATGACGGCTGCAGACCTTTGCAGCAGAGGAGAAGCGCCGCTAAAAATGAAACAGTTGCAGGGCTGGTTTTCCTTACTAACCGAGTTCACTCCAGAGTCCGAATCACCCCTTCATACACCGACACGTACCCGGTGTGGTCGCGTATGGACATCCCGCAATCTATCTGCTCTGGGGACTCTGAACGCCTTTCCTGAATCTCTTCCATCCTCCCCGCCTTGTTCTCCTGTTTCCCCGGTGTGCAGGGAGCCCTCGACGAGTCGCCGATTTCCATCTCTTCCCCAAACCACCATGTCCGTCCCTCTCATCACCCTGAACGATGGGAACAAGATCCCCGCTCTGGGATTTGGTCAGTTCACTCCCATTTACTTTAGACTCATACGAGGAGTACGCTGACCGTTTGAATTCTGGATCGCTTGGTATTTCTGTGGGCCCGGCGTAGGTACTTGGCAACTCAAGCCTGATCAGGTCGCCATAAACCCTGTTGCCCATGCACTGAAGAGTGGGTATAGACATATCGATTGCGCTTGGTGAGGACTGCCAATTGCTCAGCGCCATCCGGCAGGAAGGTGACGAGAGTTTTTGTTTACTAGGTTGTATCACAACGAGGAATACGTTGGAGAGGGTATACGTCAGTCCGGTGTACCCCGATCTGAGATCTTCGTGAGTGGACGCGGGACCACCTCGGACGGATTGGTTGATGATTTGTGGGCTTGGGTCCTGTAGATCACAAGCAAGCTCACGAATACCTACCACGAACGTGTCCAGGAGTGTCTTGATTCCAGTCTGGAGAAGCTCGGTGTTGACTATATCGATCTCTACTTGGTCCACTGGCCCGTAAGCTCTCCAGCCGTCACCCTCCCTTCAATCATGGAATCACAACCCATACATCGAACGAACTAACGGACTGTGGTGTTCATTACTAGGTCGCCCTCAATCCAAACGGAAACCACCCAGATTTCCCCACCCTCCCGGATGGATCCGGCCGCGACGTCCTGTTCGACTGGAAACTCAAAGATACCTGGAAGCAGATGGAAGACCTGCTCAAGACCGGAAAGGTCAAGAGCATCGGAGTCTCAAACTTTTCCCAGAAGAAGCTGGAGGAGATCTTGCCTTACGCCACCGTCATCCCCGCCGTTGATCAGGTCTGTGCCCTGATCCCATACCGCCGATTTATCCAGAGGGTTGATGGACTCGACGTTTCCGCCGCTTGTTAGCTCGAGCTTCACTTGTATAACCCCGACCACAATCTCGTGGGGTTCCTCAAATCCAAAGGAATCGTCCCAGAGGCTTATTCCCCCTTCGGCTCCACTGGATCCCCGCTTTTTAGCGACGACGTCGCGGCGGAGATCGCTTCGAAGCACTCCGTCAAGACCGCCGATGTGCTCCTGGCTTGGTTGTGTATGTCTAGCTCCCAGTCTCTGAGCCGGAAACCAGTGCTCATGTACATTTGGCCTCATAGGCAAAAAGGGCTGTGTGGCTATCCCAAAATCCACCACCCCTTCTCGTATCGATGCCAACTTGAGTGGATTCATCGACGCCCTCGGGAAATTAGACGACTCCGACGTCGAGAAGCTCGACGGCGTCGCTGCGAGTGGCAAGCAGAAGCGTTTCGTCATGCCACCTTGGGGTGACTCTTCTTTCCTCCTAGTTCCGTCTGTCTCCCGTATGCTTACAATATTCACTGTAGGGCCACGCGTCCAACTGGGGTTCGATAACTGGAATTCGTAGGGTCAAAATGAACCGCAGAACCAACGTCAAATCCGAAACTTGTGGTGGCTGTACATTATTTGTGGTCCGTGTATGAAGCGTGTATGAAATTGTGACTACCCTGGAGTTTCGTCCGATGCACAAGAGAGAAGATTAGTCTCGTTCCTTTCCTGATTCACCCACCCACGGTCTCGACCGTCAAAGCCCTTCAAAAGCGGATTTCAACACCCTCTCCTGCTGAGCCTTATACACGGCCCCTGTCCCAGTCGCAGGAACAGCATCCTCCTCCCTCCCTCTATACCCAATCCTCACCTTCGTCTTCAACTTCTGGGTCAAAAGGTTATTCACCCTCGGTTCAACATACGTAAATGCTCCTTGGTTCCGAGGCTCCTCTTGCACCCAAACGATCTCCCTAGCTTTCCTATATCTCTTCAACGCAGCGTGGAGCTCGTCGAAGGGGAAGGGTGAAAGCTCTTCCAAGCGAATTAGCGCGACCCTGTCAGAGAGTTTTCGTGTTTGACGTTCTTTGATGAGGTCGTAGTAGAGTTTTCCCGTGAGGAGGACGACACGGTCGACCTTGGATGTGTCTGAAATTGGGTCGTCAAGGACTGGTTTGAACCGCGTGTTGGGAGCCATTTCCTTGAGTGAGGACGTCGCGGCCTTTGAGAATCAAACAAGTTAGACCTGGCGATGGCAAAAACCGGGATGGGGGTGACTTACTGGTAGGCGAAGCAATCCCTTGGGTGATGCGACTACGAGCGGCTTCCGATAGTTCCTCTTCATCTGCCTTCTCAACAGGTGGAAATACTGCGCAGGTGTCGTCGGGAAGGCGACGTGCATGTTGATGTTTGGTTCTTTCTGATCAGGACCGTATCGGTCGTTTGACAGCTAGAAGGTATCACCATCAGCGCCAATAATTCTGGAGTTGAGGGATCCCAAACTTGTAACATGCGCTCCAAACGGGCAGAAGAGTGTTCCGGCCCCGCGCCGTCGAGACCGTGTGGAAGGAGCAGCACAATACCGCTCTGACGAAGCCATTTCGCTGTAAATGCTTTGTTAACGTACCGAACGAAATAGGTCAAGAAG
>Ga0307509_10009721_pt1 | contig 11943 bp, 13 predicted proteins | sample 10_EM_MG_FD_202245 | JGI IMG/M metagenome (GOLD analysis project Ga0307509, IMG submission 202245) | Populus trichocarpa ectomycorrhiza microbial communities from riparian zone in the Pacific Northwest, United States - 10_EM | ecosystem: Host-associated > Plants > Roots > Unclassified | place... | reverse complement strand
ATTCCCATCAAGTCGGCAAGTCGCGGCGCTCTGCCACCAAATTCCATTTTCCCTTTTGAAACGCCTCCCGCAGGTAATCCGGGATGCCCCCTCTGCCTGCCAGCCGCTTCAGAATAGCTCCCATAATGTTAGTGGCTGTCTGCTCCTGTTGACGAAGGAAGTCGCAGTACAAGCCTGCAACTGCGATATTGTCCTCTTGCGATCGCACAGGCTGTCGATCGTGTTAAAGTTTTTCACGAAGGTTCCATATTGATAACACGAACGACAATAATGAACGTTTGGCTTAGGAGGAGTTTTTGTTTGGAGAATGTTGAAGAACATAGGAATTGGAGCGGTGGTGCGTTTGGGTAAAATATTAGGAGCAGCGGAGATGTTTTGGGATGATGCAGGAACTTGCGCTAGAGGTACTAAATGTTTGGAACTAAGCGATGGAACGAACAAGTGTCGCACTACGAGGTTAGCAAACAGGCAAAGGTAGCAGGAAGGTTTGGAAATGGAAGAACTCTGTAGGTAAACGAAACAGAGGTAAGGGATTAAGGGATGCATCGTTTTGGAAGAAGTTTAAGGGTGTTATGTGGGAGGAAGGAGATGGTGATCGAATGAGTGTGGAGAACTTGGACGAAGTTGAAGGAATATTTTCTGTAGTCAACTTTGTGTATAGATAGGACACCGCTGGCGATGTTCAAAGAACAAGGACCCAAGTTACTCCCGACTATCATAGACTATCTTTGAGAGAAATTTTGTTTCTTCAAAGAACCCCGCCATTTACCTAAGATATGTTTTGCCCACCCCCGAATTCCCGGAGCAAAACAAGATATTATCAGCTCCATCCACTTCATCTCCAGTCCTGAAACTCGGCCGTTTCTACAAGCCAATTCCCGCAGATGCCCCGATATCTATTACCAGGCTCCAGTGGAGAGAGCCAACGCATTATTGGCGCATCTTCATCGGAGATACAGATGGTGTTGAAACTAGGCGAGATATTGGTCAATATTACGGCGACGACGGTCTCGATCAGGTTATCACCCAACGGAGGCGGTGAAATAGAGGGCTTTGGAGAGGCTGCCGAGGAGGGAGAAATGAGTCCCAGACGTGTTTCTGAGGAAGCCGGTTCGGATGAGCCACTCGATAAAACTACCTTCGAAGCGTTCAGTATCAGGCAATTGAGAATCGAATATTTAGTGTTGAAAACACCAATGACCGAGGGTAAAGGGCTTGTCAAGCAACCAATGCACGAGATGCGTAGACCTGGAGAACAAATGAATGGTAAAGTTGGAATCCAAGAAGGCGACAAGGAAGCCATCAACCGTACTGTCACAGAAGCAGAAGAGAAAACAAAGAAGTATTCCGAAGAGCAGGAAGCACTCAAACCCAATCTAATAGAGGCGGAAACGCGCATCAGACAATTAATTTTCGAGAAGGACAAACTAAGCAAGAACCACGACCCCCAAGGTCGCGTTAACACTCCAGAGAGTGATAGATAATCTCTCCAGCGACTAGTCAACGAAATCTTTAAAACTAGGCATTCTGAAGAAGAAAGTGAGCTCAGCCCATTAGAGAAGAAATGCTAGGCCTCCGTCGCCAACCCGCTGAGGAAAACGAGCGGGTCGGTGTGATCGAAACGAAAACACTGTCACTCCGGAAGCCAATCGCCGAGCTGCAATCGGTAGAAGAAAGGCTCCAAGAATCAACCGCTACAATGAACTTCCTCGAACGGGCCCTCCTTAACACTACACTCACCACATCTGGACTCAACAGAGGACAGGAATCCCGAAAGAATGAAATTGAGAAAGCCGACCGGGAAGCTTCCGCCTCCCGCATTCCGCTTCGCTCAGCCCCTCAAGGAATAAACTCCGGATAATACCCACATAAGATCTCACCGGCGGATTAAAGGCAAGGGCTTCAATGCGGGTGAGAGTTTTTTGATGTTTGTTCCGCGTAGATAACGTGACTTAATTCATACACAGCGCACGACAGTTAAAGAAATGAAAATGAAAATGAAACCCCTCCCCTGTCAAAAAAAAGACCACTAGCAGCAATTATCATGCATCATGCATGGCTTTATCGGTAGACAAACGTAAACACGATACTTGCTCTTCCCTCGAAATACCCTCTTTACTGTACAGAAGGAGTAAATAGGAATCCCCCATTTTGTACTGGATTCCAGAAAAAGCGGAAGTGATGAGAAAAAGAAAAAGAAGAAAAACACCCGGATCCCCCTGTGAAAGAAGGTGAAAGACAAGAAAAGAAAATCCCATTCAGAAAAAAGGTAATAGTTGTTTGAAGGAAGTAAGAAAACCCGTATGAAAACCACAGAAAATCAACAGTACTCCACCTCCCTGCCCGTATCACTCACCCATTTCCGTTGTTTTCGGGAAATACAGCTAGGGTTTATAAACTTACTTGACGCACCTTATTGATGAGTGATGGTCCGTAGGGATGATGGACTGATGCTGGATGCAGGGTGTACTGTGGTATAGATCAGATTGTTACGGTTAATTGGACGTGAGCTGTTGTTCCCTTGCAGGTTTTTTCTTCGATCGAAGTGTGTCGGAAATCACGGGCGCATGGCCTTGATAGTTTCGGTTAAGGTTGTATTTAACACTATAAGGTTATGCGCAGCGAATAGAGATTCCAGTGATCTGGCGATGCGGAACTTTTATTTGTACGAACAATTTAGATAGAGAAAAGTCAAAGAAACAAGAAGAGATAATGGAATCGTGTGCGGTAACCAATGACTTCGACAAAATTTAGAAAGACCGAGTGAATAGAAAATGAATGCGATGACTGACTGATAACAAACGAGCAAAGGGAAGAACCGGCTTTCTTATATCCTCCTTACGATGAGACCTTTCCTCCACGGCACGCTTCCTGCGCGTGCCATATCTTTGATCGGTTTCTGCCGCATAGTGGCCCTTTCCTACTTCTCAGCCGAATCTCATCCGAGGTGAAAACACAAGCACCAAGGAGGTGGTTAACCGGCTTGCTGAATACTGAGTGCATAACCGCGGATGCCATGGTTGTCCGACTATGATGATAGTTTCGTGTTTCATTGTTGTGGAATGGAGGTTTGATGCTGTCGCACAAGATATGCAGGGTTGATGTCGGAGATCGGTACTCGTATGAAGCTTTCGAAGACATAGTGTGTAACAGGTCCGAGCAATAAGGTTCCCAATCCAACGCGGATGGGAATATATGCAAATGGTGATCAGTTCAGAACGATCCACGTTCAAGAGGTTGGAGGGGGCGGGCATTCTATTAATTTGTGATTCTTTTCTGTTTTTGCTTTTGGTTGGGCCCTTTGCTTTCCCCGGGTGGCGCTATACCCCGCAGGGTTTAACGTGATCCAGTGATAAAAGGAGCCTCACTTCCAGATCTCTTATCCGCCAAAGGTTCCCGATCCGATCCGATCACAGCACATCATTCGGGCTCGCGAGAACAATTATTGTTGTAAGATGCGATCGGGATATGTGAACGGAACTCGGACGAAGCACTGATAATAAAAAGTAGTCAACATCTCTTGTTGTGGAAACGCTTGTTAATTGAATAATAGGAAAGACACAGCTCAGCTATATAGTACAGCAGTTGAGTCCAACCATTACCACCGCATTCCCCCTTAACAAGGAAAAACCAAGACTATCGGGGGGGTATTCTGAGAGGAACAAAAGGAACAATGAAAAAACACACAATAGGCTTCCAAATCAACCAGTAACGAGTAAGAACACATAAAGAGCTGAAAGAAACATTGGAGAGGAGAGAGAAACCATATTTGAGAAGAGCTGAAAACCATATACCAACAATTACCTTAAAATTCACATAAAGCCCTGAATCACCATGCAAATACAAGGCCCAGCGCTTGTGTATGCATACAAACAGAAATCACCCTTCCCCAATGTTTATCATTACCCACCAGCCATCCCCCTGCCAAAGCCCCAATTTTTAAACATGAATGAAAACGGAAGGGAGGTAAACTCGAGAAGCTGTATAACCCTAGAATCGAGATGCGGATATACTCCTTTTTTTTGCCGTCGCCGTAAAGAAACACATTTTTATATTCATTTATTTACTATTTCCCGCCAGCTGCAGGAGTGGCACTCGTAGCAGTACTATTTGTAGCAGCCGCAGCTAGAGTAGGGGTAGTGGCTCCGAAGTTGGCGCTGGCAAACCTGATGGATAGATCGATCTGGGTTCCGATAGTATTTGCCAAGTATGCCACGAGTAGGACGTCCTGGATATAAGTGTTGAACATTCTCTCGACGTCGGCGGGTGAGACTTTAGGTGCCAAACTAAGCGTGTTCATCAAGAACTTCCCAATAGCAACCGAGGCTTGGGTGTTACTAGCCTAGTGCAAATGTCAGCATCTCCTCTTGCTTCTACCATAAGGGTGGGAAACATACGATGACTCTAGCCACATATTCACTAACTCTATCCAACATTTCCAGAACCTCCTCAAGCGCATTCTCAAGTACCTGGATGAACACCGGAGGCGGACGATATATAAGTCCTAATAGCGATGTCCTGACCGGGGACGGTAGACATGGTGGGATGAACGGCGGGGTGGGGGAAGGTGCCGTCGCCGTTGGGGGCATAAAAATTCTGGATAAGAGGATTGGGCTCTGGTGAGGTAGTATACCTGAGTATATTAATTAGCTATATCGAGACACCTAACACCTAGGAGCATCTATCCTGCTCAAACATACCATTCAATGAGGACCGCCTTGGGATTTGCCTTCAGATGGGCCCCTGACACGGTCTTGTGATAGTCCATATCTACCTCAACCTTTACCACATCATCCATCAGTGTGATTTCCATAAGGTGGCGATTTCCGGAGACCTACCTGTTCTTGAATCTCGTTATGCCTGACCGTAAAACAATTTCTAATCTCAACTTCTGCCGCATCTTCATTCCTCACACCCAAGAGCGTTCCTATAACTCTCTGCCGATCAACATTCCTCCTTAAGGAATGCTCCAAGATTGCGAAAGGGGCCTGAGCATTGGTAACAACACTCAAAGGCGAGGTAGTGGCCTCGGCCGGTGGATAACTGACGACAGGAAGCGAGCAAGGCGGATGTATGAATCTTTGACGACTATGCTGGGCAACACCGATTAGTGGGTCGCGATGATGGAGGGGGGTGTCTGCGGGGTAGGTTAGCTAGCTTCGACGAAATTTACTGATGGTAGGGCAATTTTCGGAGCCTCAACTCTTTTTTGGGTTAGGTGGGCAGGGCAAGTCCTACTCCCCCGTTACCCGCTCTTACGGCCTTACGGGAGCTTTTGATATTACAGACCAACAGAACTCCCTCCTTGCTCAATTCCTACAAGGTTACTGACAAACAATCCTGTAACAAAATCAGCAGAATGGTTACGGCCTGCCCGGATCCAGGAGACATGGAAGAGGCGGAGAGGGGTTTCAAAGAAGAGGAGGAAGCTGAGGAGGCAAGGGCGGTAGAGGCGGTCGAGGTGGTCGTAGAGGTCGTGGAGGTCGTAGAGGTCGTAGAGAGAGAGATCAAAGAAGAACCTCGATTAGCACTGAAAATCAACCAAAGAAGTACATTTTTACTATCAACCAGCTCTAATATATGATCTCCCGACCCCTCTTTACCATTGGAGACCGCCCTGACAATTGCGCAATAGCATTCCGGTAGCTGAAGATCCCGATTCTGATCCCGAAACTTCAGATGATCGTGAACTGCGCGGTTGCGAGGACCCCGGGGAAGCCTTATGTCGCGATGACCCCGAATCGCAATCGGATGATGACATAGTAGCAGAAAAACCTTACAACCTCCTACTCTAATCTCTGGTAATAAGCAATAAGTCTAACCAACATAATCCTAACTGCCGAAAACTTGGTCACACAAACCGACGGGCATGGGATGATCTTGGAAGACTGTGAAGATTTAGCAAATGAGCCTGAGGAAGAGAAAGAGCCCGAGGGGGAGGTCATAGACTTAGGCTCAGATAACGAGGATCAATCCGACCCATTTGAATTTCATTTTGCTAGTCCCCTTACCCTCTAGATTGGCTTCCATCTCCTCCACTTCAAAAGGCGAATGGAAGGATACTAAGCTGCCTAAATATAGACTACATGGAAAGGCCTATTTATCCATGCCCGGAGGCTCGGGGCAAACTAGAAGCGTAAGAGGGATTGAAGGCCTAAAAGGCCCGAATTTGAAGAAGGAGCTGGTCGCTGAAGAGATGACACCGCTACAGATGTCATTAGGGGAGAGCTTGTCTTCAATTATGTTCATGTTTTATCTGGTGAACGAACACTAGGCAATAGTGAAGAATTACGGAGGATGTATTCCTTGCATGCGCTAAATCACGCCCTAAAGTGTGTTCCCACCCAAGTACTAGATCATATTCATACCAATCAAAACCCAGGACCCGAAACCGAGTCCTAAAGAACAAGGCCCGCCTAGAAAAGGCTACAGACGAGGAAATAGAGCTCACAGATCATGGCTTCACACGACCCAAAATCCGTTTCATACTACCAACAACACGAGGCACTTGCCTGGAAGTAATATGTGCACTGGTCCACATACTACAACCAGAGTAACAAGTTCATACTCCCTCAGATACCTAACACGTTGCCAACTATTCTAGGGAAACAAAAAACGCTTTCAAGATAGATACTACACACCCCGGGATGCCGAGCGGATTAGCCCTAACAACACCGAAGACGTCTGTGCTCCCTTTGGCGGAAACAACGGCGACCTCTTCAGGTTAGGCTTAAAATTAACTCAGAAAACTCTCAAGTACCGCAGTCACATGTCTTATGCGACAAACAGGGCAAGGAGACTTCCGCAGTGAGACTCGTGTACTGTATCTTCCAGTACTGCACGGGCATCAGAAAACATAAGAAAAGAACTGGGGTCCCATATAACAGAGACCAAAGTGAGAATGTATCAAATTCATCCCATAGGGAATTCGTTGAAACTAACCAGAGTATTACCATGACATGTAGACTAACGCATTGGGTTCTCTCAAACCATTCTGACAACATTCGTTGGTTTTCCCCCCAAGAAGAGCCACGCAAAAAGGCAAAAAATCTTTTTTTTTCATGTCCTGGCTTTTGTTGTCATTGCTATGAATGCTCTATTGCTCTCTTCGCGCTCGGCCTTGATCTTCTCCAAATCCGTAGTATCCCAAGCACGCCCAAGGGTAAAGAGCAGCTTTTGCGGAATATTAGTAATATGTAAGGGAAATGGTACAGGGGGTTCAAACTATACCTGACAGAACAACATATAAAAGGAATACCTGAGGATTAAATAAATCATTTCACAGCCCTCATCGGATATTATAGATTTGCGTATGCTCAAGAATCTGGAACCCGCCCCATGTGTCATGGCAATGGCATTCAAGATTTTACCTTGCATTTCTGCTTGCCCCATATCGACCTTATTCTCCAATCTAGTCATGGACAAACCAAGATTGTCCTCCAACCTAGTCAAGGACCAACCAAGATCGTGGACAGCCTGATTGCATTTTGCGGTATCCTAATGTATTTTAGTAAAATATTTCAACAACCTATTTGCTGCCCTTCTCGAATAAGGTTATACCTTCTCCATAGCAGAATATCGCTTGATATGCCACGTATTCATGTTGGAAAACATCTCTTGTGTCACATAGTGAACATCGTCCTGGAAAGGTTTGTTCCCCCTGAACCGGGATGACACGTCCTCGTGAATGGTTTTTCTCTGATCACAAGGTTTGTTGCGCATAAACTGGGAGGACATATCTTTGTAAAGGGTTTTTCTCTGACCAAGCTAGTTAGTAGAAGTAATCCAGAATTGGTGATGAAGAGATAACTTACCTGAGTTGTATGAAATCTGTGAAGCCCAATACCAAGGCCAATGCCATTGATGACAACTTTGTTTGTGAGCTTGTGAGCGGACATTTGTTTGACAACAGCTTTGGTAAGGGTGATCATTTTGTTTGATAATCGTGTATGCCTTATCAATGATTTGTTGATGTGTTGGAAAAGGTTGTTGTACCGGTGAAGGGGAAGGCGAGTTCAAGATGTACGACGGGTGTTTATATACTGGCCTAGAGTGGAGATGTAGTCTACAATCAAAGCGAGGTAAACGCAGTCCTCCTATTAGAGAGCGGCCTCTTTAGGGCCTGTTTACCCAACCGCCTGTTTCTAAAATTTGTGTGCCAGAGCTAGCGGTGTCATTATTTGATATGGTGCACAACTGTTCACCCAATTTTCTACAACGTGCCCCAAATTCTTGTAACTGGACTGTCAAATGGTGATGCTGCCTTGGAGGTATGATACCTTTGCAAATCCCGACAGAATCTAGTTAACGCTACTCTAGGTAAACACCATCTACTTGCCCACACACCTCCCACCGTCAAGGTACTCTTAAAGGCCCGTACCATCTCCGACAGCTCGACTGCCATCTATAGGTAAATGGACCTTTAGTTTGCCTAAACCGAAACAGTTCTGAACCCTCCCCGCATATAATCGCCTATCGTTTGATTTCTGATCGCGATAAGCATAATCAACGCTGATGTTTTAAGTTACGGACCATTTTGCCTTACTAGATTCGTGCAGAATAGTTTCGATTTTTGCGCTGCGTTCAAGCATCGTGATGGGCAAGAGGCCCCGAGATATTGGGCAGATCAAAACTGTCCACTCTTTTAGAAGGTATCGTATCCTGTTCTCTTCTACTAGCCAGAATTTAGCCAGGGGCAGGTGATGCTTCACATAGCATAGTTTGCAGTGCTGTTTATACATGCCAATCAACTAGTGATGGCCACCATGAGATCATGATCGAGTTTTGCTCGATTATAGCCTGCTCAATGAGCCTCATAGGAGTCCCTCGATCATGGGTACTACTCGATCATACTCGACTATCGAGTATACTCGAGCATCTTGAATCATGACCAATCACTCTTGTAACCTGTTGGAAATATTGCGAACACAAGAAGAGATTTGTATTGCAATTATGTGTAAAGAACAGCAAAAGTAAGATAGGAAAGAGAGAAAACTATGGTGACGGAAGAGAGAAGCAAACATTACTGGCTAACCTTGGTAAAGGTAGAATAGAACAAGTGCGATGAGTGTTGTGGCCAATACGTAATCACTTTTCCAACACAACCTTATTAATTTGGTGACACGATGAACTTATATACCATTCACTCTGGATCAGCCACAAACTACTATGATACCTAAGTAAACGATAGGGCAGAAGTCTTCTGGTCTTGTTATAACAAGGGTGTAAATACTGGTAATCCATATTGTGTGAATATTTTCTACTTAATCAGGGTTCCGAATGGTCGGCGGAAGACTGGACTGGACTAGCTAGTCAGGTCGAAAGTCACGTCTAGTCCAATGGTGGAAATTAGACCGACGGACAGTCAGGATTATCGAAACCGACTTGACCAAGAGTGGGCTGACCAGGCCTGCCAAGCACTAGGATATGCTATTTTTATCACTATATATTACGTTTAAATAAAGCTTTTCTTAATTAAACTTATTGTTTCCATGAATTATATGGTGGAGATAGGGCCTCGCTTAGATTATGGGTGGCGAAAATAGGTTCTTGAGTATCGAACCATTTTTGGTTCACTAAGTGAGTGAGATTACATGACCACATGCCACAATACCGGTATTGGATGGGACTTATCCATCAGGAGATCGTATTTCCACCACATATTATTGTCACAGGTTTATTCCTGTCTAACGAAAATACAATAGTACCGGCGATAGACCTGCTAGCGCTGGTGCCAAGGGAGGCTTCAAGCGACCGGAGGTAAGAGATAATAGTTGAAGGACAAATAGAACTCAGGAATTGCCGTTCAACCAAGTGTATTCTTAGACTAAAGGTCTGTTGAAGTCTGCTGTCTCCTGCTAGCCAGGAGACTGGTTTAAATACAAAACCCAAGAGCAATAGCCTTCCTGCAATCAGGATCATTACCAGTAGCTGCGCACATACCGGGCTCCGGTAATCCTGCAAGACCAGAGAAAGAAACAAACAAACAGTGCTCAGCGTTCGCCAGTGTTACATCACCATTCCATACCCGGAATCCTAAATATAAACTTCCAATAATGCAAACTAAACATAGCATTCCCATAGCATAGCCTATCTGATTCAGAGACAGTGGCGGAGCTGAAATCAAATCAAATAATCCAAATATAAAACAACTAAACATAGGAGATCCTGGACTCCCCGCTGGTGTGTACCGTTACCGGAACATGTACACATGTTACATTCCCTTATTCTGAAAAATCAACAATCATTCCAAGTCTTGGCTGTCCTCAGCGCTCTCATCTGTGTGCCATAGGAGACTGTCATCATCTGTGGGGAAATAGTCCTGCTCAGAGCTGCTAGAATCATATTCCTCATCGTCATAGGGTTCCCAGAAGTCATCTGGGCAATCGTTTGCGGTACAGGGTGTGGAAGAAACTTCCATGGGTTCCCAGGCAGCTTTAATGTAGTGGGAGGTAATCTGGAGCATCGGTTCTGCTGGGTGGTTAGCCTCCCAGTACTCCTGTATGAGTTCCAGGGAGTGGTCGAGGTTCTCGATAGGTTCCCAGGAGTCGTCTGCGCGCTCATAGCTTTCTCAGTGCACCAGGAATTTTTGCCTGTTGTTCTGGCGGCGGTAGTCGAGTATCTGCTCTGCTTCCCATTCTTCTGCATTGTCGATTAGGATCGGTGCTGGCTTGTCCATTCTGCGGGACATGAATGTATCGCGATCGTTCTCGCTGTATTCCTTAAGGGAGGAGACGTGGAAGTAGGGTTTCTGGCGGGCCATTCTGGGCGGGAGGTGTAACTTGTAGTTGTCTGTGTCAGGTAGAGGTTCTAGGACCTGGAAAGGGCCAAACCAGCGTGGTTCTAGCTTCTTGGATCGTCCACGGGAAGGGGTATAAGGGCGGCCTCAAACAAGAACTCTGCTGCCATTCTTGAAGGGTTCCATTAAGGGTTTGCGGCGTTTGTCTGCCTAGACAGTCTGGCGGAAGGGAGCATGCTTTCTGGCCATGTCTACTTCCATTCTTGTTGCTGCATGGGCGTTTAGGATAGTGTCCACATCTGGTACCTTGCTGGCAGATCTCTGGACAGGGTTGAATATCTTCCGGGGTCGTCCATAGAGGGCATGGTATGGCGAGATGCCTAGGGGTTCATGAGGGGCGCCTTTCATGGCTACTGCATTGGCTGGGAGGGCGCCGGACCAGTTATTCTGTCTAGGGTTAACGAAGTTCCTCATTGGCTGTTGGAGGGTACGGATCCTTCGCGCAACCTGGCCATTCGTTTAATGGTGGTATTGGGTCGCCATCCCGATCTCGATACCAAGGGACTTCATCATTTGTGACCAAACCTTAGAGGTAAAGCGAGAGTCCTGGTCAAGGACAATGCGGAGAGGGAGGCCACGGACATCAAAGCTAGTGCTGTTGAGTTTCTTGAAGATCTTTTCAGAGGTAGCAGCGTCCTTGAGTGGGATGAGATGTGTGTAGGAGGTAAAGCGGCCCATTATGACCATGATAGATGTATAGCCATCGGATTTGTTAAAAGGGCCGGCCAAGTCTATGGCTAGAGATTGGTAGGCTTCGTCAGGGTCAGGGAGGGTAAGGGATCATCCATAGGGTAGGGCGGTGGGCTCGTGGTTAATCTGGCACTTATCGCATGACCGACAGTAGAGGACAAAGTCCTGGCGCATCTGTGGCCACCAGAGGATGCAAGCCGCATAGGAGTAGCATTTGGAAGCTGAGAAATGTCCGAGGCCTTCATGCACAGTCTTGAGGATGAAATCCCGTAGGGATACCCTCTTCTCAAGAGGTCCTACCGGTATATAAAGGTTTTCGTACGCATTAGTGTTCTGGGCAAGTAGAAGGCCATCGCGGATGGAATAGTGCAATTTGTTATCGGTTTCCTTGACCCTGGTGTAGAGGGCGTCGGTCTTAAGGGCTTCTCTAACTCGCTGGGCGAGGATACCCATAA
>Ga0307509_10009720_pt1 | contig 11943 bp, 7 predicted proteins | sample 10_EM_MG_FD_202245 | JGI IMG/M metagenome (GOLD analysis project Ga0307509, IMG submission 202245) | Populus trichocarpa ectomycorrhiza microbial communities from riparian zone in the Pacific Northwest, United States - 10_EM | ecosystem: Host-associated > Plants > Roots > Unclassified | place... | reverse complement strand
TTTTTTTAATGCCACATAATATTATTTTATTGGTTGATCTTTATTTATGAGATCTTGTATTTATGACAAGATATTTTAAATATCTCATTCTATGTGTCAACCTTCTATTGGCCAAAAAATATCTAAAGGTCCATTTATTTTCCATGTCATTTACTTGAATTTTATTTCATCTTTCTATATAAATAAAATAAAATAAGACACATGATAAAATTTAATTGGTAGAAATTTTTTGTTTCTACACCTACAATCTTTCTCCTTAAACTCTCGTCATTTTTTACATGGTGGTGCTTCCTGAAACATACACCTTTTTTTTTTATAGTTCAAGATCTATAATTTCACTTCTCATATGATATAGATAGTCTTCATTTCATTACAAGTTAAGTCCAAAGTAAAAAATCATTAGCAAAATATTCTTAGGATGTGTATGTAAGGAAAATGATATTAGATCCAATACTAATAAAAAGTGATTTATAATTAACTCAATTTCTAATCTTTCATAAATATATTTATAACTTTGAATTTTTTTATTTAGACTAAATTTATTTTATATCACACTTATGAAATCCAACATATTTAACGCAATTAACTATTTCTACAATTTCTTATAAATTAAAAAGTTAAATATTTTTTAAATGTCTATATATAAGATTTGATATTCTTAATTGTATTTGACTTTTGAAAAAATAAGTATGCAAATTTTATTATATGATTTGACAATTTTATTTAGAAATGACTTATTTAAAAAGTAAAAAATAATGTGAATGAAACGTAATCAAATCTCTAAATTACAATAAAATTTTAAATAACTTAAGGGGTCTTAAAATGTATGATAGAATATTAGAGACTTTTATTGTTTATATTCAATAAAAAAAATACAATACAAATCTTAAATAAAAAATTATAATACAATATTTCATATGATCGAAATAAGAATAATTTACAATAAACATACTCTACAAAATTTTCATTCATAGACTCTTTATTAAAATATTAACTTTATTTTCTCTCTTTTTACTACTTCAAAACATCAAATGCAAAAAGACATGTTTTTCATGTTTTCTATATCCCAAAACAGTAACCAAACAATAATAAAGATTTGTTTTTTTAATTAATATACAATATATAGATTGATATAGATGTCACTCAAGTGATATTTGTTTATAAACATACTCCATTTGCTTTAAATTCATAAAAATAGAAAAAGAATTGTAGATTATAATCAAAAAATTATTTTATTGAAAAAAGTTATGTGAATTTTAAGTTTTAATAATAATTAGTTTATTTCCTACGCTTTCAATAAGGGTTGGACCCAAATTGTTTGGAAAAAAAAAATGCCTATATTCTCCAAAACTTTTTAACATTGTCATTAAACTTGATATAGTGACTCAAACTTGAAAAATCATGACCAAACTCTTTGATTAATATTTAGTCAACTCGCAAAAATTGTGATCTGGGTTATGGATTCTATTGGGTTAAATTAATAATTTTTATTTTATTATATGATAAAAAACATGTAAATTGATTTACTATCAACACAATAATAAAGGATAAAATTCAATAAAAATCTCACTCTTAATGATGTAATTGAAAAAGAACAAAAGATAAAAAAAAAAAAGAAGTTGAAAACAACAAAAGAACCAATAAAAAATAGCCCAATTGCACTGGGTTGGGCATGTCCAAAACAATTAACTGCATCCATCCTTTGTTTTTTTGGAAAAAACACACATATGATAAGTTGTTTGTGTTTGTTTTAAAGAAAATAATGTGCCCAACAAGAATCAAACCTGTAACCTTAGTCATAACCCTTCATGCTTCAACCAATTGAGCTACAACACGAAGTTTCTATAAAACATTTTAAAAAAATATATCAACCTGGTTCATTATGAATATGAAGTATTAAAACAAAGATAACGTGTTTTAGTTGTATTTATTACATAGAACGCTACGTCTTGGGCTGGGTCATATTTTTTTTAACATAAAAAATGATTCCTAGGCGATGATAGTGTTTTTAAAAGAGCAAGAAAAATATAGGACCCATATCATTAATGTAAACCCCTGAAAAGAAACTTATAAAAGTGGTCAATAACTTGGTATGGTCCGAATACAAACAAAACTGTGTTGAAATTTCGGTAAAATAATTAACATGGACTTTTTTTAAAAAAAAAAACCAAACCCTCCTAATTTCATTGTATATGTATAATGTATGTGTGCAATTGCGCTGAAAATTGGGATGTTACAATTGATTTGAATGAGTTCAATAAGCTCATTTAATTTAATAATATGATTATAAAAAAGCAAACAAAAATTAAAAAAAAACAGCAATGACTGATAAAAAAAAAAGAAGAATGTTTGTCAATATTATGAAACGATATCCTCTAAATGTTCTTAAAATGTCTCAACAATCTTATTTGATAACCAAGCAAAAATTGAATAAGAATGAAATAACCTCATAAAAAGAAAAATGAAAGAAATCTAACACCCAATTACCAGTAAATTAAACTTTGAATGATGAATTGAAAAAAACATCAATTTTAAAAAAGGACAAAAACATAACTCGAGTCAGTAAGTCAAATTCACGACTTGATCATGAGACTAAGATAAGCTTGCATAGAAGAAATTGAATTAAACAATGGAGGTCAAATCCTAAGCAAACTAAATGATGAAAGGTGAAACTGAAAAAAAAAATTAAATTACAAAAAATGAGTCAACTCAGGTTAACTCGACTAACTCCTAACTCAAGATATGAGATCGGGATAAATCCATGGAAACAAATTGGAAAAAATCACAAAGCTGAAGGTCCAATAACCTAATGTTGAATAATGAAATTAAAAAAAAATCAATTTTTATAAAAGGAAAAGGGTTAATCTTCAAAATCCATGACCTGAGTCATAAAACCGAGATTACCCTATAGAAGGCAAACACGAAAAAATAATAAAGCAAAATTCTTAATCATCTAAAAATTAAAAAACAAAACAAATAGCAATAAAAAGAATGAGGACCAAATTGGATAAAAAAAATTAAATAAAATCAAATGTTGAGGGATGAAATTGAAAAAAGGTCAAGAAAATGATTAAAAACAAAAAATAGCAATCAAAAGAACGAGGACCAAATTGGATATAAAAATTAAATGAAATAAAATATTGAGGAATAAAAATGAAAAAAATAATAATTCAAGAAAAGGATTAAAAAAATAGCAATTAAGGACCATATTGGATAAACAAATTAATGATATAAAATGTAGAGGGACAAAATTGAAAAAATAATCAACTTCAAAAAGCCTTAAAAGCTAAACAAATATCAATCAAAAGATTAAGAACCAAAATTGATATAAATAGATACTGACAGGACACATTTAATTTTTAAAAGGACCAACACGAAATATGAGATGAGAACAAAGAAAAGAGAGATTAAATAAAAACAGGCTACCAAAGGCCAACCGCTGCTCCACCATGCACATACGCTTGATCATTGGAAAGATGATGTCGTGACTCTTTCAAAGTCGTTGTTAAAGGCAGTGTTTGATTACTGGGAGTTGCCGCATGTGCTACCTAAATAATACGGGTGTCAACCACATTTATTTATTTTTATTATATTTATATTTATTAAAAGACTGAATTGCTCTTTGTTGAAATTGATTATAACTAAAAAACTATAATGAAATAACAAAAATACCCCTGGACATCAATTTTAGTTTTTATCTTTTAAGTACAATGCAATCATTTTATTATTCAATTAAAGTGTTAAAAAATCAAAATACTCATTGTTCCTATTTTTAGTTTTTTTTAGTTTTTAAAGATATTTTAATCATTTTATCATTATGCTCTTAAAATGTAAAAAGAAGATGCGTAGTCTCCCATCAATATAATAATAATAATAAAAAATGTATCTCTTGAAAAACAGATTCCATAAGTGTTCAAAGTGAAACGGAGCGTTTTGTTTTTAATTTAGAATTATATAATTAGGAGCGTAATATAATTGATATTAGTGAAACTGGGGAGAAATGTAATTCGGTGGGTGCTTGCTCGCAGCATATTTTGATCGCTTTCTTTGAAAACCAGAACCGAAGCCCATTATTTCCTGCCTTGCAATGCAATGCCATTGCTGCCCTCCATATCATATTTCTTGGGTTTCTTTCCGTTGCACTCAAACTCAATTCTCATTTAAATCCATCTAAAACGATCCCTGTTAATCTGACGACCACTGCAACTGCACGATATCAACGGTAGCGATGTGAACTTGAAGCCGCTGGTTCAGGCTTTGGATTTAAAGCAGATGGGAAGCGCACAGGAGAGGTTCAGGCTCCTCGTCTCTGATTCCGTGTTGACTCAGCACGCCATGCTTGGTACTTAGCTCAATGACGGGGTCAAGCCTGGCGTTGTCAGGAAAGGATCTGTCATTCAATTGATCGATTACATTTGCAGCCACGTTCAAAAGCGCCAGTCAGTCACTTAGTTGTTGTTTCCCTAAACTAAATCTCGTCTCCTCGAAATTATTACTAATTTGCTATAATTTCACATGTTCGAATTTCAAATGTGGATTGAATTTTTATTTTCAAGGCAATTCTACGTTTTATTTTGAAATCTAAAAATTGATTAAGCTGGTAGCTGGACTATAACTAAATTAATTATGTTTCATTTTAATTCCTGTTATGTTAATTATTAATTAAGAGTTTATTATGTTTGTTTAGCTTAATTTTATTGTAAAATCGTGGAGATGATGCTTTTTTGAATGGTATCACATAACTTGATCAGCTTATAACTGAGGGAAATAATGATTAAATGCAAGTGTTTGGCTCTTGTTTTACTGGCAATGGCTGTTTTGGTCACTTTTCATACAGGATTATTGTCGTGCTCAACCTGGAAACTATAATACCAGACTGAAATTATTGGAAATTCTGAAAATGTTTCATGATGCTACTGCTCACAAGTCATTCCCTAATACCAACTCAGTGAAGTCAGTAGGGCTTGCTTATTACAATCCAACTTCTCAAAGTCATGCAAATATGGATATCCACTGCATCCGGCCTGCTAGTCATGGTGGAAATATGAAAAGTCTCCGGCCCACTTTGAGTACTCAGAATCAGGGCAGTAATAAGCGGAGTTTCCGACCTGCTTTGAGTGCCCAAAATGATGGTAATGAATTAATGATGTGCAGAGTTTCGGACCGACTGTTCGACCCACTCCAAGTTACAGAAATCCTTGTGCAGTTGTGAAGAATGAGGCACCAGCACGGATCATTCCTATTAATGCTTTGAATCCATATCAGGAACGCTGGGCTATCAAAGCCAGAGTAACTGCTAAAGGGGATCTTCGTCGCTATAATAATGCTCAGGGTGATGGGAAGGTCTTTTACTTTGACCTTGATTCTGACGGAGGCGAAATAGGAGTGACCTGCTTCAATGCTGTTGTTGACTGCTGCTATGATGTTATTGAAGCTGGTTATCTGATTTCAAAGGGTAGCTTAAAATCTGCTCAGAATAATTTCAATCATTTGAAGAATGAGCGGGAGATATTTTTGGAGGCAACTTCAACTTTGGATCTTTTCCCTGAAGAAGATAGTTCCATACCACAACAGAATTCCTTCAAACCCGTAAGTGAAACTGAGATTTCTGAAAACAATTCCATATTTGATCTTATTCGTATTGTGATGTTTGTGAACCCTTCAATTCCTATATTGAGAAAGAATGGTATATGGAAACTAAAAGAAAGATTCTGAATCTAAAAGATGGCTCTGGCAGGGCAATTGACTAACCATTTGGGGAGATTTGTGCAACAAGGAAGGTCAAAAATTGAAAGAGATGGTTGATTCTGGGTTTTTCCCTGTTTTAGCTGTCAAAGCTGGGAAGGTTAGCGACTTCAACTGAAAATCCTTGGGAACAATTTGTTATACTCAGCTCTTTTATAAATCCAGGTATTCCTGAGGCTCATGCTGTGAAAGACTGGTTTGATCAAGGGGGCGTGATGATGCTTAGTGCCAGGAGGATCCAAGAATGAGATTCGCAAAATGGCATCTCAGATGAAGCATGAAGGTCTTGGAAGATCAGATAAGCTTGATTGGGCCACTGAGGGCAAGTTTAAGTTTTATCAAAACAAATTCCTTCTGTTACACAGCTTGCCCTTTGATGATTGGAGATAGACAGTGTAACAAGAAAGTGACAAGATCTAGAAACTCAAGATGGCAACGTAATAGATGCAATCAAGAATTTGACGAGTGTGATTATAGGTATCTTCTTCAAGTTCAGATTCAGGGACCACACAAGATTGACTTGGGTAGCCCAGTTATCAGATTTCAGATGGTCTGTCTAGTTGTTCATCTTATAACGTGACTAAGAAGGATTGCTTCCTTGAGTATTTCCATGTTTCAAATGACAGTATAGTGCTTTCAGAGCAACAAAATAAAAGAGAGGTTGTGTTCCTATGTTGTGTTGCATCCAGACAGGAAAAGTAATATTTAGATTTCACAAGTCTTGGGCCACGTTACATCTGAAGATTTCACACAGAGGATCATTGAAAGCATCAAACAAGATACATGACATGAAGTTGTAAAAGAATTCCAAACATTCTCAGAATTGTACATCGCTTAACCCCGCTTGACAGGGTCGAAATTGGAAACTCCGATCACTGCACCAATAATGGCAACAAGCACAACTCCACCAGCCACAATGCTGAGCAAGAAGTTCTTGAGAGAAGGAGAAGCCCCAGCCCCAGCTGCTTCAGCTACGTCTGGAATCACCATGGAAGCTGTAAGTGCACCTGCTGTCAATCCAGTGACCAACTTCTCCTTCAACGAAGCCTTGACTTGAAACCTACCACTGGATTTTGATGCTGACATAGCCTTAGATGGCCTCGCTGGGAGTGGCTTGAAGAAAGCCTCAGAGGCTGGAATCCTCTTTTGGCTTGCATAAGTTAATGGCAAGGCCATTGAAACAGCTGAAGTTGAAGCCATTTGTTTCTCTGATCTTCGCTCCTGCCCTCTCTACTCTCTTCTCAACAAGAAGCTTTCTTTTGGTGAAATTACCAATATAATTGGTGAAGATGTTATTGTAATGGTTGCCTTACAAGTTGGAGGGAGGGAAGAGGGGTAATGAGAGGTGGAAATTTGAGATATCAGGAAGACTAGACATCTTGATCTGTCCTACGTGGCAGCTTCTCCGTTGGGCATTGGTGGATAAGGTTATCGGATTGGACCAATCACCATCAAGTTTGAAATTTGGAGGAGAGTTCTCGTGGTTGACAATCCCAGCACTGCATATTTGGATATCCCTTCGCTTGTAAGAACTGTTTGGGCCCTTCCAATGGGCCCAAGTGGATTGAAATGCCCAGAGTTTAGGTTTAAAGCCTTTTAAGGCCAGCCCAATGCATTTTAAATAATCAGGTCAACTATGCCTCGGAACCAAGAAGAGATCAAACTAGACAAAAAGAGAATAATCAGAATGATGATGGGAAACAAGATGCTGAAATGGAGAAGAAAACAAAAATATGAAAGAGAATATTAAAAATCACAGCCTCGAGCGACAAATAGAAGAGAAGAAGTGCAAAAATCACATTTCTCTCCGAGTCTCGACAACTAGAAAACACATGGCAAATGCTATTATTTTTTGAACCCCCAAATATGGCAAAGAAAATCCCAGCTTCAAAGACACCAGCCACCACCAAGTCGACTGAAATTCAGATTTCAGGCACGAGAAGTGAAGCAGAGAAAGAAAATAAGGTGAAGAAATTTGGGACAAAGAAGAGGGACCATCATCTTGCAAGCGTTGGAGCTACTGAAGCTGCTGTCCCGACATAGCTGAGGTGAACTTGTTGAGGCAGAAGATGGTACTTAATACCAAGATCTTCGAAACATTTCTTCAACTCTAACACTAGATCAGATCTTCTGTTTCCCCTATCTCCACTGTTCTGGAAGTTTATAGTGTGATTAGCATAGAGGGCCATTCTCATCTTATTCACATTCTCAATCTCTTTAACTTGAACACTGTGACCAGGCCGCCAGTGCTGTGGCTTGCTCTCCAAGTACCTGATACATCAAAACAAAGCCACTGAATGAGAATTGACAGGAAGGAACAAGTTCAGAGAATACATGGTCGACGAAATCAAAACAGAGAAGAAACAAAATGTAGTAAAACAGAAATGGGCAATATTCGGTCAATCAGGCTAATCCCCTCTGCCGATCTTCACCAGCCCCCCTCGACTTATATGATACATGTATAGAATCTCTGTCTAAATCAATCATTTGTACATGAAATGACAATAAGAAAGATAAAAGACATCTGTAAAAGACTTAACGTACGTTTTTATCCTAGCTTTCAGAGCTCCAATAGTCTCAATTGAAGTGGATATATCAACAGCGAATTCCACAGAATCACTCATTTCTGGGCTCCTGTAAAAGTTGCTGATAGGTTTGGTAGCAAGAACTGTATTTGGATAGAATATTTTCTCATTGTCGTATCTTAAAAAGACAGTGGTCAAAATGTTCATCTCTTCAACAACCATCTGCAACGAGCCATTCAGAGTGTCAGTGTACACGGTTGACCTTCACATTTTAATGGCTCCAAAGATCAGGGACACATACCTGCACTCCATCAATGACACAACGATCACCGACATCAAATGGGTGCATGACGAACACAAATATGATAGCTTCGAACACGGTCTTGGCACTGTTACCAAAAATGAAAACCACGAGTAATAATTGAGATGAAATGAAGACAAGCACTTTGGTTGTTAAATATCCCATCACAAGCAACCACACAGCAACGATCACAACAAGCACAGCAGCAGAAGCCAATTTGTTCAGCTCCTCAATGGCTGTTTTTGTGTCATTCAAGGAGTGTGCCAATGATTTGCGCTCATTATAAACATTCACCTGCAAACAGGAACCGTGTTGCATGAGCAAATATTCAAAAAGTTCACTTCAACAAGTCTAGTGTTCTATACCACAAATCATAATACAGTCCGTTGAGAAACATGACATAAAACTATGATGATTTGGTAGGAAAACTGACGCCAAATTTCTTTAAAAATTAAGCATCTTCATGCATAAGCTCATAGCAGTTTAGTCTATTACGAATAACATACCAAAAGTTTTTACTAACAGTAAACCAAAGTGCATGCGAAGACAAAACAAGTAGCTGAGGACAAGTGTACTGGCACTGGCACTATCTCTAGTCTTGAAAAGATCTAAGACAAGGCAGGTAAGCAAAAAGAGCTTGGTTGCCCATGGACCATTTGTAAGAAAAGATTTGACAAAGATCTAACCAGCCAATTTTTTAAAGCTGATCTCTTGATCTTTCGAGTTTCTGTTGCTCCTTCAAAGAGTGGAATTACGTTGTCCACCTCTTCCTTTTTCATGAACCGCAAGAGGTCATCTTCTTCAATGTACCTAGCACATTAAACAGGAAAGAAAGTGAGATCATTGCAGATTAAACTATCTTCAATTTCATCATGACGAATAAATTGCAGGGACTTTAAAAGGCAGATATCCTCACTTGCTATGAGGCTTTGCCACATTCCTGAAAATCTTATAAGCCGCAGCCCTTGCTTCCCACTCACTAGTAATCTCTTCATCCTTCTTCTCAGCATCCTCCTCATCACTCTGGTCAAGGTTGTTGGAGAGAGTGGATAAGCCAGAACCACTAATCACATTAATCAATCCCTTCATGGTCCAAGCAGAGATCTTCCCATGTTTCATTTTCTTAAGCTTATCAACATCAATCACCTCTTCTTTTTTCTCTTCATTCCGTTTGTTAGTATTCGTAAAACTCAACTGGCCCGGCAGCGTCTTAGTGCTCGCAATGCTTTCAGCCATCTCCATCACGGGAGGCCCAGAAAGAGTTATGAGAACATACTGATGAAATATTGATTCCTGAATTCTATCAAAGAATCTAGTAACATGAAAAGAAGAAGCTAGCAACTTAAGTGAAAAGGTTTTCGCCAGCCATATAGCAGCCCCGATGAGACAACCAGCAAGGGCTCTTGTAATTTTATTCAGAATCTTGGTAGTTCGCCTGGATCGTTTAACTCCACTTTCAAACAACAAACCCCAAGCTAGCAGTACCAAGCCTAACCAAATAAAAGCCTGAACACTCTTTTTCAACCCATATACAAAATAAAGCACCTTCTTCTTAAGCAAGAAGTTCCTTTCAATCAAGAAAACCAAAACATTCATAAACCACTCGGTAAACAATCTACCACTGAAAATAACTAATACGAGCACACACCATTTCCATAACTTCAAACTCCAAATCTTTGAATTCAGCAATCCGTCAACAGTCAAGCTGGCAATTAACAGTCCCATAATGCACACAAATGCAACTAACTCAATCAAGGGTAATACTTTCCATTTCTTACCCCTAATTTTGCCCAAATTAAGAATTGCCGTCCTATAGACCTCATCATCATCATCGTCTAGTCCTGGCGTTCCAATTAAGGGTGTTTTTGGGGTGATTGGAGCTGACCTCAAGTTATCCCTTGGTGTAGTAACACCATGTGTGTCATTTGGTGAAGCAACATTACGCGGTGAGCTTGAATTCCCCGACTGGCCGGTCTTCATCTCTTCCTTTAAGATTGCATCATATGGATAGGATGGCTCTACCAGTCTTGATTTTGGCTTCGAAAATTCAGACCTTGCAAGTGATTTTCTTCTTGTTATGGAGTCTGTTGTTGGGATTTTTGGAGGCTTGTGTGGTGTTGGACTCGGAGCTGGGCTTGGCTTTGGTATCTCTGAAGAAGGAGATGTTTGAACTCTCACCGACAGATTCTCGAACTCTGTTAGCTCAAGATTTGATGATGAGTCTTTTGGAGAAGAACCCAACTGGGAATTCTTTGAAAAGGAGTATGCTTTAGTAGTAGCATCTTGATTCGTGGTTGAAATGTGAATCACCACGTCATTTGTTCCTTTCTTGTCTATCACTCCTTTGCCAGCTTCCATTTTACTCTGTCTCTCTCTCTGATAAAACCCTGATTTCTTCTGACATGAATTTGATCACGAGGAAAGACTGTGTTTTCCACTTCCCTGGGGAAATTGGAGAAAAAATCTCCCGAGAAAGTTGTAGATTTTCTGTCAAATCCCCACCAGAAATCAGAAAATGGATGGACTCGAGCAGGGATTAGAAAAAGACAAGACAATCAACTAGTATGTTTGGTTTACGATAAAAGGAAAGTTGAAGATAAAAGAAGATAACTTGGAATCGCGGGAGCTGCTTTGCTAGTTTCTTATGAAATTGTAAAATGTTTTGGATGCAGAATTTGTTGTTAGAACACACACAAAAACAGCCCTAGCTAAGCTTGATAGTGTGGATATATGTCTGTATGTTCTGATGATATGAAGAATGGGAATAGAAAATCTGGGAAAATCAGAGAGCTATAAAGGCCATGGCCATGAATAGTTGCAAGTGACCAGTAGTTGACCGATACACGAGACGATTAGGGGAAGCGACACACCGTCTCGCAGAGGGGGAGAGAGACGCACGTTTAACATAGACTCTGTTAATGAATTGGGATCGCGGGAAATTTTGCTTTAAAAAAGTATCGCCCGTCTGATCTCAGTCAACAAAACCACAGGCTTACCTCATAAAAACTTTGACATCTCATCTTCTTTTCTATTTTATTTGATTTTAGGCCGACTGTAATGCTGTCTTTTGGAGTGTTCCTGCTTTACTTTTTTGTGTTTTTAATTTGAATGAATATTAAATTATTTTTTTTAGGATTTCTTAATAGTTTTGATGTTATAATATTAAAAATTAAAATAAACGACAAGCACCTTAAAAATTTATTTTAATTCATTGATCTGTAAGATGTAATAATGGAGTCGTTTATTTATCTATATATGGCCAGCCCAAAACTGGAGGATTGCTCTTTCAAGGCATGAAGTGTTACATTCTCTGTTCTTATAAATCAATTCAAAGCGTGCAAATTGAATGAGATTTGGTTTCTGTGTTATATA
>Ga0307509_10009719_pt1 | contig 11944 bp, 8 predicted proteins | sample 10_EM_MG_FD_202245 | JGI IMG/M metagenome (GOLD analysis project Ga0307509, IMG submission 202245) | Populus trichocarpa ectomycorrhiza microbial communities from riparian zone in the Pacific Northwest, United States - 10_EM | ecosystem: Host-associated > Plants > Roots > Unclassified | place... | reverse complement strand
GGCCTGGCCGACATCCCGCTCGTCGGCCCGGCGCTGTTCAGGCAGCACCCGATGGTCTACATCGCGATCGCGCTGACCGTCGCGCTGGCCTGGTTCCTGTACCGCTCGCGCGCCGGGCTGGTGCTGCGCGCGGTCGGCGAGTCGCCCGAATCGGCGCATGCGCTGGGCTACCCGGTGCGGCGCATCCGCCTGATGGCGGTGATGGTCGGCGGCGCGCTGTGCGGCGTGTCGGGCGCCTACATCTCGGTCGTCTACACGCCGCTGTGGGTCGAGGGCATGGTCGCCGGCAAGGGCTGGATCGCGCTCGCGCTCACCACCTTCGCGACCTGGCGACCGGCACGTGTCTTGCTCGGTGCCTACCTGTTCGGCGGCGTCACGATGCTGCAGTTTTTCTTGCAGAGCGAAGGCGTGCAGGTGCCGAGCCAGTTCCTGACGATGCTGCCGTATCTGGCCACCATCGTCGTGCTCGTCTTGATCTCGCGCAACAAGGCTTTCATCCGCATCAACATGCCCGCGTCGATCGGCAAACCGTTCTTCCCCGGCAGTTAGTGCGTCGCTTCAACTTCATAATCCGCCTTCACCGTTTTCAACCCCGGAGACAACAATGTCCGCTCTCTCGAAACGTTCCGTGATCAAGCTCGCCGGCTGGGGCTCGCTGGCCGCTGCCGCTGCCCTGGTGGGCTGCGGCAAGAAGGAGGAAGCACCTGCTGCCGCGTCCGCGCCGGCCTCGGCACCGGTCGCTGCCGCGTCGGCGCCGGCCAAGGCCGAGCCGCTGAAGGTCGCGTTCGCGTACGTCGGCCCGCCGGGGGATGGCGGCTGGACCTTCGCGCACGACAACGCCCGCAAGGCGCTCGAGAAGGAACTCGGCGACAAGATCGTCACCAGCTTCGTCGAGAAGGTGCCCGAAGGGGCCGACGCCGAGCGCGTGTTCCGCGACATGGTCGGCCAAGGCAACAAGCTGATCTTCGGCACCACCTTCGGCTACATGGAGCCGATGCTGAAAGTGGCCGCCGACTCGAAGGACGTGAAGTTCGAGCACGCCACCGGCTACAAGCAGGCCGAGAACATGCGCACCTATGACTCGCGCACCTACCAGGGCGCGTACATGGCCGGCGTGATCGCGGGCGGCATGACCAAGACCAACACGATCGGCGTGGTCGGCTCGATCCCGATCCCCGAGGTGATCCGCAACATCAACAGCTTCACGCTCGGCGCGCAGTCGGTCAACCCGAAGGTCAAGACCAAGGTGGTCTGGGTCAACGAATGGTTCAACCCGCCGAAGGAAACCGAGGCCGCGCAGTCGCTGATCAATGGCGGCGCCGACGTGCTGATGCAAAACACCGACTCGCCGGCCGTGCTGCAGACCGCCGAAAAGGCCGGCAAGTACGCGTTCGGCTGGGACAGCGACATGACGGCCTACGGCCCGAAGGCGCACCTCGGCTCCGCGGTGATCAACTGGGCGCCGTACTACATCAAGGCGACCAAGGAAGCGCTGGACGGCAGCTGGAAGGGCGGCACCGGCTCGTGGTGGGGCGTCAAGGAAGGCGCGATCGACTTCGTCTCGATCTCCGACAAGGTGCCGGCCGATCTGAAGGCCAAGGTCGAGACCGTGAAGGCCGGCCTGAAGGACGGCACGTTCGAGATCTGGAAGGGCCCGATCATGGGCGTCGACGGCAAGGAGCTGCTGAAGAAGGACGAGGTCGCCGACGACAAGTTCCTCGGTGGCATCAGCTTCTACGTCAAGGGCGTCGAAGGCAAGGTGCCGGGCGGCGACAAGAAGTAGGCCGCATCGTTTCGTGTGAACTGAAGGCCGCCGCGTGCGGCCTTTTTCCATCGGCTTCTGAGTATTTGCATCTGCATGATCGAATCGTCGCTGTTCCACCCCGTCGTGCTGGCCGATGAGCTCGCGGATCGGCCGCTGGCCGCGCAGCTGCTCGGCCACGATGTCGTGCTCTGGCGCGACTCGCGCGGCGGGGTGCATGCCGCGGCCGATCGCTGCCCGCACCGCGGCGCGGCGCTGTCGCTGGGCCGCGTGCAGGGCGATGCGCTGGAGTGCGCGTACCACGGCTGGCGCTTCGATGGCCGGGGCCAGTGCGTGGCCGTGCCGGCCTTGCCGCAGTTCACGCCACCGGCCGGGCACCGCGCCTACAGCCACAGCGCGCGGGTCGCGTTCGGTCTGGTGTGGGTCGCGCTCGAAGCCGACGTGCCGGCGGATGCGCCGGATCGCCTGCCCGAGTTCGCCGCCGAGGCCGACCCGCGCCTGCGCAAGCTCAACTGCGGGCCGTACGACGTGGCGACCAGCGCGCCACGCATCGTCGAGAACTTCCTCGACATGTCGCACTTCGGCTTCGTGCACGAGGGCCTGCTCGGCGCGCGCGAATTCACGGCCTGGGAGCCGCACCGCGTCGACACGACCGCGAGCGGTTTTCGGGCCACCGGCTGCAAGGCGTGGCAGCCGCAGTCGAGCCTGCACGCCACCGGCGGCGCGATGGTCGAATACACCTACGAAGTCAATGCACCCTACACCTGCGTGCTCACCAAGCTGCCCGACGCGGCCTCGGTCGCGCTGGCGGACTTCCGCGAATCGATCGCGCTGTTCGTGTGCCCGCTGTCGACCGAGCGCAGCCGGGTCTGGTTCCGCCTGGCGATGAACGACTTCGAATCGAGCGACGACACGCTGCGCTCGTTCCAGGACACGATCTTCATGCAGGACAAGCCGGTCCTCGAATCGCAACGGCCGCGTACATTGCCGATGTCGCCGGCCGCGCCGGTCACCGAATTGCACAGCGCGGCCGATCGAAGCTCGGCCGCTTACCGCCGCTACCTGATCGAGCGCGGCGTCACCTTTGGAGTCTGCTGACCATGATTGCTTTCGACGCCATCGCCCGCGACCGCCTGCCCGCGCTGCTGCGCGCGATGCCCAAGGCCGAGCTGCACATCCACATCGAAGGCTCGCTCGAGCCCGAACTGATCTTCGCGCTGGCCGAGCGCAACGGCGTCGCGCTGCCGTATGCGAGCGTCGACGCATTGCGCGCGGCCTACGCGTTCACCGACCTGCAGAGTTTTCTCGACATCTACTACGCCGGCGCCAGCGTGCTGCTGAAGGAGCAAGACTTCTTCGACATGGCCATGGCCTACTTCAAGCGCGCAGCCGACGACCACGTCGTGCGCGCCGAGCTGTTCTTCGACCCGCAGACCCACACCGATCGCGGCGTGCCGATCCAGGTCGTGATCGACGGCCTGGCGCGTGCCTGCGCCACCGCGCAGCGCGAGCTCGGTGTCAGCGGCGCGCTGATCCTGTGCTTTCTGCGCCACCTCAGCGAAGAGGCGGCGTTCGCGACGCTCGAGCAGGCGCTGCCGCATCGCGCGCACTTCATCGGCGTCGGGCTGGACAGCAGCGAACTCGGCCACCCGCCGGAGAAGTTCGCGCGCGTGTTCGCGCGCTGCCGCGAGCTCGGCCTGCACCTCGTCGCTCACGCCGGCGAAGAAGGGCCGCCGGCCTATGTGTGGAGCGCGCTCGACGTGTTGAACGTCGAGCGCATCGACCACGGCGTGCGCAGCATCGACGACCCGGCGCTGATGCAGCGCCTCGCCGCCACGCGCATGCCGTTGACCGTCTGCCCGCTGTCCAACGTCAAGCTCTGCGTCTACCCGACGATGGCGCAGCACCAGCTGCCGGCGCTGCTAGCCGCCGGCCTGTGCGCGACGATCAACTCGGACGACCCGGCCTATTTCGGCGGCTACATGAACCAGAACTTCGTCGAGACCTTCGCCGCGCTGCCGCAGCTGACGGCGTGCCACGCCTACCAGCTGGCGTGCAACAGCTTCGAGGCAAGCTTCGTCGATGCCGCCGCCAAGCAGGCGTGGACGCATGCGCTCGACCAGGTGTTCGAGCAACACGCGTCGCCAGCGATGCGCTGACGTGCATCGCGCGTTGTTGCAGCCGGCTATTGCAGACGCACCGGCGCGTCGAAGCAAAAGCTCGCGGTCGCGCCGGCCCGAACGGCACTGCAGTCGCGCTCGGCCGCCTCGGTGCAGGCGCTCATCAGCTGCCAGCGCTGGCTCAGGCCGGCGAGCACACGACGGAACCCGCACGAGAGCTGCGCGTGCTCGGCCAACAAGCCGAGCTGGCGCGTGATCTTGCGTCCCATCACCAAGCGCTGCTCCGGGTGCGTGGCGGCCTGCAGCGCCTGGCTGTAGCCGGTCATCAGTGCGAGCGTGCAGGCCAGCACCGCTTCGATGCAAGGCAACTCGTGTTCTTCGATCTCGTGCTGGTGTTGCGGTGACATGCGGCGCTCCGGTTTGCAATGAAACCAGCTTAACGCAAATGCGAATTATTCTCAAATAGACGCGTTGGGTGCGCGGGGTTTCGTGGCAGACGGCGACGGCTCAGCTTATGTCGTCATCGAGTTCCAGGCGCTCGGCGGCGTGAAGCCCTTGTTCAGCAGCGCCGAGATGCGGTGCACGCGCCACTGGTCGTCGATGAACAAGTAGTCGGGCGCGAGGCCTTCGTCCTGGAAGCCCAGGCGCTTCAGCACCTCGGCGCTGCGCCAGTTCTCGGGCCGGTAAGCGGCCTGGATGCGGTGCAGGTTGACGCGCGGCGAGAACATCTCGGCGATCGTGCAGCGCAGGCCTTCGGTCATCAGCGCCTGGCCTTCGAAGGCCTGGTCGAGCGCGTAGCCCAGCGTGCAACTCTGGAACGCGCCGCGCACGATGTTCGAGAAGTGGATGCTGCCGATCACGCGCGTCGTGTCGCCGATCGGCTGCATCAGGTAGCGGTAGCCGGTGCCCGCCGCGAACGCCGCCGCGGCTTCGCGCAGGCGCTGCGCCTGCGTCGCCTCGGTGAAGAAGTCGTCGCTGGTGGGTGGGTCCCAGGGTGCGAGATGGGCGCGGTTGCGATCGTGAAAAGCCGCGAGCGCGGCGCCGAGGTGCTCATCGGCCGCGACCAGCCGCAGCCGTGCGGTGAGCAGCAACGGCACCGCACGCGTGATCGGAACAACATCCATCCTGCCATTACAGCACCGCGGCGGCGTGGGGGTATTCCAACCGAGCGGCGCAGTCGTGTAAGTTCCGCGAATGAACAATACGACGGTCCCACGCCCCCCCGCACTTTGGCACCTCGCCTGGCGCCAATTGGCGCGCGACTTCCGCGCCGGCGAGTTGCGCCTGCTGGTCGTCGCGGTGATGCTGGCGGTGGCCGCGCTCAGCGCGGTCGGCTTCTTCGCCGACCGCATCGACGGCGGCCTCGCGCGCGACGCGCGCCAGTTGCTCGGCGGCGACGCGATCGTCTCGTCGGACCAGCCGACACCGGCCGCGTTCACCGACAAGGCGCGCGCGCTCGGCCTCGCGACCGCGACGACCGCGGCCTTCCCGAGCATGGGCCGCGCGCCGGACGAACGCGGCGGCGCCTCGCGCCTCGTCAGCGTGAAGGCGGTCAGCGACGCCTACCCGCTGCGCGGCAAGGTGACGCTGAGCGGCGCGCCCGCGGCCGCCGGCACGGCGCCGGAACGCGGCAGCGCCTGGGTCGATCCGGCCCTGCTCGACGCGCTGAAGCTGCATGTCGGCGACACGCTGCTGCTCGGCGACGCGACGCTGCGCATCGCGCACAGCATCGTCAACGAGCCCGACCGCGGCGTCGGCTTCATGGCCTTCGCGCCGCGCGTGATGCTGAACCAGGCCGACCTCGCCGCGACCAGCCTCGTGCAGCCGGGCAGCCGCGTGACGTACCGGCTCGCGGTCGCGGCGGCGCGCGGCGACGATGCGCCGGTGCAGCAGTTCGTCGAGTGGGCCGAGGCGCAGATCAAGACCGGCAACCTGCGCGGCCTGCGCGTCGAGTCGCTCGCCACCGGCCGGCCCGAGATGCGCCAGACGCTGGACCGCGCGTCCAAGTTCCTCAACCTGGTCGCGCTGCTCGCAGCGCTGCTCGCGGCGGTGGCGGTCGGCATCGCCTCGCGCGAATTCGCGAGCCGCCATCTCGACGACTGCGCGATGCTGCGCGTGCTCGGCCTGCCGCAGCGGACCATCGCGTTGCAGTACCTGATCGAGTTCACCGCGGTCGGTCTGATCGCGAGCGCGGCCGGCGTGCTGCTCGGTTTTGCGGTGCACTATGTGTTCGTGCTGCTGCTCGCCGGCATCGTCGAGTCGGCCTTGCCGGCGGCCAGCCTGTGGCCGGCGCTGTTCGGTGTCGGCGTCGGCTTCACGCTGCTGATGGGCTTCGGGCTGCCGCCGGTGCTGCAGCTCGCGCAGGTGCCGCCGCTGCGCGTGATCCGGCGCGACGTGGGCGCGCTGAAGCCGGCCTCGATCGCGGTGCTCGCGGCCGGCGCGATCGGCTTTGCGGCGCTGCTGCTCGCGGTGTCCAGCGACCTGAAGATGGGCTTGATCGCGGTCGGCGGCTTCGCGGTGGCGATCGCGGTGTTCGCGCTGCTGTCGTGGGTCGCGGTGATGCTGCTGCGCCGTGCCGTGCCAGAGTTCGGCGCGCCGCGCTGGCTCGTGTTGGCCACGCGTCAGATCGCGGCGCGGCCGGCGTTCGCGGTGCTGCAGGTCTCGGCGCTCAGCGTCGGCCTGCTCGCGCTGGTGCTGCTGGTGCTGCTGCGCACCGACCTGATCGACAGCTGGCGCGCCGCCACGCCCAAGGGCGCGCCGAACCGCTTCGTCATCAACGTGCAGCCGGAGCAGGGCGATGCATTCCGCAAGACGCTCGAGGCGGCCGGCGTGAAAGGCTACGACTGGTTCCCGATGATCCGCGGCCGGCTGGTCGCAATCAACGGCCAACCGGTGAAGGTCGACGACTACACCGAAGAACGCGCGAAGCGGCTGCTCGACCGCGAGTTCAACCTCAGCCACGCCGCCGCGCTGCCGGCCCACAACCAGCTCAGCGGCGGGCGCTGGACGCCGGACGAGGCCGATGCCGTGAGCGTCGAGGAAGGCCTCGCGAAAACGCTCGGCCTGAAGCTCGGCGATGCCTTGCAGTTCGACATCGGTGGCACGCTGGCCGGCGGCCGCATCACGAGCCTGCGCAAGGTCGACTGGAGCTCGATGCGCGTCAACTTCTTCGTGATGTTCCCGACCGCGGCGATGGCCGACGTGCCGCTCAGCTACATCGCCGCGTACCACGCGCCCGAGACCGGCGCGGCGGCGTTCGACAACGCGCTCGCGCGCGAGTTTCCGAACATCACCAACGTCGACGTGTCGGCCTCGATCGCGCAGATCCAGAAGGTGCTCGACCAGGTCGTGCGCGCGGTCGAGTTCCTGTTCGGCTTCACGCTCGCCGCGGGCCTGGTGGTGTTGTTCGCCGCGGTCACCGCAACCCGCGAGGCGCGCTCGCGCGAGTTCGCGGTGATGCGCGCGCTTGGCGCGAGCGGCAAGCTGCTCGGCCAGGTGCAGCGCGCCGAGCTGCTCGGCGTCGGCGCGCTCGCCGGTGTGCTGGCATCGGTCGCTGCGATGGCGGTCGGCTGGGCGCTCGCGCGCTATGTGTTCGAGTTCAGCTGGAACCCGTCGCCCTGGGTGCCGCTCGCGGGTGGCGTGGCCGGCGCATTGCTTGCGCTCGCGGCCGGCTGGTGGGGCTTGCGTGAGGTGCTGCGGCGCCCCGTCGTGCAGACTTTGCGGCAAGCCGCTGAAGGCTGAACGAAGATGTGAAAGGAGCGCGCGCGGCTCAGGCGTTCGCCGCGTTCAACTTGAAGGTGTCGATGACCTCGGCGAGCCGGCCGGTCTGTTCCTTCAGGCTCTCAGCTGCGGCGGCCGACTGCTCGACGAGCGCGGCGTTCTGCTGCGTCATCTGATCGAGCTCGCCCATCGAGGCGCTGACGCGGCCGATGCCGCCGCTCTGCCCCGAGGTCGCGGTCGTGATCTCGCCGATGATGGTCGAGACGCGCTGCACCGAGGCGACGATCTCGGCCATCGTCTTGCCGGCATCGGCCACCAGGCGCGAGCCGCCCTCGACCTTGTCGACGCTGGCGCCGATCAGGCCCTTGATTTCTTTGGCGGCCTCGGCGCTGCGTTGCGCCAGGCTGCGCACTTCACTGGCGACGACCGCGAAGCCGCGGCCTTGTTCACCGGCACGCGCCGCTTCGACCGCGGCGTTGAGCGCGAGGATGTTGGTCTGAAACGCGATGCCGTCGATCACGCCGATGATGTCGCCGATCTTCTTCGACGACGCGTTGATCTGGTCCATCGTGCTGACGACTTCGCTGACGACCACGCCGCCGCGGCGCGCGATCTCGGTCGCCGAGGCCGCGAGCCGGTTCGCCTGCTGCGCCGAGTCGGCCGACTGGCGCACCGTGCCGGTCAGCTCTTCCATCGACGAGGCGGCGTGTTGCAGGTTCGACGCGGTCTGCTCGGTGCGCGTGCTCAGGTCGAGGTTGCCGGTCGCGATCTCGGCGCTCGCCGTGTTGATCGAATCCACCGATTGGCGCACCGTGCCCAGCGTCCGGTTGAACTGCCCGCGCATCGCCTCGACCTCGCGGATCAGGTGGCCGACCTCGTCGTGGCGCGCGCTGTGGAAGGGCTGCGTCAGGTCGCCGTGCGACACCAGCGTCACCGCGGTGCCGAGCTGCTTCAGCGGCAGCGCGACCCAGCGCCGCATCATCCAGAACAGGCCGAGCCCGAGCCCAACGGTCGCGCCGCCGAGCAGCAGCCAGAACGGCAGCAGGCTGGCCCAGTGCGAGCGCATCGCCTCGCGGTCCGAGACCTCGCCCACCACCCACCAGCCGGTGTTCTTGTTCTTGCGCACCACGGCCCAGCTGTCGTCGGCGCGGCTCAGCAGCGGCGTGGCTTCTTTGACAGGCCCGTCGTCGGCGCCGCCGAGCTGGGCCAGCAGCGCCTCGCTGCCGGGGTAGGCCTCGAGCACCTTCTTGCCCTTGGCGGTCGGGTGGATCACGAAGACCGCCTCGGCCGGCGCGCCTTTCGGGTCGATCACGTAGAGGCCGCCGGTGTCGAAGAGCTTGGCCTGCGCGGCGAGCGCCTCGAGCGAGGTCTGGAACGGGCTCAGGTCGAAGCCGATGAACAGCGCGCCGACGACCTTGCCGGCGTCGTCGTGGATCGGCTCGTAGCGCGTCATGTAGGGCTTGCCGAACAGCATCGCGCGGCCGATGTAGGGCTTGTCCTGCATCAGGCCGGCGAAGGCCGGGTGCGTCTTGCCCAGCATCGTGCCGAGCGCGCGTTCGCCGTTCTCTTTCTTCAGCGAGGTCGTTAGGCGCACGAAGTCGTCGCCCTTGCGCGAGAACACCGTGGCCACGCCGCCGGTGAACTGGTTGAACTTGTCGACGGCCGTGAAGTTGTCCTTCAGCGAGCTGCCGAAGTTCTGCAGGTCGCCGGTCTCGTTGTCGTGGACGAAGGTGCTGTCGAAGTCCTGCTTGAAGACCGTGAACAGCCGCGCCACCGTCACGCGCGAGGTCATGTCGAAGGCCTCGGCCGAGTCCGCCAGCGACTGCGTCTTGTCGCCCGCCCAGGTCACGATCTGCTGGCGTGCGCGGTCGGTCACGAGCACGCTCATCAGCGCGCAGATGCCGAGCAGCACGACCGCCAGGCCGGCGCTGCCGACGATCGAGATCTTGGTCGCGATCGAGCCGCGCAGGAATCGGGTGGTCGTCATGTCGTGTGGGGTACGTCGGTTCGAGGGGTCAGACGAGCGGCTCATGCGAGCCGGCGGTCAGAACGATTCCCAGTCGTCGGTGCCGCTCTTGGCGGGCGCGGCGACGATCGGTGCCGTCGCGGCGGTCTTGAAAGCAGGGCGCACCACGTTCTTCGCCCGGTTCGGGCTGCGGCGCTCGATGACCGGTGCGGGCGGTTTGGCAGCCGCGCGCTTGGCGGGTGCGGCAGCGGCATGCGTGACGCGGGCCGCGGCCGGCTTGTCGCCCGACCCCAGCGTGAACACCGCGACGGCCTGCACCATCGCTTCAGCCTGCGTCTTCAGGCTTTCGGCCGCGGCCGCGCTCTCTTCGACCAGCGCGGCGTTCTGCTGCGTCGCCTTGTCCATTTGCGTCACCGCCTCGCCGACCTGCGACACACCGGCGCTCTGCTCGGTGCTGGCCGCGCTGATCTCGCCCATGATGTCGGTCACGCGCTTGATGGCGGTGACGATCTCGGTCATCGTCGCGCCTGCCTGGTCGACCAGGGTCGTGCCTTGCTCGACGCGCTCCACGCTGGTGCTGATCAGGCTCTTGATCTCCTTGGCTGCTTCGGCCGAACGACCCGCGAGGCTGCGCACCTCGGACGCCACCACCGCGAAGCCACGACCCTGCTCGCCGGCGCGCGCGGCTTCGACCGCGGCATTCAGCGCCAGGATGTTGGTCTGGAACGCGATGCCGTCGATGACGCTGATGATGTCGACGATCTTCTTGCTGCTGTCGTTGATGTCCTTCATGGTGCCGACGACCTGGGCCACGACCTGGCCGCCCTTGACGGCGACCTCGCTCGCGCCCTGCGAGAGCTGGTTGGCCTGGCGGGCGTTGTCGGCGTTCTGCTTGACGGTCGCGCCAAGCTCTTCCATCGACGCGGCAGTCTGCTCGAGCGCGGACGCCTGTTCTTCGGTGCGGCTGGACAGGTCGTTGTTGCCTTGCGCGATCTGGGCGCTGGCCGTGGCGATGCTGTCGGCCGAGGTGCGAACCTGGCCGATCAGGTCGACGAGCTGGCGCTGCATGGCACCCATCGAGGCCAGCACGCTGCCGGCCGGCGCGGCATCCGCGCCCTTCGCCGGGCTGAGGTCGCCGCGGGCGACGCGCTGTGCGGTGTCGCTCAGCTGCGCCGGTTCGGCGCCGAGCGCCGTCGTCAGGCGGCTCGTGATCAGCCAGCCGAGCGCGGCGGCCATCAAGGTGGCCATCGCGCTGAGCGCGAGCAGCATGGCGCGTTGGGTGGCGTAGGCAGCGGCGGCTGCGGCTACGTCGTGTTTGGCCTGCTCTTTGCTGTAGTCGATGTACTCCCTGGCCGCCGTCAGCAGTGCCACCAGCATGGGCCGGCATTCGGTGTTCATCTTCTCGACCGCCTCGTCGTGCTTGCCGTCCATGGCGAGCTTGACGATTTCCAAGGCCACCGGCGTGTAAGCGGTTTCGATCTTGTCGATGGCGGCCACCAGCGTGCGGTCGCGTTCGGTCACATCGGCTGCGGTGGCGACGGCGTCCTTCAGCGACTTCAGGCTGGCGTGCAGTGTTTCGTGTGCCTTGGTGGCCACGACCCGCTCCGCCTCGCGATCGGCATCGGTCTTGACCAGCACCAGGTTGCGCTCGGCAATGGCGCGGCGGTTCGCGGCGATCCGCACGTCGACGGCCAAGCTCTCGCGTTCGGCGGCGCCGTTGACATAACCTGCGAAGCGATCGTTGGCGCCGCTCAGGCCGCGCAGCGCGAGCAGGCTGACGAGCAGCACCAGCACCGCGAGTGCACCAAAGGCAAGGGACAGCTGCTTCTTGACGGACAAGTTCTTCATGTCGTCACCTTCGGTGCGCGGCGGTTGATGCTCAGTGCACGGTGTTGATCAGGCCCATTTCTTCGCTGGCCATCAGGCCTTCGATGTCCATCAGGATCAGCATGCGCTCTGCGACGCTGCCGATGCCGGTGATGAAGCTGGTGTCGACGGCCGAGCTCATTTCGGGCGCGGGCTTGATGGTGTCCCGGTCCAGCGCGAGCACGTCGGAAACCGAGTCGACGACGGCGCCGACGACGCGGCCCTTGACGTTGAGCACGATCACGACCGTGAAGCTGTTGTATTCGGCCGTCTCGCAGGCCAGCTTCAGGCGCAGGTCGACGATGGGCACGATCACGCCGCGCAGGTTGACCACGCCCTTGATGAACGGCGGTGCGTTGGCGATGCGGGTCGGCGACTCGTAGGAGCGGATCTCCTGGACCTTCAGGATGTCGATGCCGTATTCCTCGGCGCCGAGTCGAAAGGTCAGGAACTCACCGCCCATCGCCGCAACGCTGCGCGCGGCCTCGTGCTGGGCGATCTGTTTGGCAT
>Ga0307509_10009718_pt1 | contig 11945 bp, 5 predicted proteins | sample 10_EM_MG_FD_202245 | JGI IMG/M metagenome (GOLD analysis project Ga0307509, IMG submission 202245) | Populus trichocarpa ectomycorrhiza microbial communities from riparian zone in the Pacific Northwest, United States - 10_EM | ecosystem: Host-associated > Plants > Roots > Unclassified | place... | reverse complement strand
TAAGACATCCATTGGAGGCCTGTGTACACAGTTAACAGGGGCAATTTTGGTGAGAATTGCCCAAAAGGGCGTCTGATCACCTCAATGTTCGGGTACTTATTGCCTGTGACAAGTAGTTACCGGTACCGTTAGCTGTTACGGTCAGACCAGCTAATTAAGTTACTATGTAGATCGTCACGAATCGGACAAGTCAGAAAGAAAAAAGAAAGAAAAGAAAGGAAAAAAGGAAACCCTCATTCATATTTTCAGTAAGGGAGTAAGTAAGTCAAGTATGATACCCATAGACTAACTATCCTCGTTCCATAACGGCGAAGGAGGAGGAAGGGGATAAGGAAAGGGCGTAATGGGAAATAACTCGGAGGTTTTTCTCCAACCCCCCCCCCCCCCCGGTAAAAACGAATACCGTACCCCCCCTCTCCCCCTCCCCCTCCCCCCATCCACCCACCCATCACCACCCACCACCACCACCGTTACCGTACAGGTATGGGCTGTACCTCCGTACAAACAAACCCATCCGGTACTAAAAATACCTTTCCCGTGCTCGAAAATACAGACATCATCACCACGACCCCCACCACCCAAAACAATTCTTTTTTTTTGTTGGGGAGGGAGAGAGGGAGGGAGGGTCTCTGTATCTAAGGATACTATTACAATAACTTATCAGAACTAGAAAAACCACCACCACCACCACTAACCGTAGAACAAGACATGGAAAAAACCCCAACAACCACAACCACAACCACAACCACAACCACAACAGCAAACAGTAACTTTCTTTTCTTCTATCATACTTTACTTCGTATCACAACGAAAAGAAAAAAAAGGCCAGACGTCAACCCCCGAACTGCACGAACAGAACTCTAGCATGGGTAGACTGCCTGTAACATACCGGCTCTTCGCGTCTCTGAGGCAAGGGTTAGACTAACCTACCTACCTACCGTACTAGTACAGTACTCGTACAGTTCGTGACACCCGTTTGTTCTTTCTCTGATACCGATATGGGCCTGTATTAATATCATACTGTGCTGGGAGCGGTTACAAAACGGATGCCAATTCTTGGCGCGGGGAAACTCGAGTATGATATGAATGATACTGTAACATGGGGGTGGTGGTGGTGGTGGGGTTTGTCTACAGTAGTCTGCGGCGCAGCGACAGTACCCGTACCGATACGGTACGGTAATTTATTTATATTATTATTTTGATAAAACCTAACTTAGTGGAACGACGAGGTAGGAAATGCCTGCTCAGTCAAACCGGACTTACGGGATCTTGGGTGCGAAGGGGGGGGGGTTGGTGTTTGTGCTTTGCTATGGTAGAGAGAGGGGAAGAGAAGGATGGGTAGGTAGGCTGGTATGATAGTACTACTGGACTGTACTGGTTCATGCATTGTATATTAGAGTTTTTTTTTTTGGTCCTTTTTCTTATGCTAGAGGGTGTAGAGTAGCGGTAGTTGTTCCTTCTCCTCACGAGGTGTGTGGGGCCTTTTTTGTCGTTGGGTGGACGGACGGCAGGTACTGCGCAGCACTGCTGTGCTTGCACCCCGGCATTGGGGGTTGAATTAGGGTGCGATTTATTCAGTCTGCACTGTCAAATGCTGTGATAGAGTCATTGGACTGCACTAACTATAAACTACTGAGAGGTTACGTTACAAGAATGAACCAAGAAATGATACAAAAGGCCCCTTTTCCGTCAAGTTTCGAAAGGGAAGAGAAATAGAGAACAAAAACGCCCGAATTCGCCAAGCCCTTCGGTTCCAAAATATAAACACCGATAGAGGGCGGTAGCAAGAGTACAAAAGGAACAATCAATTGGCTCCCCCCAAAAAAATGAGAGAAAGGATGTGAAAACGTTGCAAAAAGTGATTAGGAAGAAATAATCGGAAGAGCGGACCGCTCACAATAGCTCACCATCGGCCCATGGCGCCCCCGCTTCCAACGAGAAAAAAATCCAAGTTGGAACAAAAAAGTGTAAAAAAAGAAAAAGAGCGCTATCAAGGACAGGGCCAAAGAGATATCGATAGCATCATGAATGCGTAAGAAGAGGAAGAAGGAAAAAATGTACAAGAACACAAAAAGGTACCCCGCGCATCGTATACCCGACAGTTTATTATTACTATTTTGCGATTTCCCCCCCGTTTTTTTATTATCATCCTGTCCGCGAACGTACCTGCAGGCCGTCGATAGCCCACTCGCCAAATTCAAGTTTCCCCCCGTGATTGTGCTGGTGTGTGTGCCTTCTCATGCAGCCGTTCCCGGTGATCCCAAATCAGTGAACCAACTCAACCTCGCTCCAGTAGAAATCTTCCCCCAATTGCCGCAGCCACAAAGATCCCACCCCGTAAAGTCATACACCCCTTCCAAAAGCTGCAACCGCGAACCACACACTTTCTTAACCCTCAACGCTTTCAATACGAACAACCGGTAAGCTGTCAATGAGACCTCTATCCTTTCCAACCGCGGACAGCCCATTCGGATGTCCAAATTGGATTGTAACAGGAGTTCCATGGGAACTGTTTCCATCCGCGCTAGAAGCATCCATGAACCTCATTGCTCCCTGTTGCAACTTTCTTAGAGCCATACTCTCACCCATATCCCAATCCTGTCCTTCTTTCTTTGTCTTCGGGGGAACCTGGAGTTGCGGGCTGCCATCACTATGAATCCGCATCTGACCTTGTGCCGGGTCCCAGTTATTGTGGAGGCTTCGCCTGCGCTCACCCTTCTCGGAAATAGACGCATTCCTAGACATGTTTGGTGACCGGTTCTGGTCCGCAAGACCTCCCGACCCCGGCATGGCTTGCGAGCTATCAAGATTTGGTGTTGATGAGGACGGAGACATAGCTTGTGGCGAATCGCATACATCACCAACTTCCTCTAGAATAACTTGTTGTGTCACACTTCTCCCAAAGCTACGGCCCCCTCTAGGATCCCTCCACCCTCGGCCCGCCGGCGGCATGCCACGGGGATTGTGCCCATCAAGTCCGGTCCAACCATTTCTCCTCGGATCATCGTTCATGTTCCCACCCATTGGAGCTCTTCCCCACGAACCAGATCGTGGGCCGCCAGAACCACCATGAGAGCCACCCCGCCTGCTAGAAATTTCCGACTGTGCTGGGGGGTAAAGGTAGAACCCTGCCCCCGCTGGATCGGCCCCCAAAATCGAACGATGCTCTATTTTTTCTTGTGTGGAGTAAGAAGATGAGCCCCCGATATCAGCCTTACCAGACCTCCGCCGTAGACTAAGTGTACGAGAAGACACAGCTGAACTCGATGACCCTGGCCGTGAAGTAGGGGCCGAAACGGGCAGCTGGGGAAATGGGGGAAGGTCATCTGTCGTGAAGTCTGTCAAGTCGGGGTGTGACTGTGTTCGGCGTAAAATGTAGTTGCTCAGCGAGCTCCTACGTCTAGGCTGAAAACTATTGGGCCTTTCGTGTAGCACAGGCGACTCTGGGGCTGTTGGGAGTATGTAAGGCGAGTGAGCATCTGTGACAGTTGACAATGGTGAGGGGTGTTTTCTGTAGTTTTCTGGCGCTCGCTTAGACATCTTGGATGGTTTCGTCGAAGATTGAGTCCTAGTAGGACTAGTCTCCCTGGAGGGATTGCTGGATAGAGAAGTAGTCGAGTGATTCGGAGCCAAAACTAACTGTGGAGGTGAAGATTGAATCAAAATAGAAGGGGACGACGCCGAGGGGGAAGTTGCTGCTGTAGATACATCTGAAACAAACTCAAGTGATGAGGCAGACGAAGAGGAGGAGGAGGAGGAAGGCGCATGGGACGCAAACGGAGGCCGGATTTGAGCTGGCAATGAAATTGTGGAGTGTGTTTTACGCGATGCCCCATGTTCTGCATGTGGAATGCTACTGCTAAATTCCTCATCCTCATCTTCGTATGGTGAAGAAGTAGATGATATTGGTGATCGAACACGGGTTGGGAGAGAAGTGGTAGAAAATGTTGGAGCCTCATTCCCTCTATTCTTAGCACCAGCCTCTCCCTTTCGGCTTAGATACTGAGATTCAGTCTTATTGGCCTTCTTATCCCTCGCCGGTTTAAAGAAGCAAGCGAATATCGACCTCATGCTACCCTTCTTCTTAACCACTCGCGGGGGGGCATCATCTCGAGATTCAACCCTGGATTGAGGAATTGTCGAAGCGGACTCCTGATGCTCCCCCCTCATCTTTAGGTTGGCCCAATAGAACCGTAGCGTGGATTCAGCCGCAAGAGACGAATCGGAAGAGCGAGCGGAGGGGATAGAACACCGAACAGAATAAACCAGCGTAAACCAAACCGTCAACTAGTGAAGAAGCGAAAGAGGGGAGAAGTGGGAGTAAAGAGGGGAGAAAGAAGAAAGAGGCAAACGAGTGGGAACGGAAGGTACTTTCTAGCGCACCGGCCGGTATGATCTAATAGGTAGCGAGAAGCAAAAGAAACAGGGAGTGGAAAATGGTGACGATAACAAGAGAGAAAGGAGACAGGTTTCGACACTAGCAGGAACCAACCGGAGAAACCGCCTGACCGCAGCATTGAGCGTGGATTTCTTTTTTTTTATGAGTTATAATAATATTGCAGAGTATGTTGAGCACAGTATCCGCTATGGATTACCGGTGCCGCATAGTTTCTGCTGTAGACATGAGCACCACTTTTTCTCGCCAGCCATCCGATCTCTAAGAATAGGAATGATAGTTTGTGGCTACTGAAACCAGGCTGGTGCTGCCAGGATAATTTGCTATATAGACAGTAAACTGAGAGCTTCCTACGCCTAACTGGAGTTATGGGCTTGTTCTGACTGGATATCATTGACGGGCATATGGTGTTATACCTTCGCGCAGTGCCGGTACTGTGCATTGCCTATCCGCTAGGGCCGCCGGGCAAGCAAAGCACCAGTAAGGAGATAGTGCCGGTATCATATAACCAAAACAAAAGGAACATATGTAGGAGATAGTACACGTCCGTCATGAAATCCAATCATGAAACGCTTTGGGCCGTGTTAAATTTTAACCCCCCAGGCTCTGAATGGAGAATCATTGACCACCGAACCCGACATTGACAACAACAGAAACAACCGCCACTCCAGAAGAGGTTTCTTGCTATCAGAGAATCTTGGCCCGCCGCCAAATCATACTGGGTGAGAGACCTCCGATTTGCCAAAAGCGAAATGGCTTTAAGACCCGTCCTCACTGAGATGATGACATTTGCCCAACAGCCAATGGGGGGGGGGGGGGGGCGGGCCAAAAGAGTTAGTAACTGCTACCGGCATTATGTATTCAGGCAAGGGGCTCGAGGCCGATAGCTATTGTCTTAGAAGTTTTCGATCAGGACAAAGAGTGACCTCGATAGGAAAGGGGGACTTTGGCTCGAATGCAGCAATCCACCACCCTTGAGGAATGAACAACCATTCGAAGTGTGCCGTCAACAACATTCATGCCGTATCGTCACTCGCGGCATCATACAAGGCTGCCTCTCGCCGTGCAGCATATGATATCCCGACGAAATTATATCAGACAGGCATCGTGGCTAGTGCTGATAAGACCAAACCCAAGACCTCCCCAGAAAGAGGGAGGGAGGGAAAAACAAAAATAGCTCTACTGCGCTGTAATTTGTTGATCCGAACAAAAAGGTTCCTGGAACCCTGTGGGCCCCTCCCCCGTTCAAGGATGAAGTCTCAATGGCACGGTGCTTGCCGCCGATTTACTTGCACAAGCTCGGAAGAAGTTGTCTACTTGAGCAAAGGTCGCCCGTTCTGAAGCTGCTTTCGGATGGTCGGCCGTTTTGGCTCGCTTAGTGGATCCGAGGATCCGAGGCGAATGAACTCTCGACCTGCGCAAGATACCTCCAACCAAGATTCAGGAATCAAGATGCGGAATCCGCAATCAAGTACGAAGCTTTGGACACAGTATGATGCCATAAAGTGCCGCAGCGATAGTCAAGTATCGTACCGCCATGCTTAAGCCCCCCAACGTGATTCCATCAAGAGGCTCGAATCGCTGAATTCAAGCAACGCCACGTGATCTAGATCGACAAGCCAATAACGGTCAATGCACGCATTCAACCCGGGGGTACCGGTGGAAAAACCGTTTACGCAAGTTTTTTCGAGTCGCAAGGTTTCAGTGCGTGTGACGCCTCCTTTGCTTACAAAACTAACAGATCAAACTTGGCATCCGAAAGGACTCTTTTTCAACCCCGGGCCTCAATGCCTCTAATACGTATGATATATTTCCGATTCCAAGGGCCACAGCCGTCGATACCGGCATAACCCAAACTTCTCATGCCGTGATACGAAAACCCGCATGCCTAATTGGGACAACGGCGGCGTCTATTTTCAGGTATGATAGATACCCCGGCACAAACGGCAATTGGTGTGCTTTTTTTCCCTGAAGTCCGAGTGAGATACTATGCCTGTGGAGGGATGCGCCCTGCGAAGTAGATTAACAATTTTAGAACCCGATTTCACATGATAGGTCTGCTTAAGTCATGGTTACCGCCTTGACTAGTTGAACGTACGGTTCAGAGACTGGTATTGGTTTCCTACCGGTGTCTGCCATCAGCGAATCCCGGGTTTATTCAACCAAGTTAAACTAATCTGAGTGTAGTGGCTCGCATCTCCCGCAATCAATCTCCCGCAAATCGAAGCAGCCGGTTATTATAATTTAGGTATGGTGCCGGCGTCTTACAGCCTATCCTCATGGCACCCAACATCGGCCAATATTTCAACTTGCGGCAACACCTGCGAACAGAATTCTTAAAATCACTTCTATGTTCCCGATTGGCCACCGAAGCATATTTACAGAGCAATCTTCCATTTGGGACTAGTGTTTATTCGACGTGAGACTTAGGGCAGGCTCTGGGGCGCCGGCACCACACTCAAGTATAATGCGATCGGTGGAATAGTCGAATCTGAGAATTGGGAGTACAGAGTGCGCAGTGCCAGTATCATATCATGGCGCTGCGTGGTGGGGAGGTTCAAAGTTCTCGGTAAACAACAACTAGTGCACGGTGTGCTTTCCCCACGAAAGGAGAGGCTTTCCGTATCTGTTTTCTAGAGGCAATACTTATTGTAGCCCGGAGAATATCTTGGCTGGGAACTTGGGGGCAAATTTTGTGGTTGAAAAATACGGTTGCACGTTGTTGGTGTATCGAGAACTTAGAGCCTCGTGGTGTTTGGTAGCCGGGCGCTGCGGTACTGGTATCGTACCGGTAGCAGATCTAGTAACTCGACAACTGCAGTATCAAACCATACGGCCGACATCAGATACCCGATGATGATCACTCACTCGAGTATGCGCCTGAGGCTGGGAAGCCACCTTGAAGGTATGGGTTTGTTGTCAGGCCAGCCAATGATACGCATTATTAGCCTATTCCTTATCTGTTGATTGGACTTTTGTTCGATCGGTGGGATAATTTCTGTATTCCATGCAGGGATGAGTTCTATTGTTGTTTTGTCATTGGAGGATCTGTTTTTTTCCTCAGGAAAAACCCCAACCGGTATGGATGTACGGCATACGATGGAGGAGGGAGGATGTCATGAGATTATCAAGCTACTTAAATGCACTAGGAATAAAAAGAGCAAAAAGAATAGAAATGGAGTGGAGGGAGGTTCGAGCATTGCATCTAGTGTGGCCATGCTTGAACACGCGGCTGTAGGCCTAGAGAGCTGCGTTATTAAGGATGGGTCAGGAGCAGGAGAAGCAGCTGACGAAGAGCATGGGTGATAGGCTCGTGAGTTGCGATTCTTGACTGAGGTTTGGGTGTGGTGTGAGGACTTTTTCGCAACGTGGGAAGCCGTTACACTCCCTCGACATGAGGATGCCAAGAACTGGTGATTTATTCCCATGTTCTGAGGGTCTTGGCGTCTCTATCCGGACACTTTAGTGGTTGGCGAGTCTAGAATCTGTCGGGGCGCGACCGGTTGTCATAGGAGATCACTCGCCGCAGATACTCTTGCTGTTTGTTCGAGCGCTGATTTCTTTGTGCTCTCAAATATCCCGTCTGGACCTTTATCTTGTTTGCGACTGAGGTCCTAGCTAGGAGTGATAGATGCTGTGATGGTCCTTATTCTTGCTCGTCTTGCATGTTCTTTGATGGCCTTTGCCTGTTGTTTCTTTAGCGGAGGTGTCGGGAGTTCCTCGCACGGTAACCGGCACAATGCGTACTCTCTTGGCAAAAGGAGAGGTATTTAGAGTCTGGTCCCTATGGTAGCCTAAAAATCAATTTCGAAGTTGAAGAATTGACTAGTTCATTGCGTACCAAGTAGGATACGGCAGCGAGAAGTGAGAATTGGACAGCGTTCTTCATTCAGGTTAAGCGCGATATCTCTTCTGACCTTATCGTGCTTGGCACCCTACCAAGTGGTCTATAGTTGTGCTGTATATTCACTAACTTGTTGGCTGATCAAGAACTTGGAACCTCCTTGCTCTCGTAAGAGCACCAACGCAGCACAGTACTCCCTAGTGTATGGCCAGCCAAGGCTTCGGTGGATATAGAGTTTCGAATACGGTTTGGGTACCAGGTTGTTGGGCTTGTTTTGGTACCGGCAATGATGAGAACGAGTGATCGTGGATGCGTAGACTGGGCAATTAAGGACTTGTTATTCCTAGAACTTTGGAGAAGGAGATGGCCCTCTGGTAAGTTTCGGAGAGGAATTTCTTAAATGTCTATTTAGCCCCACATTTCGTTCGGACACGTCCTGGATGTCGTAGGGGTGTCTTGCACGTCGGCCATTGTAATGGGAAAGCCTAGGGTGCACCTCAAACCTAGTACCTAACCACCGACAATTTTCCCACTTGTCACACACACCCTATTTTAAGCCGCTGCCTTAACACACTCTCCTGTCTACTTCTATCATTTCCTCTGCATCTCTTCCTTGTTCCACCCCTCAACTATCTACAAGATGCGGAGGATTGAGCGCGGCTCCCACCGATTTCGGAAACAGCCACTGATTCGCGAAGTAAATTCCATCGATGACTTCCATCACTCCTTTATCTCTACAGGCCTTATTCCATCTCAGGTGCCCCCAATCAGCAGAAATATTCCCAGAGAAATGAAGAAAGGTTTAATACCGATGGGGTCTGGAGTTGCAGGTTTGATTCCGCTCAATAATCCGCAAAAAGGTCAGAGTTTGCTAACATCAAGGGGAGCAAAGGCCCTAGTAACCCAGCACTAGGAGGCCACCCACAGGGGGCGGAAGCAACCTCCCCCCCGAACCCAGCTACACATACCCCTATGAAAGAGTCTGGCCCCCAAGGAGTGTGCAACCGAATGCGTCTTCTTGATTTACAGGGAGATTTTAATCCTTCAGGTTCCGAAGGGGGATCACTCGGCCCCTCCCCCCATGTTAACGGCGATGACACTACTCCCTCACCTGCTCATATCTCTTCAGGCACTCTACCTCCCTTACGTTCATACTTGAGGGAGCCCGCAATCCGTTTTGTTAAAGGCAGGGCACTAGAAATGAATAAGGAAGCCAAAGAGCTGGGTGGGAGGCTACAGAAAAATGCCAGTCCTGATGACGGATGTTTTGTGAGTTCAGACGAAGACGAGAGCGGAGGAGTTTTACTCCCCTCCTATTCTCCCGTCAGGTCCTGCATCGATCGTCCAGCACCTCGCCCAGGGCCCGACCTCGAGCATGGGTTGGTTTCGGGGCTTGCTTCTCTGAAGCTTGGATCTAGCACGAGCAACAAAACAACGGGTGTGGTCGAAAAATCAGAAAAAGATACGGAGGGTAGTGATTCTAGTGGGAATCATGCAAACGACGCTGTGTCCCATGAGCATGTGCCTGTCTTTGCAACGAACAAAAATGTCAGTGTTTGCTCCCGCGATGCGGGTGACCACACCAGCGGTAAAACTGCTCTAATAGCCCATTATAGAGCAGCCAAGCCCACAACCCGTGCCGAATATTTCCAAGGGGTGGGTAGCTTGAAACTTTCGAAGGAGTTTTCTTCAAACGTACAGGAAAAATATGCCCCCCGTTCGGCCTTCGGCGGAGGATACGCTGAATTCAATGGGGTTCCCGAAGACTTCTCTTTGTCCGTCGATAGCCCTTCGAAACCGCGGTCGCCCTGGAACCCACAGACACCTTATAGAAGGGTACGTGCCTATAGAGGAGGAGAGATAATTGTGGGCACGGGTACATCTATGCTGTCTGAGACTAGCATGGGCTTTAGAGCAATGGAGAAACTTGGTTTTGAAAAGGGAAAGGGGCTCGGCCCTAATAGTGATGGCATAGCGGAACCGATACCAATAACCATCAAAGTAGGCAGGGGCGGTCTAGGATACTCTCCGGGCTCTCCTCTCCAGCCTGATCTTGTAGGGAATGACAGTGCCGGAGCCGGGGTGTCTGATGAAGCAGCCTTTCAATCCAGGACAAATACCGCCTTGGTGCCTTACAACCACGACGAGGACCCTTTGGTAAATCCGGAAACTCTATACTCAGTCGACAGCTACCTGGCACGTAATCTCACAAGAGGCAAACTCACACTCCTGCTGCGAAACTACTGCCGCCACGATATATTTCTCAGCGAGAACCGTGCCCGCGAGGTGTTCAGGGCTTGTATGCAGCACATGGACAAGGTGCCTGGCCGAAAATTCTCAGCTACACAGGTGGAGGCGATCTTTAGGCACAAATTCCGCAAGGCTATTAGTACTTTAGGCAGGGTCGACGATGAGGGCTGGAGCCCTGAAAGGGCTAATGATTCATGGGACGAGGATATAGGGCTTGAGTGAGCAGGCAGGCTTTGTTCTAATAGGAAACCACAGCAGGCGATCCGGGGAAAAAAACTCCTTAGTATCACAATGGTGGCGGAACCTCTCGGAATGGTAACAGCATGCTAGAAGAAGAAGGCAACGATAACTGGCTTCATTTTCCTTTTTTTCTCCCTTCATTTGTTTTTTTTCCTCCTGGGTGCTTGTGGGGTTCATATTTCATTTGTTGGATCAACGAAGTTCTGTAACTTAGCTCATATAAATACAACAGCCCCTATGGGTGTCGCCCCGGATTAAGTCTGTGCATTTGTGCATTTTGCTTCTCTATTTTCTTTGTGCTATTCGCGGTTTAAGTTTGTGCGGACTAGGCGGTGGTGTGAAGTGAGAGCATACCTTACCTAAAAGGAGAAGAAAATACTTTTAAGAAAAATCACCCAATGCGGGCCCACCTTTTTACCGTAGTCTGTGTGCCCTTGGGAGAATATACCACAGCTGGATTTTAGGCTATTTCTAGTGTTTCCAGCTTGAAGGGCAGCTTAAGCTCTTCCGCTAATGTTCAATGATATTTATCCCGGGCTTCATGTTGGACACGAAACTACAGTATGTCGGGCAGAAAGGACACAATCCCGGCGATCTCTGCTGGTATCCCCTCGCAGAATAATCTATGAACTTAATCAAATGGGACAGACCTTTTTAATAAAACCCTTGAGAGTTTTTGTGGAGGATTCATTCGATGGGGTGTGGATCCCGGGGCTACAAGCGCCGGAAAGAAGGAACGGGGGGGTAGGGTGAGGGGTAGCGGTGGAGTGGGTTTCCCTCCCGAGATGTAGGAACAATTATGGTAAGTTTCCAGGAGAGAACAGTTTATTAGGTGATTTTGAAATCGGTGCTCACAAAGTATGATATAATAATGTTATGGTGACTCTCCCGGGCTCCCTGCATGGGCGATCACTCGGAGGCTAAGAGGTTATGAGATGGCTATTTGTGGCTTGACAAGACATATACTGGCCTTGGCATAGACTTACGATGTAAAACTAGGGAATTATATTGCTTGTGTGGTGAATAGTGCTTGAATTAGCGTATGGATGACATAACTCCTATCATACCCGTTATAGAATCGCACCGTTAAATTTACATCTAATTACACCCAACAGGAACAAGTGCATGAAGTCCCATTCCCTCCATCTCCCATCTCGAAAGAGTGGTGGGGTGTCGGCGGAAATAAAATAACGAAATGAACCCTCATTCCAAGGT
>Ga0307509_10009717_pt1 | contig 11945 bp, 14 predicted proteins | sample 10_EM_MG_FD_202245 | JGI IMG/M metagenome (GOLD analysis project Ga0307509, IMG submission 202245) | Populus trichocarpa ectomycorrhiza microbial communities from riparian zone in the Pacific Northwest, United States - 10_EM | ecosystem: Host-associated > Plants > Roots > Unclassified | place... | reverse complement strand
CAACTGCTTTTTATAGAGTGATTAATCCTGTTCTAGCTTAGATTCAGTCTTGGGATGACGCAACCTCTCCCATTCTGCAGCCACTCTCGCAACTCGAGAATCTCGCAACCCCGGAAAAGACTGTATGTACTGATATGGTGCGATGTCAGGTGTAGCCCCCACCCCCATACGCCGAGCTTTGACTAAATTAACCGAACAGCAGGAAACGAACTCATAATTTTTGCCCTATTGGCCAAAAAAATTAAAAATTAAAAATTAAACAGATAGTAGTAATCTGCACTTAGCAGTAGAAACCTGAAAGAAATTAAGCTATGATGTATCAGTTTTGGTGTCATGATTTTTTGGGAGGGTTTGTTGTGGAAGAGCTAATGGAGGTGATGGGTCACCTTGGTCGCCCAGGTTTTCGGTTAATTTTGTCAACGCCTAGCTATGTTATTACCATGTTTTATATATCCTTGATGCCGGATTGGGTCGCGGTTATTCATCAACGCCTCCGCTGAGTGGGTAATTCCTTGGCATGAAAATAATTGGATAGTGGTTGCCAGCCACATTGCCCCGCTTTTGCTCAGACTTGTCCCCCGGAAAATTTTGTAAACTCCACCATTAGTCTTACATATTGCCCTACCGTTTATTCAAACAACAAACCTCTCGGATAGAGCATCATGGAGCCAGAAGAGAGCAAATTCAATCTGGTAGAAAACAATGATGGCTGTGCGATACTCTCGTCTGTTACAGAGCGTGAGGAGACAGGGATATTACAGATGCTTTTGGAACTACTAGAGGACATTAAGCTGGACCAGGCAGGCATTAAGTCTGGCCGAACGGTGCTGCCATGGGCGGCTGAGCGCGGACACGAGGCGTTAGTAAAGCTGCTTTTGGAACGAGAAGACGTCAATGTCAATACGGCAGACATCCAAGATGGACGGAGACCACTCTCGCTAGCGGCCGAGAACGGGCACGACGGCATAATAAAGATGCTTTTAGAACGAGAGGGTATCAGTCCCGACCAGGCAGACGCCAGGACTGGCCGGACACCACTCTCGTGGGCGGCCGAGCGCGGGCATGAGGTGGCAGTGAAGATGCTTTTGGAGCGAGAGGACGTCAACCCCAACCGGGGAGACACCAAATCTGGCTCTGCGCCACTCGTGTGGGCCGCCTGGCGAGGGCAAACTGGGGTGGTGAAGCTGCTTTTACAACGAGAAGACATCAACCCCGACAAGGCAGATACAGAATCCGGCCGAACGCCGCTCTCGTGGGCGGCTGGGGGCGGGCATGATGGGGCAATGAAGGCGATTTTGGAACGAAAAGACATCAGCCCCAACCAGGGAGACACCAAATCTGGCTCTACACCACTCGTCTGGGCCGCCTGGGGTGGGAAAGCCGGTGCGGTAAGGCTACTTTTAGAACGACAAGACATCAATCCCGACCAGACAGACACAGGATCTGGCCGAACGCCGCTCTCGTGGGCGGCTGGGGGCGGGCATGATGAAGCAGTGAAGGTGCTTTTGGAACGAAAGGACATCAACCCTAATCAGGGAGACACCAAATCTGGCTCTACACCACTCGTCTGGGCCGCCTGGGGTGGGAAAACTGGGGTAGTAAAGTTGCTTTTAGGACGAGAAGACATCGATCCCGACCGGGTGGATACGGAATCTGGCCGAACGCCGCTCTCGTGGGCGGCTGGGGGCGGGCATGATGAAGCAGTGAAGGTCCTTTTGGAGCGAGGGGACATCAACCCCAACCAGGGAGACACCAAATCTGGCTCCACACCACTCGTCTGGGCCGCCTGGGGTGGGAAAGCAGGGGCGGTAAAGCTACTTTTAGAGCGACAAGACATCAATCCCAACCAGGCAGACACCAAATATGGCCGAACACCGCTCTGGTGGGCGGCTAGGCAGGGACATGATGAGGTAGTGAAAATGCTTTCGGAGTGGAAAGATGCCCCCACTCCTGCTCCGGATAACAAGGGCCACACCTCACCCTCATTGGCTCTCTCTAAAACATGTGATAGAGCCGTGCAGACCATACCAGAACAGGACAATGTCAATTCCGACCGCCAGGTATCTCTCCCGTCCTCGGCTGGACATGGAGACTACTGTGTGATGGAGATGCGATTCAGAGCTCATGATCCAAATCCTATCCTTGCGGGTCTTGCTGGCTATCCTACCCGCCCATCCGGAGACCATGATGTGGGGTCGATGGTAGTGGACGTTAAGGATTCGGTTTCCAAGTCTGCGGGTAGTAACTTAGCCGAACAACCCAGGCCACCCCAAACTCCTTCCATCTGCCCCATAACGCCCCCCGCACCCCCCGAGGAGCACTAACGCCCACCTTTACAACACACCATCAACCCTGTCAATGTGATCAACCGGTATTGAGCCATCTTTTCCTTCATTTGTCCTTTAGCTTTCCTACTTTTCATTCCACCTCCTTCGTTACGAGACATATTCCCCTTTCATAAAGAATCGCCGCGAGTTGGATCGTGGTAGAAAAGATCCCCGTCAGTTCGGAAGTAAATAGAGCTTTGTAAGAGCTCTCTCCTGGTTTCAGTTAGCTATTTTCCCACTTTTGAATATTTCCTTCTTCTCCGCTTTTTTCCTCTCTTGAAGTTGTTCTAATCGCCGTGTTTCTCGTTTTGATTCCTATTCTGTTAAGTTACTATTTTATTTATTGTTTTCCGGATGGTGGCGTGTTTTACTATAATACAGTACGGCCCGCCACATGCAAGTAGGAAAGAATATACGAGAATCTTGAGGAAACCTGTTGCAAATTCGTAAGCCTCCGATTTATCCCCACCCACTAATCCCTCTCACTGCTGCCGAGCGATAGCCGGCGGTCCCCTTTGCCATTAATCGCGCTCTAATACATGCCCTGCTGCATACCCTCAGGGAGAATTGTTGAAACGACTGAGGTTAATTGAGAAAGAAACCAGGGGTGTGTGCCCGATAATTTATGCAGGAAAGAACCAACCACCGTTTCCCAGGTTCACGCAGACTCACTCGCAGACCCACCCACCACTTCACCGGCTGACGTACCGGTACTTCCCCCCCGGTCGACCATACAAGATATAGAAGGACTCTCCAACAGAAATACCCAAAATTGTTAGCCTACAACCCCAACACTAACCGACCGAATATCTCTCTACCCACTGGAGGGTAGTCTGCTGGTATTGGGAAAACACGTCCACGGGGCCTGGGCATCTGTGGCGTGGGGCGGCAAAGCCAGATTCTGTAAACGTATGAAGTCGTGAGTTGGCTTACACTAGTGGGGAATACCCTTTGGGGGCGATATTAGATGCAGCCTAGGCACAGTACAGTGCAACGGTAGAATATTAAAAAGAAACTCTATAATTTTTATTTAAATACCCCGGAGAAGCCTTACAAGCTACCGTATAGTGCCGTGCTGTGCCCAAAACTCTCGCACACAACCACCGGGGGAGAAATTCCCCGATCGTAATCCCTGTAATGAATTTGTAGTTTACATAGGCTACCTTCCTGCTGTTAAATACTTGACGATGGGGCCGGCTCCTGGCGATTAATATATCCGCGGGCTAGGGCGAAAAGATACGCAGCCTCAGGGCCTATAATTGGAAATGATTAAATGATTAAGGTGCAGTGCATGTTGTTATGAGGTGCTGATTGAGGAGGGACTGAAGAGCGGACAAGTGAGCCAAAGTGGGAGAGCAGGAATGATGAAGTCACGGAGGAAACGGCTATATATTCTTCTGATTCGTATCCTACTTGCTTGTCTATCTAGCCATGGCGGAACAGAGGGTTTATATAGGCACTTCACGGAGCTTCCACCAAACGCCTTACGCACAGGAATCCTTCCGGAGATGTACATACAACAATGGAGTTTCGGTCCCCTCCTGTCAAGTATTCCGATCCATCCACCGGTTCCCTCTCCCATGACTCCCGGCCATGAGTTCGAATCCTAGTATATAGTATACCATCAAAGTATACTCGTTCCTCTTCTTTGCTTGATAATGAGTGACAAAAGAAACTAGTAACTAACCAGGGGCAAGATAGGAAAGTAATAAAGGTGGATCGACAACCCCACCTATATTGCGACCACGAAACAAAACGAGTGACGAGCGGTGAAACGAAACGAAACGCCAAGCAACTTAACGAAAAAGATCGCGCACTCAAGTGCGGGGAAAATATTTTCATACAAGAACCACAAACTCTCGCTCAACGATCACTTGACGATGCTCTCTTCTAAACTAACTAATGGTGATCACAGGAGTATATATCATCCATAAAGACATCCTATCTATCCATGAGGTACTATGCTACTCCATGTGAGTCTGCCCTTCTCCTGTGAACACGCCCGGGCTAACTAAAGCAAAACAAACAACACCGTTCACAACATCCGTATATGTTCCCTTCGAGTATAAAACTATTTTACATCCTTTCCGGTTTGCCTTAAAGCCTTTCCGCTTCCCTTCCGAAGACTGCATTCCTGCGCCGGGAATGCCCTCCCCAATGTCCAAACAAACGCCTGAAACCGAATCATTTGCCCGAATCCTCAGCGCATTTTCGAAAAACAAGCAAGCATGCTCCCGGAAGCTATCCAAACAACAAAGGAAGTATCATGAGAGTATGGCGAGAAGTATCATTTTCAACAGAAAGGTACAAAGGAAAAATATACTTGTGCACGCAATGATCGCCGGTGATTTTCGACAGTGTAGAACTCCGGCGTTTCTCCATAGGACTGTTTTGGAGAGTTAGATTTCACCTGGGCTAGAATCGAAAATCTCCAGTGTAAAAAAATACATGATGATAAGGTCCGGTACGGCAACTGCGAGAAAGATTGATGTAGAGCTCAAGGTCTTGGATGGGGGGAGGGGGGACGACACAGGGACAATCCAGATGCGAGTTTACCAGCCGAATGACTGTGGGCAGTTGTCTGGCCATGCGGGGGATGTATAGTACGAGGCGATGCGGCAGTGGCTGCACTTGCACGGCGGTCATGAGGGAAGAGCAGGTTCGGTGTAGATGTACCTTAAACCCTCGTTAAATCTATATTGAGGTCTCAATTGTATGTACCACATCGCCGAACCACATAGGCTTAGCACAGAAAGTCAACAAAAAACGAACACCAATTAATGATATCCAGCAAGCTATACCTCATCTAGATAATACCATTCCCCAACAAGATGTCTCACCTCGGATTGCGAACGCAAAGGCTATATTGCCGATAGAGGAATCTAAGGGGATAGAACGGGCTTTTAAGGCAGTAGATTTCGGACGACCGGTACCGGTACATCGGACTCGCGTCGAGGGATATGTCGAGAAGAGATATACTTGGTAGGAGTAGAAATTAAAATTAGAATCTGACATCATTCCAAGTAAACATGATGAGAAACGACATAAGTTACCCCCCGGACCAGCGCATCCCCCGACGCGAGTTTATACCGATACTCGATGTTTTCTTGTCGGCGGAACGAGCACGGGTCTTGAGGGTAAGCATGGGCGGCGAGTAGGTCTTATGTACCTATTAGTCCAGATCGTGACTGAGGCCGATGGGAGGTGGATAGCGGACAGTTGGTGGGGAGGGGGGGCGATTCCGGTACTGTAGGCCCTAAGCGATGGTCAGGCTTTCCTTGGTATAATATGTATGATTGTCGAAAATCGGCTGCTTTTTGAAAAAGGGGCTAGATAGGGTAACTGGAGCATCCCTTCGTTCGTGCCCGAGTTTCACGACCTTTTAGCGTTGCACTACTAGGATAGAAAGGACAGGAAGGGTAACGATAGACAACCCATCAAGATAAATTAAAATCAGGCAAAGTACTCGTACTTGTACCATATTTGGGAGCAAATCTACGCAGCCAGCCAGGTTTCCATCATGACCATGCTGACCAGTACTCATTTGGCACTATTCTGAGCACTACACCGCTTCTGAAGCACGAAGATGTTCACATCACGATTACCTAAAGAAGCTATCTCAGTAGTGAAGGGGATACCGGTACCACCCTTCATGTTCATCATGTGCTTCTTACATCATACTTGTCACAATTATTCCTAACTTTGCTCTCTTTCGTTACTTCACCACCGATCGCTTCCACTACCAGCTGTGCCCGTACTTAGCGCGTGGTCCTGAATACAGACGAAGGGATAAGCGATAATCTTCGCCTGGATAACCCTAACCCCCAATCTTAGGATTATGATATCACCTGTGCAATGATTCGCGGCAACCGCTATGGTGGGCCCTTATGGAGGTTGCCATGCTACCGGTGTGTGGTGGAACGTTGCAGAGTCAAATGTTCGGTTACTTTTGCCAAGGGGCAATACCGTACTTGTACCATAGCTTCCTCGCTCAGCAAAGGCAAAGAATATTGGGGGTTATCCAGGGTTGGGGTTAGGCAGAAACAATAAACCAGAAGGGATGAGCGATAGTTTACGGGCGGATGTTGTGAGGATTACTTTGGAAAAGATGTCGGACGTATGTAGCAGGATTTGGCATTTCCCTTCCATTTGCAATGAATACTCACAAAAGATTGTGCAGATTCCTCCTAGTTTCCCCGGATATTAACACCGGTCCGGGGGAGGTTACATTTCGTCGGAAGGTAAAGAAAATGTTCCTGCATTAAAGACACTCCTACCACCCAATTTGAGTTATATTAAGGTCGAGGCGCTTCCGGCTAGAGTCCGACTAGCGACCAGTGCACTTTACCCCACAGGAGCATCCCTCTAGAAAATTCTAGATTGAAGCAACTGTGGATTTTCTTTAACTCACCGCCCCGTCGCTCGCTATGTATTTAAACCTTGGCGAGTCAGAGTCCTTCGTGCCCTCATGTTAGCTCGGTTGTCTCAATTTCACTTTAGTTCACTTTACCGTATCTCTGATCTGACTTTACCGTAGTACCGTAAAAACTCAAATAGAAGAAACATGTGCTATGAAGTGATTTTAAAGTTAGTCATGCCAAGAGCCTAGGATAGTCACGTCAATACAAATTACGAAACATGAGACATATATAATCTAAAAATAAAATGCGCTTTTTGTTTTGTTTAATCTGTTTCGCCAACAAGATATTCTCCGTCAAGCTCATCATCAGCAGCCTCCAACTCCGGAGCCTGAACTTGTTCCTCCTCACCATGGTTGTTCTCATCCTCCTCTACCATCCCACTAGCCACCATTCCCCCTTGTGCCCAGTCATTTAGCCCCTCTACGAACAAGGAAGTCTCGAGACCTTTGATTGAGATTTCTGAATCTTGGCTTCCATCTATCGGAAGCGAGAGGCCGACCGCCATGAATGCCCGCTCAACAACACGGGTTTGGTTCATAGAGAACCTTTCCCAGGCCTCCCCCACTGCCCAGGTACAGAGAACCCTTCTCCTTCCCACCATACTTCCCCACAACTGACCTCCCTCCGCTAACATCTGCTCTTCCTCCACCTCTACCGCATCAACCTTTTCTTCGAGAATCTCCTATTTATGAAACAAAGTTAGCAACTGAATCGATGAGTACCCCCCCCTGTTTTTGTTTTTTTCCTTTCATCAAAACTTTTGGCGATACTAACCTTTAAAATGTCTTTAAAGGGGCGGTTGATTGAGATGTCGAGAGGCTGGACCATGCTGGTACAGCCCCCAGGTATAACGCTTAAGGTTATATCGTGTGCCCGCATGGTATCCAAAACTTCATCAGTTTTGTGACCACCAAACATGTTAAGGGCCATAAGGGATGGCCGACCACCAAGCACAGGTATCACCTGCTCGTCAAGCCATTCAACTATATTTGCTGAATTAGCATAGGCTTTGGCGTTGAACTTGACTACAACCCGGGGGTCATATCGTGCCTTTTCTGCAAGCACTGTTGGCCCTACCCCTAAACCACGGAAAAATATAAGGGGTTTGACCCGGGGAATAGCATCGGCAAAAATTGTAAGTTGAATTGTTGCCTGTCGCTTTTCCCAATCAGATTGCTGACTTCCTTGCACCCAAATTGTCTTCTCCCCCTGCTGATTATAGGTTCTACCACTAAGGTATTTGAATAGGAGGGGAGTTTGGTCCATGTTACAGATGTTGCTCAATCTGTAATGACCAACCTCCCCGGGGATATCGGGAAGGGCAGATGGAGTATTGGGTCTTAATTGTGAGTTTCTCCGATTAAACTTCATCCAATTTACTAACGCTTCAATGTAATCTATAGGCAGCTGACTGGCCTTATTAGTTATTGCACGTAGAGTTATCTTGTGCCAGGATAAAAACCCCCGAAACCACCCATTTGAGAAGCGGAATTGGCTAACCATTGTGCTCGGATAGGTTTCGCTATATAATCGTTTCGCGTGCTGCCGAAACCAACTCCGTCGAACGATCTTTCCTTCTGCTCGGCGTTGGCGGAAACACTCGTACAACCTTCGCTCCATATCAACCCATTTCCTTCTCCTCCCCCCCCCTTCTAATCTACGAGCACTAGCTGATACCTCTAGATAGTTTCCTGCCTTTTCCTCCCGCTGCCATCTCCCAAGATTCCCAAAAGGAATCTTAAACCGTTCGGCAGCCTCCCGCATTGTGGGCTCCCGAAACTTACTGGGCCCACAAGGAATCGAGGCTGTTTGCAGCCATGATAGAACTCGCAGCTTGTAGTTGATGGTATAGGACTTCCGGCAGTTCTGTACTATTTGAGGGGCTGTACGCGGTCTTGTGCTAACCAGTTGCCGCTTCGGTCCTCGCTTTTGTTTTGGCTGGGGATAGAACCTGCCTGGAGGAAGTTCTGAGAGCACTACTCGAACCTTGGAGCGGGCGGTCCCTTTACTGCGCTGGCTTTGGCGTGCCATTTGGTGTATTATCGTGTTTGAGTAGTCGATTTTGGAAGTATACCGCTTGTATTTTATCACAGTGTAAAAGTAGTACAATATCTTCTTTGTTTATATTATTATTTATTTACATTAATTATGACTCTCACGATATTTATTAATTGTATTGCCTCCTGACAATATCATGACTCTGCAAGCGATGACTTGAGGTTGAATTTGAAGGTCAAAGCATATGTCTTACAAGAGTCAGAACTTTACCGCTTACGCCATTGCCCTTTTTTTCAGGGGCAGAGCTTAATTCAACACCCTAGCACATGTTTCTTCTATTTGAGTTTTTACGGTAACTTATTCCATGCCATCCGTACTTAAGACCAAGACTAAATTTTAATGATGTTTACTAGTACTCCCTTTTAAAAACGCTACGATAGCATGGCAATAGGGAGTCGCAAGGCACGGAGGCCATCCAGTGGTGACGCGGGGCTCCCTTCTGATACCAGCACAATCCCGGAAGTGTTGCCTTAATATGAAGAGACATACAAATATTTCGGTCCACCTATTGGCTAGATTCTATGGCTGGCTTAACTAAATTATTATAAAATATATTGAATCACCGTCTGCCAGACTACTCGGACTGCTGGGAGATCGGGGTCTAGGGGATGGCAAGGGCCATAATAGTGTATATTAGTGCAATTGACTGTTATGAAGGACAGTCTCGGGTGTATCTATAGGAAAAAAAAATGAAGACAGCGACTGGCACACTTTCTTTGATTGATCGTGTTATATTACTGTGTCTTTCGGCGTCTTGTGTGCGACCTTCACCAGAAAATGTCGCTCAATCCCGGGGGAAATTCCTCACTGAATCGAGCCGGGTATCTTGCCCAGGGGATTAGCCTATCAACTTGATTACCTCAGACTGTATCCCAGCTCCTAGACTATCGATAACGATAACAAAGGATGCAATTGTCAGGGACTATCGGTAGTGTTCCCTATTGGATCAATAAGTGATGTGCGCGACCAATACATCGCGACTGTCTGCGGGGGCTAGCTTAGCCCAGCCAACCTACTACTCGAGTATTATGGCCGGGTGCATGATTGCGGCTTACGCAACTGCGATTTCTACAGTAGGAATACGGTAATGCACTCGACTAATGATCGCTATGCTCTGTGCTGGGGTTTGGCGAGCTTGGGGTTTATCACATGGGTCAAAAAAGTGTTGCTAGTTTATCGCGAAGGAAGATGTTTTGGCGAGGCTGTGGCTGATGGTGTGGCAGCTGGAGAGGCGTACCATGGTTCTTCCTAGGGGGAGGCATTGCCGTTGCATTCCTTCTCTCTTGTTTTCGCCAGGGAGGATCGTAAGCGTTTCAATATCGTGCTAGACCTAGGATTCTGGAAGAACAAAGTGATTGGGAAATAATTTTTAAAAATCTCCTAGAACAGAGATATTTTGGTTATGGTGATAAAGAAAAGTGGCTCTGGAATAAATTCAATGGACAAAGGTACAAGTACTCGAGTACAGGGCCTAAGTTTTGTAGGCTCCACAAGCGAGCTTTCTGCCCTCATGCACTATGAAACCTACAAACTTATGCCATACATCCGCCCTGGTGCTTGGTGCACAACTCAGCTACAAGGAGCCTCCCTGCCGGAGTCGTTTCTGGCGGCCGGTGGCACGGACACGAAGCCACACTGGCCGGATGTTGCAGATGGCGAGGCCAGCAGCGACAATACTGAAGGAGGCGTGTACTGAAACTATGTTTAATTAGCAGTCACAGAATGAGTAAACAAAACACAGTAGTAAAAAGTATAAGTGGAGCTTGGGTAATTAAGATAGAGACAACCCAACCTCGCTATATCCTACCAACCTCGCCATATTCTACACTTTTATTTTTAATTTTCGATTCTAGAGAAAAGAAAATGACATCATTCCAGATAATATGTCCACCGCCCGATCATATTCATTGGATAGAGAAATTGTTTCATCTTAATGATGGAATATTGATGAGTAGAGAGCAATTTGACTTGTATTGGCCACTAGCTGACGGGTTTTGGACTATGAAGAGAAAGGAAAAACAGCGCAGTGGTATGGTAGAGACAAGATACGACGAGTGCAGAACACGAAAGAGCCGTAAGTCTTCGGGCATCCGGGGTATTCCACAACAAGAACTTGATAGTCATCAACCGGTCGGCCAAGGGCAACAGCCAGTTCGCCGTATAACATCCTATCGAATTAATAGCACTTGTGAATGCAAGTTGCGAATAGTCGAGCAAGAAGACACCTTTTCATTGGAAAGATATGGAGGGAGGATTGGCCACCCAGTTCCTATTCATGATCATACCATGGATGATTCCTTTGCTAGAAAAATTTCATCATTTTTACGAGAGGCATTATTGGTTGAGTTAAGAAAAGGATATACCACAGCAGAAGTATTTAACAGATTTTGTGGAGTGGGAAGAGTAAATGGATATGATATGCTTGAGTCAGTAGGAGGGGCTTGGTTGATACGGTATTATTCACCTTCATAAATTGTCACTCATTTTCTTGATACAAATTTAACCGAAATACTTAATTAGACAAGATGTGAATAATATTGCTCGTGCTATTAAGACAGGGATGACGGATATACACAGATTAGCACATGGAATGTCTTTTCAGGAATATTGGAACGCTGCTACTAGTTATCTAAGCAGTATGGGTTATATTTGGGACAAAATTTCAGCAAGAGACCCACAGAATAAGAGTACTGCCGGTCTTGTCTTTGCATATCCAGCAAGACTTGAGATTCTAGCACAACGCGGCTACCTCACTCTTTTCGATTCAACGCATAAGCTGAATTGTTATGTCTATAACCTGTTTAGTTTTACCTGCCGAGATCAATATGGCAACTGGATACCAGGTGCACTGTTTGGTGGAACGTGAAAATTCCCCTATTCTGACAGCTGCGTTAAAAAAACTTCAATTTTGGAGTGAAAATAAATGGAGAATGGCATATGCACTTACCGATAATAGTGTAGTAGAACAGCGGGCAGTCAAAAATGCATTCCCTTTACATACAGAAGTGGATAGCCATTTACATGGTCATTTATTATGTACCGTACACTCGGATCGAACCTTGCAGCGCAGATTTAAAACACAGATCGATTCTGAGCTATTGCAATGTATGCGAAAAGCTATGTTTTCCTACCAGGAAAG
>Ga0307509_10009716_pt1 | contig 11946 bp, 9 predicted proteins | sample 10_EM_MG_FD_202245 | JGI IMG/M metagenome (GOLD analysis project Ga0307509, IMG submission 202245) | Populus trichocarpa ectomycorrhiza microbial communities from riparian zone in the Pacific Northwest, United States - 10_EM | ecosystem: Host-associated > Plants > Roots > Unclassified | place... | reverse complement strand
GAGTGATGTATTTTTTTCTTGCACAACCAGTCCCTTATCCAAACTCTTACAGGCCATTGTTTTCTAGTAACCATAATATTACGTAGTGACTCATGAACCTTAATCATATGATTAAACCCAAAAACCTTTTATTTCCCAACACCACCTCTCAGAAGGCTCTTCAGCGCGTCATTTCGACGTCGCCTCACTACATTAATCTTGATGAGGAATATTGTGCTGGGTTGGCAATTGATGTCCATTGCAGACATGACTCTTTACCACTATCTTTTTTGGGCATGGCTTTAGGGTCAAATCCAAAGCGAATTTCTACTTGGAAACCTGTGATTTTTAAATTTCGGAGTAGACTTTCACTTTGGAAGGGTAAATTGTTGAGCATGGTTGGACGCTTATGTCTAATAAAAAGTGTTATCATGAACTCCCTTCCACTATATTTCAGCCTATATTTCTAATGCCAAAAGGAGTATGTAGGGTGCTAACATCTATTCAGAGGAGGTTTCTATGGGCTGGTATGGCTAAACAAAGGAAGATTTGTAAACTTCTGTGGCACATTGTTACCAAGGAGAAAGTTAGAGGAAGATTAGGAATTGATTCCTTGTTGGCTGAGAAAAAGTCAATGTTGTACTAGTGATTGTGGCATATGAGTATTCCTGGAAATGACAAATAGAAAGATTTGATTTGCAAAACATATCAACTGGACTTTCAGAATGGGATTCCAATTTTTAAAAAGTAGCGGTTATCTAGTGTGTGGCAGGGAATCATGTCCATAGTACAATCTAATCATCCAGCATTTGTGGCTCTGCAAAGCAGTTGTAGTTATGATGTTGGGGACAGAACTTCAACACAATATTTGAGTGATAAATGGATAGGGAATTCAATCCTTAAAGACTTGCATCTAAGATTGTATGTGCAGTCTTTATCAACTAATGCAACAGTTGCAGCAATGGGAAAATGGTCTGAAGGTGGCTGGAGTTGGGAGAGTTGAACGAACGAAGAACTCTTAGAAGCTTTGAAATTCAACAGGTCACTTCCTTGTTAGATTTATTGAATTCCATTCAACTGTGTCAGACCAAAAAGGATGTCAAGGTATGGAATCTCACTAAAGATGGAACACTCACTGTTAAATCTTGCCATCTTTTGCTAGATCGTATATACTGCAGTGGAGTCAAACCTTTTCAGTGCAATGTTTGGATCAAGATTGTTCCTCCTAAGATTCAGTGTTTCATATGGTTAGCAGTGCAAGAAGGAATTTGTACAGGTTCTTTTCTATTAAAACACCAAGTGTTGACAGCAGCTCAAGCACTTTGTCCATTATGTAGTTCTGCAGTTGAAAAAATAGATCATATGTTGATTCATTGTTCCTTTGTCTTGCGTTTATGGTGCAAAATAAAGTATTTTGCATAAAGTATTTTAACTACCAGGAAATTGACAAATACAAACAGAAATACAGGCATAATTTTTCCATCGAAATATTACGATGACATTTACTGACCGAGTTTTCCATCACTAAATTCATCAGTAAACACCGAAAAGAATATTCTCATGGTATATATCGAGGGAATCACAATGGAAAAAGAAGGAATAAAAAAAGACAAACAATACAATGACATGTAAGTTTTACAGACGACGATACTGATGGAATTAACCCGACGGTAAAATTCATCCGAGTAAATACCGATGAAATTTTTCTGTTGTTATATACTGGTGACATTATGAAGGGTATTAAAATGAGATTCAATAAGGCAAATCATATGGTAACATGACATTTCTACCGACAGGATTGCCGACGACATTACCATCAAAATAATTTTGTCGATCAATCTGTCGGTAATATTTAATTTATGACCTAGTGCTCGACCCTCCCCTCCCCCTTAATCTGAACACAATTCAACCTCCCACAATAAATTCAGCCACCACAACACTTGATTTGTCAACATTTGTGTTCTAATTCAAATTTTATTGAGGATTCTCCACCTTAAATAAGCAAATCTACCTTATTTTTTTTATTTGAACATAATTTTAAAATGTTAATTTTTTTGCATATTTTTATAGTATATGAATTTTGTTTGGGTGTTTACTTGTTTTATAGTTTTTCCTCAAACAAATTTATTATATGGATTTATGATTTGTACATGTTAGGGTTTGTTTTAGATTTTGTAAAATTATATTTGTTTGTAAATTGATTAAACTTATGTAGAATTTTTTACTTAGGTGTTTTGTGATGAAATAAATAATAGCTTATTTAATGGGTCGGTTTTATATTTTATCAATTTTATTGCCGAGTTGTAATTTTTGGTAAATGTGTACAAATTTGAATTCATGTGGATAATTGATAATGAATTAAGAGAACTATTAAAATAGATTGAATAAGCTTGAGCTAAACTAATATTTTTACAAATTTATATAGTTAACATAGTTAATTAATATATATTGTCATCATTATTTTATATAGGTTTGATATAAGTAATGGATGATCATTCATGAATATATCGAAATTCACCCCAAGGGTTGCGGTGATGGATTATTGTAATGTGGTTTAGGGTTTTATTAATTATGCAATATTTAATCCAAGAAATATTAGTAGAAGCAGTATTAGATGTTCATGTAAGAGGTGTAAAAATAAAAAATTTCTTGATCCAAATGTTGTAACGATACATCTTCTACAAAAAGGGTTAATAGAGAAATATTTATGTTAGTATGCATACGGAGAACCATATGTTCCTCACAATACCATGGTAGAAAGGATGGTTGGGTCAACTTTCAGTGCTAGCAACGTGCATGAAGTTGTAGATGACAATAGCAATCCTTATAGGAATATGGTTATGGATGCAATGAGAATGAATTAGGGTTATGTCGGTCAATGTCCAATCATACATGAAGAAACTAATGTAGATGCTGCTAGGTTTTTTGATCTTTTAAAAGACCTTGATGAACCATTATGGGATGGTTGAACAAATCATAATAAATCATCGGTCGTTGCACAGGTGTTCACCATCAAATCAAATCATGGGTTGAGTAAGGTTGGTTATACCGAATTATCGAATGAACAAGCATTTTACCTGCTAAGTCCATGATGAAACCCTTCGGTCTAGAATATTAGAAAATTGACATGTGTCCAAACTTCTGCATGTTGTGCAACCTTGAAAACACAGAGCTGACAGAGTGCAAAACATATGAGAATTCTTGTTATAAACCCAAAATTAGTAAGGGAATGACTCTTATCACATATAGAAAACTTAGATCCTTCCCCATCACACCTAGACTGTAGAGGTTATTCATGTCACTAAAGACTACTGAGCACATGACGTGGCACCAATCATATGGTGAGGTGGATGGAGTGATGGTTCACCCTTCTGATGGTGAAGCCTTGAAACACTTTAACAATGTGCATCCTCAGTTTTCAGTGGAATCAAGGAACGTGTGTCTTGGGTTATGTACAGACGGATTCAATCCATTCGGGTCATTTGCTTCTCCTTATTCTTGTTGGCTAATTATACTCATGGTTTACAACTTAACACCGAGAATATGTATAAGGCCGAAGTTTATATTTTTATCTACGGTCATACCCGGTCCTAATAGTCCAAGTCAGAATATAGAAGTTTGTCTTCGACCGTTGATTGATGAGTTGACATAGTTGTGGTCATGACTTTGACTTATGATGTATCGAGGAAAAACAAATTTAGATGAAGGCAGTTTTGATATGAACTATCAATGATTTTCCAGCATATTGAATGGTTTCTGGTTATACCACGCATGGAAAACTAGCATGTCCATATTATATGGAAAATAACATGGCATTCATGCTAACAAATGATGGTAAAAAATCTTTTTTTTACTGCCACCGGTGGTTCTTGCCAGCAGATCACAAGTACAAAAAGGACTTCTTTGTTGGCATAGTTGAAAAGGATGTTACACCGCCATTTTTTTGGGTGAAGAATTGTACGACAAGGTGTCAGAATATGGTGACATTGTGTTTGGTTTTCAATCTGATAAGCAGAAGTTTTCTAGTTTTGGTTTGATCCATAATTGAGTAAAGTGAAGTATTTTCTAGGAGCTTCCTTATTGGAAGACCAATCTCCTTCGCCATAACATTAATGTCATACACATAAAAAAAACATATTCAACAAGATTATGGATGTGAAGGGGAAAACAAAGGACAACATAAAGGCTGGAATAGACATAGCTTTGTTTTGTCACTGTAAAAATATGGAGTTGGTTTATGTTGGGTTATGGGTCGCAAAGCCTAAAGCCAACTTTGTTTTAGACAATAATGCATAATTACTTATCTACCAATGGCTTAAGAGTTTGTATTTTCATAATGGACATATCTCGAACATATTAAGGTTGATTAATTTGGATGATTGTAAATTGTATGGAATAAAGTGTTATGACTGTCACACGTGTTTATGCAAATACTCATTTCATTAGCTTATCAAGATTTATTGCCAAAAGGGATATGAGATGCTCTCACGGAGATCAATCATTTCTTTAGAGATAAATGCTCCAACAAGTTCTAGACACAACACATGGAGAGGCTTGAAATGAATATTATTATCCATACAATATACATACTTGAGATGATATTCCCTCCATTGTATTTTGACTCGATGAAGCATCTACCCATACATTTGTCGTTTGAGGTAAAAGTTGGAGGCCTAATCCAATATAGATGGATGTATTCATTCAAGAGGTTAGAGATTACACATATAATTTAATTAATTTTTTTTCTATAATTCAAAACATTCATTTAATTTCATGTAGGTACTTGTTCAACCTTAAAAGGAAAGTTAAAAACAAGGCTCATGTTGAGGCTTTAATATGTGAGGCTTATATTGTTAAACAGATCTCAATATTTATCTCGTACTATTTCAAGCCTCAAATGAGAACAAGAATCAATCAGGTTCCAAAGCAAAATGATGGTGGTGAAGTACCTTTGAGTGGAACTTGTCAATATTCTCCCATCCTGAAAGATATTTGTCTGAAATAGAATTTAGACAGTCACATAATTATGTGTTATTTAATTGTTATAAATTGAGACCTTTTATTCAGTAAGTATACTACTTAAACCCTATTATTAATAAACAATTTATCTCTTATAATATCATAAACTGATACATTATTGAATACCTCATAGGCAACATCGTCAATATTTATGTCCTAAAACTCACAGCTGACTGAATCCCAAATCTTTTGAATACAAGAGAAATAATTTTCCACGTGGTTCAGAACATATGTAAGTACTGTTTAATTATATTATCTATCGAGATACTTAATTTTATTGCACATTTCTCGTTAAATATTCATGGTTGGACTTCTTCATGTACTAGGTTAATAAATTGGAAGGGAATGCTAATGTTACTTTGTTTTAACCGAGTCTGGATCCTGAAAGAAAGGTGAAGTGCTACAACAAGTATTTCATCAATTGATACATGTTTCATACATAAGAATATGAGCTTGGTAGAAAGACATATAACAATGGGGTTTGTGTTAAGGGATCGACTTCTAATGAATTTGAAGTTGACTATTATAAAAAATTAAAAGAGGTAATTAAATTACAGTATCATAACGAACATAATAGAGTATTTTTATTTAAATGCTCTTGGTATGACACCACTAACAAAGGAATTAGAGTAGATACCCATCATGATTTGGTCGAAATTAATTCAAAGGCTAGACTCCACAATATCGATGATGTCTTTGTTTTCACCAAGCAATGCAAGCAAGTTTATTACATATACACTCCTTCCTTTAGAAATGATCGTTCAAGAGTTGGTTGATTATCCGTATTAAAAACCAAACCCAGGGGTCGTGTCGAGGTTGTTCAGGACGGGAACGATGAATCAAATATGGGAGATGATGTCTTTCAACTTGGTAAGTTAGTTGATCCATATCGTGTTGCTCCGTCAATTGACTTAGAAGAAAAATCAAATTTTAACATCACCGGAAATATTTTTATTGATGTTGACGCTAAGGAGTTGAATGTTGTTTTTAGCTCCAACGGACTTGCACAAGTCAATGAAGATGATTATAAGGATGAAATCGTCATGGAAGATTGCGATGGAAATGACGACGAGTTAATTGATGAAGAAAAAGACAATTCTGATTAATTTGCAAAACACAAAAGTGTAATGCCATAAACTATAATGTAATATATATGGACGAAATTCACTTAAATGTAATGACAATGATATTAATTTATTTTTGAATTACAAGAAAATATTTATTTTATTATTATGATGTAAACTGGTGTTATTATGTTGTATATTGATTAGTATTTAAAAGTGCATTCTCATTAAGGCTTTATATCATTATATTATACTAAAGTATCATTAAATTCCCTAACTAAAGCATGTTTTATAATAACAAGTCTGTTAATATAATATATCTTTAATTTATAGTAAATGCTTGTTTTGAATGTAGGTATATCTCACAATTCAAAGGATTGATTGATGTGATTAACCATTGAAACTGAGAAAACAAAGAAAGGGCTAAGAGAAGAGATGCTGGTTCAAACTGGAACACCATTTGGTTATTGGATCATAACTGGAGTTGTAGACCTTGGATTTAGGTCTGCTTTATATTTATGGAAAGCTAAGACATTGACCTAAAACTTTCATGGAAGTCCAAGACTCAATTCTGCTGTTTTCAAGTTCAAATTTTAGCAACAACGGAGAAGTCGAAATCTGTCCTACAGCTCAGACACTGCTCACTGTTTAGCTCATATCTTGAGTTCTAGAAGTCCGAATGAGCTCTGGTTTTTTTTGTTGGAAAGCTGAGACAATTGCCCACAACTTTCATGAATTCAATGGGCTCTAATTTTGATGTTAGAAATGATGTTTTGGTCAGCCAACAATATCAATAATCAGCCAACAATATCAATAACCAGCAGCCAATAATGTCAAAAACCAACCACCAAATCAATGGTTGGCCACCAACTATTTTCTTAGTCAACCAATCAATAGTTTTGAATTTTAGCCTATAAAAGGAGGCATTTGCCATGTATTTAGTCATCTTATTTTTCAGATCAAGATCATCTTCTTGCTTTCTCTCTTTGTAATGTTCAAGTTTTCTTTCATGCTATATTAATCTCTTGTTTATGCCTTTTCATTTCCTTTCCTATACTTAGTTAACTTATATCATGTTTATGTTCTTATATTGTTTATTTATGTTTTTCTTCTTCATTATGTTTAGCTAAGTTAATTATGTTAAGGTGAAAAGGTAACACTAGTGGTGTTAGAATAGGTATAATAGAAACTCAACATGGATTTTAATGTTTATATCCAAGAAAGATTGTTATTAACATGTTTTATCTTTTTATCTTACTAATTCTTAATACCTTGCTTGTTAAATGGTTAGTCTAAATTTGTGTTGTATAACACTTGGTACATCAAATGCTTGATCCTTCATAGTCTTCGGCCGACATCGTTATTATGATAGGAACTTGATTTGTTGTTAACAAAAACTAGCAACATGAATGCCTGATGATATTTATAAGTATGGTGTTTCTTAGATAAGATGATTAATATGATCATGTTAATAATTTATAATGAGCTAATAACGATAAATCATCCAATTGGAACCTCCTTTGTGTGTGGTTTCTAGTTGAGTAATAAAAAGAGTTTATATCATATTTATTTGAAATACCATTAGTGAATCCTCTAACCTTGGCATATGTTTTATCATTGTTTAATCCTTACATCAATATTACATCTCAAAGTTCTCTTCAACATCGATATCATTTTCATCACATCATCATCACCATTATTATTATTATTATTATTATTATTATTATTTATAATTTATATAGTTTACCTCCCTGTGGTTCGACCCCGGTCTTGCCAGGTTATTTATTACTTCGACACTCCTGCACTTGGGATAAGACATCAACTCTTTGATCGTGTCATACATGCAACTATCAATTTAAGTATTTGCAAAATGAAAGGATAAGGAATACAAATATAATTTGGTATCAAACACTGTTTCACACTAATGAAAATACCGACGATTTGTTCATTACACACAGGTATACCGATAGGCTGTGTCTATCAGTATATTCTAGTAATGATGGGAACTGTTCCCCTTCTCCCTAACACTGTTCATGGTGTTCATTACACATGAGTATACTGAAGGGTTGTGTCTGTCAGTATATTCCAGTGGCGATAGGAATTGTTCCTCTTCTTCCTGACACTGTTCATGGTGTTCATTACACCCCGGTATATTAACGGGTTGTGTCCGTCGGTATATTTCAGTGGCGATGGGAACTATTTCCCTTCTCTTATGTACTGTTCATGGTGCTTATTACACACCGATGGAATCATCGATAGAATGAGATTTCCAACGCGTTGACAATTAATGCTCTTACTAACTAAGTTACTTATTTTTACAGGTTTCCCAACGCCAACGAAATCACCGATGAAATGGGAATTTCAATGCAGTGGTAATTAATGCATTTCTGACTATTAATTGTTTACTTATTTAACCGATATAATAACGAACAAAATTTTTTAAAAAAAACTGGAGGGTTTTTGAAATTTTTAGTGTGAATTGAAAATTTTAATTTTACTTAATAGACGGAATCATTGATAGAATATTTAAAAACAATAATATTTAATTTTTCATCTGGAATTCCGTCCATAAAACCTAATATAAAGCTCTTTGGGCACATCAGACAGTGCTTCATTTTGTTCTCTCTTCTCCTCTCGAACCCAAATTGTTCTTCTCTTTTCTCTTCTCTACTCCTCTGTCTCTCAATCCTTATAGAAATCAAGCTTTCTTTCTCTCAACACAATTAACCTGATATGTTGTCTTTTTTATTTTTCTTTTTTTTGGGTTTTTTTAACAATTGTTTTTCATATTTTTTGTTTCTTTTGTATCACACCTAATTCAACTCTGAAATTAAGCATGCCATTAAGATCAGAATTTTTAATTCCTTATCCATTATTTTTTGTTGCATTATTTTTTGTTTGTCTTTGTTTTTGTACAATTATTTGTTCTTAATAATTTTATGAATTAATAGTTATGTTGAATTTTAGTTGTTATTGAAATAATTTTTGCATTATTTTGTTGAATTTTAGTTATTTTTTTCAAATTTGTTGTTCAATTTCAATTAAATATATATGATTAATTTTAATTATTATTTTGTATTTATTCCATTTAGAATATTGTTTTGTGAATTTAGGATCACAAGTATGACCATTGAGAAATAATTGTATTGAATAGAAGTTGTTATTGAAATACCTTTTTCATTATTTTGTTGAGTTTTAGTTATTTCTTTGTTTAATTTTGTTAATTTTTAATTAGATGGGTAGGATTAATTTTAATTATTATATTGTATTTATGCCATTTCAAAATAAATTCTTGTAAATTTAGGATTAAAAATATTACCACATAGATAATGAGAATTTTGTACGAAATTGAATTATTCAAAATTGTTGGTAGAAATTGAATAAAATCAACTGGTTTGCCACATATATGTTGTCTATTTACAAGGTTAGAAATTTTGGGTAGCTTCCCGTATAAGGGAAATGCTGCTAATTTGTTTTTTAAAAAAACTAGAAATTGTTTATTTATTTTTTTTTGTAAATTTATGTAGATGCTCAAGGGAAAGTCTATTGCACATCATTAGGACATGATTGATGCTAGTTCTTCTAGTTGTTATAATGACAACCACAAGTCATTAAGTGCCGACCAAGAAGAGGCACCTGAGGTATAGACAAAGACTCACAACGCAACTTCATTGAGTGCGATACCGTAATGTCGAGGGAGGGTCCCTTCACAACGGGATCCATTTACCCGCAAATACGAGGCCCACTAGAAGGATGATATTTCAATGTAAGTTTTTGCTTTCACAGCGACATATTTAATAATTTTTTAAAAAATAATGTTTCATTAAATTTATCCAATTTCAGGTTTATAAACATTAAGTCTGCGAGAACAATAACATCGGCATTTAAATCATCGATGAAAATTCTATTGTTTCAATGGAGTCAGGTTTCCAAACATCCTGAATGAAAACCGCAAGTCGATGCATGGTTTTTAAGGTTTAAGGTTAGTACTAACTTAAATTTTTTTTATCATGTTAATTCATTTACTTTATTGAAATTATTGAGAATCACGCTGCAACTAGATAACATCAAAATCAGGATAATTGTTTTTATTCCAAATATTAAAATTTATTTGTTATTTACTTATAGATAATTCATTTGTACCATATAGGTTGCGTGATTTTTTGTACGAGGCATAAAAGAAATTCAAATAATATGCGAAAGAAAGTGTTCCACCAGGCTGGAATGATATGGCAGTTTGGAAGGATTTCAGGCCGCCATGCATCTTAAAGACTATATGGGCGGAATACATTTAGCATGTGACGTCCACATATTTCACGCGACGGTCACAGTCTGGTGCAGGGAACAAGAGCCAAGTCAATGGAGTTTTTAATTTGTTGTTTTTATAAATATATATAACTGACAATATTTTTATCTTACAGCCTACGGTTCTTGGATGTGAGCCAAGTCAATGGAGTTTTTTTTTTGAAACGCGCGTGCAAAGTGATGACCGCCAAAAAGGGATGCAACAATTCATGGATAGCCGAGCTCAACACTTTTTTCTTAAGTTATTATTTACTTGAATTTGATGAATTTATTATAACAGCCGGTTGGATATTGTGGTTGGAAGATACGAGGATGATCCTTCAACCCACCCGGATATTGATTTGGATTTGTGGTTAGAGGCAGGATCGTCTAGTGAACCCAATAAGAATTGGGTGTATGGACTCTCTAACACTATGATCGAGAACTTCCAAACAACCCGTAGTGTTTCGATTGTTTAATGCTCACAATCGGTCCTGAGTACTCAATCACCGGAGTTCGTGGCCTTGTTAGATCAAAGAGTACAAGAACGTACAGTCCATCTCAATGAAAAATAGGAACGACTCTCTTCGGATTATGAAGAACTCCATCAAGTGGTAATAAAGATGAGATCATGGATGGGGGGTACATGTGCACCCACTATTTGGCCCCATAATCCTGGTGATGACCAGCCTCCTCCAGCGCTGCCTCTATTTTAGTTTCATTGTATCTGAATGTACAAATGTTTAAATTTGCAATAAATATTTGATTTGATTTATTTTAATTATTTTTCTACTTTTGTTTAATATATTTTTTTAAAAGCACATTTTAAATAATTATTGATGGTATTACAAATGAAATAAGTTTGTCGGTATATTCCAAAGAGTTGGAAAATAATTACAGAAAATGTCATTTCTACTATTAACGACGAAATATGCTCGTTGGTATATTTCAGAGAGTTGGAAAAACATTGCTGCAAATATCACTACAACTGTTAATTCACTAATGGAATTACCGATGACATTCTATCGGTGATATGTAATTTTACTGATGAAATTACATACGGTTCTCCTATCGGTGATATGCTAAATTGTACCGAGGGAATTGCCAACGAAATAAAATGGGTATTTTTTTTTTTTGCACACATGTTTGGTTTGTAAAGCCATCGGTAAATTTATTAATGAGGGACTCACTGACAGACCAGAAATTACCGACAAGCATTTTTCCAAATGACGTTCCATCCGTGACCCCGTCAGTAAAATAATCACAAACGAACTGTTAGTATAAATACTAATATAAATTTTCATCGGTAAAACTGTTAAATCTGGTAGTGTTTCATAAAAAAAGCCATCAGCTTTAATTTCTCAAATGCGAGATTTTTATTTTGAGAGTATTTCCCTACAAAATAACATTGTTATATACCAGGAGAATATTTTCATTGATGTTTACTAACTGATATAGCAAGGAATTATTATGTTAGTAAAGTTCACCATAATCTACCGACAAAATAATTTTGTTGATTTTTCCCTTTATATTTTCTAATTTTCTGGTAGTGTTCTAAACTAGTTAAGAATTAATTAGTAAAAGGTCTTCCATATATTGC
>Ga0307509_10009715_pt1 | contig 11947 bp, 12 predicted proteins | sample 10_EM_MG_FD_202245 | JGI IMG/M metagenome (GOLD analysis project Ga0307509, IMG submission 202245) | Populus trichocarpa ectomycorrhiza microbial communities from riparian zone in the Pacific Northwest, United States - 10_EM | ecosystem: Host-associated > Plants > Roots > Unclassified | place... | reverse complement strand
ATTTGGTCACGCGGCCTTTCTGTGCCGACATCCCAACTTTTAGGTAAACGACTTTGAAAAAAATTCTGACCAGCAAACTCCTCTTCTCTCCAATATCTCGAATTTTTCTTAGAATCATTTGACACAATATATAACCTAGGTTCTACTTTCAGCCACCACGGACCCGCAGACAACCAAAAGAGGATCGCTGAGTCGTTGTGCTAGGATTCATGCACTATTCATGCCGGTAGCGAACACCACAACGCCGCGTTTTTGATCTCGTGTAAGGATGGCTCTCGATGACCGCTGGTGGCAATCGAACTCCGTACCAGCACACATGGATTTTCACACATCGGGGTGTCTGAAATTTTCAACTCTCGAAACACTCCGATGTGAGGATTCTGTGCCAACGAGAACATCGGCACGCCGCACAGGACCAAAAGAGTCACTTAATTGAAAATATTTTTATCCCAAATGCTGGGCACTTCTTGACATCAAGGAACTTGATTTTTAATTTCCCTGAACTTCGAGCTTGAAGGTGTAGTATTTGCCAGTGCTGGTCTCCGATATTCGAGGAAATGCCAGATGGAGATGGAAAAATATGCAAATCGATATTCACGACGATGAATGAAAATATCAGCCATAACCAAAAGAGCACTACATGCACACTGCCAAGCGATTTCATTAGTACTTGTTAAGAGCAGTGTTATTATCCAAAGAAGCTAGGAAATAGACGCTCGCTGCCCAACTGAATAAAACACGATCAGAAAACGCAAGTAGCTCGACCTGCTACAACGAAAGCAATTAGGTACCTGCCCCATTTTCTTAATTTGAAAGAACAGGTCCCGAGTTATAGAACTCAACATCGGGTGGAACAGGCCCCGACTGTGACCATACAGTTCTTATTTAGATCATTGGTAGACATCTCGTCAATTCAGTATTCACGCCACACAACCAATTTGAATAACACGGGAAGGGATTGGCACTGGGTATATATATATAGTCCAGACATCTCTAGAGGCATCTGCCACTCGATTCCATGTGATAAGTAGGGTACAATCTCTTTATGGCCATTGGCCCTTTGATTGTGGAGACGATAGCAACGCCAGTGCTCATGACATACAGATTCGGATGAACGCGCAATATCTGTTCACCCACACTTTAATGCGAGCATTTGAGCCAACTGCTCCTGATTCAGAATGGAAATTTGACAGAATATGGACCAATTCCCTGAATAACCCGGAAGAACGTTAGAAAAAAATAGTCATCACCCATGCAGCTTTTGCCTGCTTGTCCTATATATAGCCTTGGCTTGACTAGATATTATTGGTTAAGTGGAGACCACATTTAAGGCTCTTCTTATCATATGCATATACTCCATATGCACACGACTTGTGAAAACCTTTCGCTGGGGCTCCAACCGCAGCTCCTCAACCTTCCCAAGAATAGGTAAGATCAAGATGTTCTTCCTCGTGGTGACTGGGATACACCAATTACCCTACAGAACCGCAACACCTTGGAGAGCCCGCAAGATCCTCGATGAACCGATAACACCAGAAAAAAGCAGTAGCAACGAGCAGTCTTGAGCCCACCCTCAGATAACTCTGATTCGCCAAGAAGCTCGACTAAATTTCCTCGTTTCTTGATCACAAGCCTCTGGATCCCGCAGATCAACTGAGGACCCAGGTCAAATGAATTCATGCCGACTCCTGCTTTGCGTGTTCATGGGAGGGGGGATGCGCAAATACCCATCTTCCAAGTGCGTCGAGGTTGATTCTATATAATCAAACGCGGACTTGGGCCTCTCTTACTCCGGAGAGAAGACAGCGCAACTGACAGAAGGCACCTTCCACTCTCTTAAGTCCATGCACATATCTCTCGATTTCATTTTTAAAATTCAAATTCACCTATTCGAAAAAGAACAAAGACTCCCCAAAATGACAGAAATTCTGTTCATAAGAATTTCACAGAGCCCCGGTTTCCAACCAGTCTTGGCTTGCCGACGAACGCATCAACGAGCACGCGGGGGGGCGCAGATGTCGAGCCAGCCGCCAAGAGCTTCAGGTCATTATCGAGCACTGGTTGGCCAACGGCCTTGTGATAACGGAGTCCATCATTTATCGGTTCCCCTTGCAAACCTCGTGGAATGATGAGCAGAACAGGGTCGAGGGGGAGGTATCACCAAACGAAGGGAACAACCTGTAACAACTTCGACCTACTTTAGTGCCATAATTTACTGTCTGGACAGCTAATTTGATAAAGACTTAGGGGGCGCTCAGGACAAAAAACAAAACGCACCCAGTTCTTTAACCACCTACTTCCTTCGCCCCCCAATTTCGCCGATGACTGTGCCGATCGAACTCGACGATCCCAGTACGGCTCGCATCGTCCCCATCTCTGTCAACTACTTCCCACATCGCAAATGCAACTACGGTTGCGGATTCTGTTTCCACACCGCGAAAACTTCGCACATCGAGCCGCTCGACAATGCCAAACGCGGCCTGCGCATGCTGGCAGAGGCAGGTATGAAGAAGCTCAACATCTCTGGCGGAGAACCGTTCCTCGAGGCCGCGTTCCTGGGCGAAATCATCAAGTTCTCAAAAGTCAAACTTGGTCTGGAGTCGACAGGGGTCATATGCAATGGGTCCCTGGTCACCGAGAAATGGTTGGACAAATACGGGCAGTACCTCGACATCTTGGGAGTATCGTGCGATTCCTTCGACATCGAAACGAATTTCAAGATTGGGAGGAGCCAAAATGGGAAAGGGGTGCACACAAAAAAGGTGTTTCAGGTGGCAAACTGGTGCCAGGATAGAGGGATCATGTTCAAGTTGAACTCGGTGATTGGACAGTACAACTGGGAGGAGGATATGAATTATGGGATTGACGAGATTGCGCCGTTCAGGTGGAAGGTGCGACATCTAAAGAGCGTAATTCACAGGATAGCGAAGGGCTCACAAACTCATCCCAGGTGTTCCAAGTTCTCCTGCTCGATGGCGAAAACGTTGGACCGAAGGCCATCCGCGATGCACGAGCGATGGTGATCTCGAAGGAACAATTCCAAGCTTTCTTAAAACGCCACGAGGAGCAAGCTTGCCTCGTGCCAGAAGACAACGACGCGATGGAGAGTTCATACCTCCTTCTAGATGAATACATGCGGTCCGCAATCTCGCCTTTCTCCTTGACAGATATTCTCATATTCCTCGGTAAGATTCCTCAACTGTAAAGGCGGGAAAAAGGTGCCCGGACAAAGCATCCTTGAAGTTGGCGTCGACGCTGCCTTGACTGAGGCTGGCTGGGAGAGTGAAACCTTTGTCGAGCGAGGTGGCATATTTGAGTGGGGGAGACCCAGAGAAGAAGATATGTCTTGGTGACGTGGGCAATATATATATCTTTTTGTTGCGGAGATAGAGGGAGATAGCCTTCCCAAATAACCGAGAACTTAGAAAGGTTATAATATAGGGTTGATTGATTTACAATGTAAAACATACATAAGGAAGAAAAGAATCTTCAAGGATTGTCCCTGTCCATTCGTCTTCGCTTCCGCTCCTGTTCCTCGATAATTAGTCTCTCCGCTGCGGACATCGCTGCGGATCTCTTCTTCTCGTTGCCCGTCTTTTCGCCATTGTCGGTGGAAGAAGCTGGTGTAGCCGATTTGAATACATTTGGTCGCTTGAGTGGATTTGCTTTAAGGGGATTTACAACAGGCTTTAAGGGGTTCATCTTGAATCCAGTCGGTGCCGTAGGTGCGGCCGCAACAGCTGGCTTCATCGACAATGAGAGCACTACTTTTTCGGTGTTCTCATCGCGCTTCAAGCCTTCCTCAACGCCGGATTGTGTCGAAGGGCCTGGGTCATTGTTTGTTTCTGCTGCTGCACGCTCGATCTGCTCAGCGATCAATTGTCGCTCCCGTTGTTCGTCAGAAACCGTTGCTCTATCCTTCGCTTGAGAAGCTTCCTGGAGATAAAATGGACATCAGCTCGCAACAAGTGCTGGTTGAGGGAAAATGACCCGAACGCACCGCTTTTGCCAAAGCCTTCGGGCTACTATCGATCCAAGCCAGATACCATCCTTTCTCAGTCTCATCCACTCTAGCAACACCCGTCCGTCCAAGGTGTTTCACAAATTCGGTCAAGGTTACCCAACGAGTGGAGTTCATGTGGAGATGGTGCTTGTCGGCGATGTATTCTTGATAGACCTGATTGGCTCGAACACGTTTCGTTCCAAACCTAGCTTCCGCAATGAATATAACTCAATGAAAGAAGAGAAAGAACTAAGACGGACCTCCGGGAGAGTAGAGCAACGAACTCAGACTGAAACTGGTTCGAAAATCCCGCAATGTGGCTGCCTGCATGTTCGCCGACTACCAACATTTGCCGTAGATGTGACTCGGAGGCAGCATGACACTTGAATCCGTTCTCATCTCGGCACTGTTTCTCGCAGACTTGACAGTACCACCGCAGGCGCTGGAGGCCCTTGGATTTCATCTTGTTCGCAACGAACTTTGGGGTTCCGACTGGATTGGAAATAGCTGAATTAACTAGATTTACTTGCAATATACACAATTCTCACCTTCTGCACGAGGCATAACTGGATATTATAGTATACACCAAGAAAAAGAGAGGATGGATGGCTTGGTCAACGGCAAGAACGATGACAAAGATGTTCAGTGTCTGTTTGTTTATTTGTTCCCACAGTCGTTAATCACGTGGACACAATTACTTAAATGGCAACGGGGCCCGGGCCGAGCGAGTGAGCCTGGAATGGAATCTCAATGGAATGCAGGAGTAAGTGCTCGAGCATTGAATACTTATGCTTTGATCGGTGATGGGATCATTGACCCTGCTGAGCATACCATTTCTTTGGAAAAAAACGAAAGCGGCGACTTCCAATCTTGCCCTGGCACATCCCCATTACTGTGACCCTTCTCCCCGTCTGTCTCCCGATACTGATGACTTAGAATGGTTAAAAGCTGATAAGTATTGATATGAAGCTGCACGTTCATTTTATTCTACACTTTTCTAGACAGTAGCGGTAGTTACGGAGTACAACTAGATATATCAATGCCATGAACTAATCAAAAGTTACGTAAGTACATAGCAGTGACACACGTTGTCGTTCCCGAACCTATGGGAAATCCCGATCCTATCCTCAATTTTTATGCCGAGACAATTCGTTCTGGATCTCGGGGATGAACCCCGAATATCAATGACAGCCCAAGGTACCATTATTTTCCAACAAAGAAAGAAAGGGCAGAGACTCCCTGTTGGAATAAGGAGAAGTTTGTTGATACCATTACTGGAGATCTTGCACGCCATAATTATAATCGATAGTAATTATTCGTCGTTTCCATTCCCAGATCGTTATGTAGGGCAATTAGTTGCACTGCCGTGTACAAATGACCCAGGCTATCCCCATGCACAAGCTTCTTTCACCATCGTGAAAAAGATGAAATCGACAAGCGTCCATCCTCCATTTCTTAAACGGAATGCCGGAACTTTTTTGAGAAAAGGACAGCCACACAGGAAACAACGTTGGGAATTTGCACCTCGCGCTGCGCCCTGTCAACACGATTTTCCTGGCATTTGTACAGGGCATTTTTTTGAAGACATTGTACTGGGTCGATGGGTAGTTTTTTGGTGGTACACACAGTAAGTCAACTAGTGCCTGAGATAATCGTGACGGACATCGGGTACCTGTCCGATAACAATGGGGGTGAGTACACTCATGAAGCAGAATATACTCTGCATCACGTCTCCGAGGAACTTTCTCTCACAACCACACCGCCAGATCAATCTTCCCGTGATGCAACAAGTCAAAAGTCAAAAAATTGACGTCGAAGACTATATATCCAGCAGGTACGAGTCGGGGAATATTAAATTAACAACAGCGCTCACCAATAGTAACTTACAGCATTACAGGTAAGTATATTTCGAAAGGATCGTAAGGAATGTACAAGGTGCCTTTATGACACTTTAGGTTTTCCTTTTTTCTGCTGTTTTCGGATATATTTTCTCGCGCTCGGCACCCCGAACTAAATAATGTCAATCAGCCATCATGCAGGGAAAAGGTATAATAAAATAAACGATAAAAGGGAAGAGAAGTATAGGAGCATATCAAGGACCGAAATGCATAATTCACCTGGAGGGTGGGATAAAGCACAAGGAGAGTCGCCCCGATCGTCCAACCCCACTTGACTGCAGACGGAAAAGGTTCAGGGAATTGCCCTTTACTCCATTTTGCGATAACCAGAAGCTCGGTGACGATTGTAGCAAGAAGGAGCCATACGTGTTGACCCATCCTTACAGCCCGTCTAGAAGTGAGGATCGAAGGGTAAGAGCTCGGTCTGTACCTCGGGCCCAGCCATTGAACTTTATCAAACTTACCGCGGATCGTTGATATATTGATGCAGTTCTCGAACGGCTGGGAGCGCGCAGAGGAAAACGAATGCAAGGCGCAATATGATTATAGGATGATCCGGCTCCATCCACAACAAGCTCTGTTCAGTAATGAAAGTATCCATGAGTTTGATGGCGACTCATTCAAATTAGACTAACCGTACCTTAAGGTAGAACGGATTGAGCTCCGCCGCGAGGAAGACGGCAAGCAATAACACAACCGTGAAAAAATGGAGAAAGTCAGTTGCAGTTCCCCATTTGAAAGTCGTAAAATCGTGTGGTGAAAACTGGCTGAGTACCCGCTTGGCTTTGGAGCGAATTCCTCGCGATTGGCGGAAACCACGCCATTCATAAGGCTATAAGACATCGTTGCTTAACGGAGACGTTTCATATCGAACGCAGTGCCGTACCTTGACTTCCAAATATTGGCAGACCTTCATGCCTCGAAACGGACAAGATTAGGGTGGCGAACTTGATGTGGGCGTGGAACTCGAAGATAGATACCTAAATAAGTCCCAAGCCAGTTGCAGACCAACACATCAAGGATCCACTATTGTGACGACGGGAGACGCTGAGTGGAAATTCAAATTTAGGGTGAGGTATATACATACATGGTCCCACCAGCACTAAAATAGAAGTTATAATTTGAGATATCTCAGTGAATAACTGGTCCATACCTCAGCGAAATTTGGTAGCTGATGCTGCAGACTATATTCTGCGAGTTCAAATGCAACACTGAGTATCTATGAAGTAAAGATTGACTCAATTAATGAATCGTCGAACATACTCAGAGACTAACCCAACAAAACCAGTAATCCCGTAGAATCATTGCCTTCCCGAACCATCCCAGAGCATGCGCTAAGCAGAAGATATCGATCGCATTCTAAAGTCCGTTGAAGCAGGCGGGAAGATACGGGTATGAAAAAGGGCCATACCCAAAGAGTTTGGGGAGTCAATGAACAATCCTCTGCATAACTCTTCTCGGGCAATGGTACACCGAGATTTGAGTCGATGTAAGTCAGCATATGACGAGCTGTATGGATGTCCTGGAAGAGTAAGAAGACGAGAGCCAGTTCATACACTAGATTGACGCCTAAAATTATCCGCCAGAAGGCAGGATGAGGCCGGACAAAAGGTCCATCTCGAAACTGTATCATGGCAAAGAGAAGAAACGAAGCGATGGCGGCGTACACCCCCCTGAGACAACATAAAATAAGGCTAAGAACGGGCTAAGAGTAAAAAATGAAAGTCGTACACGCGTCTCTTGTCTCGCCCCTCTTCCAATACATCCTGAGTTGTCGCAACATATGCAAGGACGATCAAACCGCAAGCAAGCGCCGACAGTGTTAATGGCTTGTAAAAGAACCTATGCGAGGGTTAACCTGCGCATCGGATATGATTTAGGTCTACCCAAAAGCAACACATACTCAACACTCGTATCATGCTTTTCTTGAAAAGGCGTTATTCGTGTGTAAGGTTCTGTACGGTCCGCCTGATCAACGAAAAACGGGCTTCATTGAGATCAAAGCCGTTTTGAATAAAATTTTGGCCAGGTGAGTGGTACGTACATCATACCCTATCCAAACGCACAGGAGGTCAAAGCTATGAGGTTTGCACTTCATCGCAATTAAAGACCGTGTTCTGGTGACGTACATCTCACTGGCACTCCATTAAGGCCTGGCTCTGGCTCGGTCTCCGCGACAGCTGAAAATATAACGTCCGAGTCTTCCTCTACAGGAGAAAGGGTAGACACGTCGGGGTTCTCGCTAGTTGTCGAAGCCATGCCGAACGGTAGAAATTTGAGTCTTCCTGTCGATCTGGTCCAAATTTATTCAGCCAATTGCGGCTTGAAGAGATAAAATGAGAGAATATAGCAGTAGTCTAGAGCAGAGGTGCTGCTGCAGCGTGTTCCGATGGGCGTCACAAGTGTTTGGCCCTGTTTGGCCCGCGAAACAATTAGTGGATTTTCTTGCCTGCTCAGTGCTCACCACCTCCATTTTGCTGCTCGACACTAAATGGAACATTCAATTGTTAGTACAGCCTTTACTCGGAAACTGTGGAGTTAAATAATTTGAGTCAGCACCATCGTCATATTGGAGTTTCTGCTCTGGCGAGACTCCACACTGGCTCCGAATCCAAGATGATCATTCGAAATGTTGACGATTTCACATGACTTGCATCTCCAAAACTCGCACTGAGCGGTCTCATGTCTGGGTGTTGATGTCTGCTTGGGTACCCTTCTTCCCCCAATTTTCTCGGAATTGTCCATATCGCACCCATCTCCTTCAGTTCAGGGATTCGTCACGCTCTCGTACGGACCGCACCAGCGCGGCCGTGGTCTTTGTATGGCAACTCGTGTCCAGGAGATTTTATGTCAGCCAGATGCGCCGGCTTTTTCCACTGAAGGCGATTCTGTTTGTTACATGTGCAGAACCCTTTTCTCTTGGAAGAAACACTCGAGTCATTCATCTTGATAACCGATAAAGCGGTTTACTTCGCTGACGACGTCTTTATACCCAAGCATTCTTCCATTATCTCTCAAATCTGAGCCCCAGTTTCGACTTACATCGCAGGCTCTTGGGACACACCTGGGCTCTTTATGACAACAGATAGGCTTTGTCTGGGGATTGGAACCAACACTCAACAAGCTTGGACCCCAGATTTTACTCGACGATCTCTTATTATTCGTCTGCTTCCGTTTCTTCTCGGAAACAATCTGGACTAAAACACTATCGAGTGTTTTGTGAGCAATCACACAACGCACGCGCTCGTTGTCCTCGGAGAATGGCGCAACAACACTTTGAACTATCTCTATTCTCCCGAATTCATTTATATCTCGTCTATGTTGATGAGAGGATCGCTATTCATTCTCATTATCGAGGATGATCGATGTTACCGAAACAAGTGCGTTACCATTTTTGTGCATGTTCACATGCCACTCTGACAGGAGATATGTACCTTTTGAATCTTTACGTTCGGTATTTAGGAATTCCTCTTACTGAATGTTCTTTCCCACAACAGTCTGATGGACTATGCCTGGTCTAGATATATCCACGGAGCCAACCGGTTGTCACAAGGGCTTGATCAGAGGGTGTCCCCCTCACAGGTAACCTTCAGCCAGCCCAATCAGCCAAGCTCTTCTGAACTCTTTCTATCATATCATAGATTCTGATCATGGTTCCAATATAGCAGGTAAGTACCCATTGATCTACTTCTGAATCGGCTTCCAACCCTGACTGATTGTGGCGACACCATTGGCGCTTGTATTCGACATTCTGAACATTTTGGACAAATCGTGTGTGCAAAATATTTTTCTCGCCAAAGGGTCAACAAAGAAGACGAAGAAAGCGAAGGGCTCCAGCAAACTGTGCTATGTAGGTCATCGATGACTCGATCGCATACCTATCTAGTAAGGTGTGATCACATCGGGGATTTCACCTACGAATACGATTCCGGAGGCCTTTGAACCCAAGCCTGGTGGAACGGGCCTCGGGGTCGAGATAACCTTTGCCGATGATCCCGAATGAATGGAAGGTTTCGGTTGTGGGAATTGTGCACCGAGTATAGTACTTTTGCCCGCCTTCCGCGGACAATTGCAAAATTCGACCCCTTCATTGAACAAAAATGACAACTTCATCGCGAAATGCTTCCTTCGATTTATCACGAACTTAACATTGAGACCTAAGTAAAGACGGCGCATGGAGCGATGACTTTACGTGCGACGCCACATATCCGGATTCACGCATGGGATTCAGGACTGAGCGCACCACCTACGTTGGAGGTAGCACTTGGCAAGTTTCTGTGCGATCCGCCTCGTCGACCCACAAGAATCCCAGTTGGTTTTCTCGCGGAATTCGCAAAATTCGAGGGGATGTATAGAACAACGCAACGGGAGAGATTTGTGCTAAAATTACACATCTGGGCGAATTTTCTCCCGAATGTCGCTCTATGTAAATGTCTGACTCCGTTATGGAATTTGCCACACAATGGCACGAGTGAGAAGACATTCTGAAATCCGAGCACTTGATCATGAAGGGCGCGCTCGGAGAATATACACTGCCTACGTTGACAGCATGGGCGTGATTGCTCCCTCCTGAGGTCTGATTGTCGGACAACGCTGTCTAGGCCTCAAGGAATAGTGTCCAGAATGCGATGAAAGTCTGAGGAAAGCTATCCACCTTCTGGACCTTGATGGTACCGGGAAAATGCGATGGTTCTGAAGTTCGGCGAGGTTGGCCGTGGTCGAGATGAGGATAGCTATTTTTCACAGGACAACGCGACCTTCAGAAGGAGTATCGACCCTGAATACACGGAGTCATTTGGCTGCACGGAGGAAGTTCCGAAATGTCGGCAACTCGAGTTGGTTGTCCGGTGAAAAGCTTGAACACCAAAATACCCACCGCATGTGGTATCAGATCCTCAGGGACAGTGGTGAACCCATTCTGGGGGGTATACGTGAGTGATTGACGGTGTTTGCTATCGTGACACGTTCTTGAACTGGAAGACACCTTACATTTCTACATGTAGACCTTCCACGTCCATCGGGAGATCCTTTCAGATCTAGTACGGATCTCCTCAAGGTTACTTAATGCTTCACATCGGCGCACCACTTAAGTAAAGGTCAACTTCATCCTCGACCAGAGTTTGTTCCTTTTCCGCTCCTTACTATGATGTCCCCAGCCACTCCAGACGGTTTCCAACCCCTCCAACTCAAGGGTGAAATAATGGACCTCGAGTTCAATATCGACACTGACCACAGGTTAGCATTCCTTCAGTGGCTCACTGGAGCCACCGCGGTGATTAGCCGACTAATTAACCGTTTGGTCCCCTCTACGCCCATTAATCACCCAAAAATAGGAAAAGGAGGAGAAACCGCACAACACAAAGTTGTTTGAACTGCCATACATCCAAACGAAAGGTGCGCCCGTCATCTACGAAAATTCTTGGCATTTGTTGATTATATGTTTTTCCTTTCACTAGTGCGATCGGAAGCGACCCTGCCAAAGGTGTATCCAGCTAGGACTGGTAAATCAATGTTGCGCCTTGGTGTGACTCCGACAATTGTTTACGCCGAAATTTAATAGACAGGACTATGCGTGTATGAGATCGATGATCCCGCCCTCAGGTAAGTCGCTTCATCTGTGGGCTGTCGCATTCGATGTTGATTTTTCATTGTTCTCAGAGATGACCCATCTCTCGATGAAAGTACACGACTACGGAATCGGATTGCAGAGTTGGAATCTCTTGTTCGCGAACTCAGAGGTACATCAAAGCTTCCAACAATAAAATCTTCCATTTGACTGACCCATCGCCTATTTTTCCCTTGTCTTTTGTTTCTATTTTTTTTTACCATCTGTCATGATTATACAGGCAAGCCCCATCCCCGGTGGGCAGAGAGCAGTTTCCGTGATGGAGATCCGAACGAAAAATGGCATTCACGCGCCACGAAATGCATACCGCTACAGAAACGTCAACAACCACAAAATGGGGCGCAACCAACACAGCCCGGCGCAGCGGGTGACGACATGCTGCTTCGCAACGGTCGTGCCGTGCACTCGCTCCTAAGCCCA
>Ga0307509_10009714_pt1 | contig 11947 bp, 21 predicted proteins | sample 10_EM_MG_FD_202245 | JGI IMG/M metagenome (GOLD analysis project Ga0307509, IMG submission 202245) | Populus trichocarpa ectomycorrhiza microbial communities from riparian zone in the Pacific Northwest, United States - 10_EM | ecosystem: Host-associated > Plants > Roots > Unclassified | place... | reverse complement strand
ACCCTTAGTGACATCTGCGGAAACCATAAGGTGAACAAAGGAAATATATGAACCCCTGACAAAGGAAAATTACGTCTGATAAGTGACGTGTATCAGCCTGAGCTAGGAAATGAAAGTATGGACCTGCACACAGGAGCGGTGCCGGGGGACGGAGCGGTGCCCGATGGCAGGAGAGGACAGTATATGGAGGCGACCCTGGGGAGAGGTCGCCGGAGGGTGTGCCAAATCGGCATTAGCGACGGCCAGAAGGACGGGCGTAACCGAGGCGGGTTTTTGTATAGCGACCGAAGATCGACCGCGGAAAGGGGGCAGTAAGGTGCCAGCGGGGAAGTGGGTGTAGCTGTAACCGAGCAACGGGATGAAGACCAGGAAGGTGGAGGAAGGGGTAATGGGAGGAGGAAGGACTTCCGAACACTTGAGACGACCGACTAGAGTAACCGCGGCCGATGCTTTTCCAAATGCGAAGCGCAGACGAGGTGCTGAAGTTACTAACCGAAGTGTTCCCCGACAGGACCACATAATCGCGAGGGAAAGGTACTTCGCAAAGGGCTTGGAAAGCTCAGCGCCGACCGTGAGCGAAGAGGACAGAATGCCGTCCGTGCAAAACCTAAGCGAGGTGCAAAGGAAGTGCGGGGTAAAGGGGAGAACCGAACTTCATGAGCGGGAGTCAACGATGAACAGGAACAAGAACCCCATGGAGGAGGGGGTAGACCCCAGAGGGAGAGGAGGGGATGTAGCATCGTTCCCCTAGGCAGCAGCCATCAAGGGGGAGGAGAGGGGGTGGTGGTGGAATCCCACGATGATTTCCCTGGTGTTGAGATTTCAATCGCCGGAGGTGTAGGGGAGATGGTACGTGCTAACTACTGTGACCGAGTCTCCTACTTATATAGACTCTTCACGCCCACAACCCTAACCTTGGTGACTCATAACTTGAGTCACGCAGTCCTATGACTCATAATGAGTCATGCCCAAAATCCATCAGATGACTCCTATGAGTCACTGCTCAACATGCCGTAACCCAATCATAAAACATAAAACATATCAGGTGCGCAAAGCGCATCACCTGCGTGGACCTCGTGACATATAATGTGAGTCACGCGCGAAAGTCATTACATCATTATGACTCACAATCGTGAGTCATAGTAACATTAACCAATCATAACATAACGATGACACGCAAGTGCGTGTCATGTGAGAACTATGAGTCAACTAACTGCATAGCGTGAAACATAAACATAACGATGACACGCAAGTGCGAGTCATGTGTGAACTATGAGTCAACTGACTGCTTAGCGTGAAACATAAACATACCTTATGACTAATAACTATTAGTCATGTGAAATCTGCCTTGCTTTTCCACGATTTGTGACAGAGGGTATGCCTGATTTCACAAACTACCTCATCCAACAACACCATTCACTTCTGCAACTTGCATCGCGAGAGCGTGGAGTATACAATGTGTTGCTTAACCATTGTCGGTAAAAAAGCGTCCCCTTACTTGGTGACCACCTTCGCGACTCTCGTCTTTGGTGCTCAGTCACTTTATGCGACGTCGGCCGATTTGGCTCGAACAACTTGCATAGGCTCGCCAAAGGCCTTCCCTCATATACCCTGCGAACTGGATCTGGCCGGACAGACAGCCGCACTGTATACGGGGTTACAAGAAGGGTTCCAATGACCATGTCTTTTGTGAGGGGACGCAACTATGCGGCGTCTGCCGGTGTAGCCCCGTCCCACCACTGGTGTGAGAGGGAGGTGTTAGCTTGTCTATTTAGAACTCAGAATCCTAAGGTAGGGTAACTATAGGTCTTTATTCGCTTAAAGGAAGGCTAAGCCTTCCGACATGCTTAACATACACTACTCCCCCCTGCTGGCACCTTACTGCCTCTTTCCCCGGCTAGCACCCTACTGCCCTTTCCACTTCTGGCTGGCACTCTACTGCTTCCCCCTCCAAGCGGTTCATCTTCGGTCGCTATACCAAAATACGCCTCGGTTACACCCGTCCCTCAGGCCGTTGCTAACGCCATTTGCCTCTCCCACCGGGGACCCCTCTTTGATGTCTTCGCCACCCCCTGTTCTCAACCTGATACCAGGTACCGCTTCCTTCCCCCGCACCACTCCGTCGAGCAGGCCCATACTTTCTTTTCCTAAGCTTTGGCTGATCTGAGTCATCTATCAGACGTACATTTCCTTTATCAGAGGAACATACTTTTCTTTTGTTCTTTTACTTTCGGTTGCAGATGTCCCTAAGGGTTCTCCTCTCCTTCCTGCTTGTTTCTTTCCTTTCTACTTCCTTCGTATGTACGTTTATGTTCGCAGGATTTGGTTAGGTGATAGGCAAGATGTGCGGTTGGTCTCATACCAGAGGGACTTGGAGGTTTGGATGTTTCCTGGGCTGAGGAGGAATACGGCTTTTGTTGGCCATAACGATAAGCTGCATGCTTTCTTTGTACCTTAACCAATCCAACGCATATGATTCAAAAAAAAAAAAAAGGTCACAGTAGTTAGAGCTCTTCACGCAACCATCTACGTAATACACCACTCAGACACTGGGGCCTGGGCCAAGCCCATTGACAGTGACCTTCCATATGTGCAAAATATCCGCTACTTTTACTTATATTATCTTTATGTTATCTCGCCTATGTGTGCGAGCCATCTACGCCTTTAACGATAGGACTTTCCACGATCACGACACCTACCACGAACGAAATATGTCAGTCTATAATGATAGACAAAGTAGGCTATGTAGACAAGATCACTAGTCTATGATAGCCAAGATAGTCATTTCCCGTTAAGTGTACCTACCAGAAGGCCGGTTTGTTACACTTTTCACCTAACCTCCTTCCATCTCCTATCCATCCAACCTACCTTCTCTGCAAACAAAATCAATCTTTTAACCCCATCCTCTCCAAACAACATTCTATCCATCTCTACCCACCCCTTACTCTCCAATAAACCTCCCCACCATCCTTTCCATACCTCCTCTCTCTCCCTCTCCCATAATTTACAATACAGTAAAATATGATCCCTACTCTCTATCTCCCCGTACTGACACCTCTCCCCATCCTTATATCTTGCTCCTCCCATCCTCCTATGATTCGTTCTCATCCACATCAAAAACCTACTCTCCTACCTCCTCCCTTCATGTCCCCTCTCCCCACTACTCCCGGAACCAAAATATTCCTCCCCTCTCCTCTTCCACGCCCAATATTCTTTCCAACCCCTCCTTTCATCCTCCTTTCTCCTCTGCTCCTATCTTCTCCAACCCAATATATTCCCCTATTCCTCATCCTCCTCATCCACCCTCCATCTACCCTTGTCTACCATCTCATCTGCCCACTCATTTTCCACTATCCCCACCTGTCCTGGTATCCATACAAAAACCAATTCTCAGCCCTTCTCCATCAATCTCTTTCCTACTCTCCTCACTCCACTTTCCAACTCTCCACAAAATCCCCTCCCTTTCCTTAAACACTTCAACACCCCTTGATTATCCACTGCCACCATCAACCTCTTGAACCCACCCTCATACTCTCCTTCCACCTTCTCTAACAACCTCTTCACTCCCCCCCTTTCCCCTATTTCCCCCATAGCTACCATCAACCTATACCCTCCATTCATGCTCCAATTCTTTATCAACTCTCCTCCTTCTCACAAACCACCCCCTATGCCCATCCGCCCACAACTCTCCCCAGCATCACACCCACCCATAAGCCATCCTCTCTCCCTCTCTTTCCTACTCTCTTCCCATTTTCCTTTCACCACCTCTTTATTCTCACTACATATCACCTTCCACTCTAACACCTCTACCCTCTCCACTTCCACCTCCCACCTCTCTCCCTCTATCTTATGCCTTTTTACTCCCCTCTTCATCCTACCTACCCATCCACCTACATACACTCCTCCTTCCTCCTCCAACCTCTTCCAAATATCCCCATAACTCTCTCCCTTCCCTCTCCTCCTCAACCTTATACCCCATCTTTCCACCTTTCTTCTCAATTCATACTCCACCCCCCTCTCTTCCAGCTCACTCAACATCGCATCCACCGGTGTACACCTCTCCACCCCTAGCATCCTCCTCATACCCCTATTCAACCAAACCTGCAACATCTTCCTCATCTCCTCCTGTTCATCCCAATATAACTCCATACCATACATCCGCGATTGTCCCACCACCATCTTCCATATCCTCTTCATCTCCTTTACACTCATACCCCTCCCACCTCTTCCCACCAACTTCACCATCAACCTCCACCTTTTATTCGCACACTCCATCCTATTCTTCATGTGTGCCCTCCAACTTTCATTATTTTCCAACCATACTCCTAAAACACTCACACACAACTTTATTTTCATATCCTCCCCCAACCACCTCAACCCTTCTTCCCACACCCTTCCATCCCTGACCATCCACATCCTCTCCACCTTCATCACCTGTACGTCCACCTCCCATATCTCTAGTGCCCTTTTCAGTCCTACCTCCATTCTGCCTACTCTATCCTTTCTAACCTCCACACTCTCTCCTTCCAGCATAAAAACCACATCATCTATATACACTATCATCTCCATACCCTCAACCTTCTCCTTCTCCACCTTATCCATCTTATTTTTTTTTTTTTTAAATCATATGTTCATTGTTTCTACAGTACAAGAAATGACATGCATCTTTAACGATATGGCCAAAACAAAACTGGAAATCAAACATAACAATCAACAAAGGAAAAAATCATAACCAGTTCCCCCAACGCGACCAACAAGCGTCGCAAAGCAGCCGTAGCTAAAATTAAGGAAAGATATAAACCGCTAACCAGTCTTGAGGGCCAGGGGCGGATAGGGCGGTAGAGGGGAGGAGAGGGTTGGCCGGGGGTGTTTGGAGGGAGGGAGCAAGCGGGGGCATTCCAGGAGTGAAACCAGTGGCAGTGGTGTGAATGAACTCAGCCAGGGCAATGAGGAGTTGCTGGTCGGACCAGATTGGGGCCTCAGGGGCCAAGTCCGAGACCCCTTGGAGGAGGCGGGATCTCTGATCGGGGGACGAGGGGCAGGACAGGATGGCATGTTCAAAGGTTTGCGGAGCTGCGAAGCATAGCGGACAGGAGGTGTCGGCATCAGGGTTGTCCCATGAGGAGTGAGCCGCGAGGTAACTTTTCCCAGAGCGCATCTGGTGTATCCTTCCTGCAACAAACTTGCCCAAGCCCATCAAGGGATGAGGGCATGTTGAGGGCGGATAGGGGTAGTACGGGGGGGCTGGAGTGGCAGACCAGTCGGAGAGGAGGAGTTGTTTAGCTCTCAGATTGAGGCGCATGAATGATGGGACAACCCCCTGGACTGGGGGCAGGTAGTCCGTCAAATGGAGGGAGATGGGCGGTAAAGTAACCATGTCGTGTGCGAGGGAGGCAGCCGCGTTAGCCAAAGCTGTGATGGCGTTGTGTCGATATCTTCAATTCTTGACCTTATCTGGAGCAGAACGCCAGTCGAGGTTGAAGAAGAGATAAGGTTGGGAGGTAATCTTCCCACGCGCCATCAAGGGGGCACGGTGGGGCGAGATGGTGGGAACAGACTTAGGGAGGCGTGCCGAGGCAGGGTTTATCTCCGGGGGGGAGCTGATAAGCATTAGGCCAGCAAGGTGGCATTGGTGGCGTATAAGAGCAGGTAGGGGGGGGAGACAGAATTCCCTGTGCAAACATGTTGTGTTGGTGGTGGAAAAACAGTTTGCCATCCACCTACAGACCCGACGCCAAAAAACAGACATCAAGTTCATGATAGTCGGGTGAGGGTTCCAGACAGCAGACCCGTAAAGGAGAATTAGAGCTAGGAGGGAACGCGCCAAGGAGAGACAGAGGTAGGGGGGAAGGCCCATTCCGGGGGGGGAGAGGCCGCGAATTGTGGCCAGTGCGGCATTTGCGAGGGTGTACCTTCTGGAGAAGTGGGACCTTGGGTCAAAGGAGGGGGTGAAGATAAAGCCTAGCTATTTCAGGCGGGACTGCGGGTAGAAGAGCTGATCCTCAAGTTGCACCAGGAGGGAGTACGGCAACTCATTGCTTCTGGCGGTCCTCCTGTGGATCAGTTCAGTTTTCGGAATGGAGAAGGAGATGTTGATTGTGGAGGCCTTTCTCTTGAGCGACGAGAAGGATTTCTGAAGGAGGCGAACATTGGTCCTGTAGGAAGGTGAGGCCACGGTGACAGCAAAATCGTCGACATAGGAGATAAAAGGTGACCTGGGGATCTCCAGGTGGAGGGAGGAGACGCATATGACCAACAGTAGGGGGGAGATGGGGGAGCCCTGAGGGACAACGACCGAAACAGGAGAGAATAGGCTGGGGGACCCCTGGAACATCAGGCAGCAGGTGCGGTCCCTGAGGAAAGAGCCGACCCACTGGACCAGGTATGGGCTGACCCCTTTTCTGCAGAGGAGTGAGAGGAGGGAAGGAGACTCCACGTTGTCAAAGCCCCCCTTCACATCGAGGAAGAGAGTGGAGACTTTGTAGCGGAGGTGGTGGAAGGACTCAACATTCTGTTATAGGACGAGGGCGGCATCAGCGGTGGACCTTCCAGGGAGGGACCCACACTGGAGGGGGTGGATGTGGGAGCAGGTTGTCGCTTGGGCCGAGAGGCGAGAAGTTACCACTCTCTCAAGGATTTTAGAGAGCGTTCGAAGGCGGACGATAACCCTGAAGGAGGAGAGTGAGTCGTATGAGGGTTTACCCGGCTTGTCGACGACAATACCAAGTGCTTTCTTGAGGGAGGGATGGTGAAAACCGTGGGCTAACATGAGGTCCAGGAGGGAAGGGAGGAGGGAGGGTTTGAGGCGGTGTACAGACTTCCACACAGAGTACAGGATGTGGTCGGGGCCAGCGGCGCAGGTCTTCAAGGATTTGGAGAGGGCCCTGGATATCTCTTCCGCGGTGAGGGGGGTATAGTCCTCATGGGATGTAAGGCGGAGGAGCGGGGAAGGTGGGGGTTTCTCCACCTCATCCATAACCCCTCCTACTATATACATAAACAATATAGGGCTCAACGGCGAACCCTGTATTGTTCCACCCTTCATCCTCACCCCCTTTCCACTCAACCTACTTCTCACCTTCACCCACACCTCCCTCTCCCTCAAAAACAAACTCACCCATTTAACCAAATACTCATTCACTCCTACCTCCCTCAACCTCTTCACACACTTTCCCACACCTACATTCTCATACCCTACCTTCACGTCCATACACAACAATACCCCTTTCCCTCCTTCCTCCTCTCACCTCTTATACAATAAACCCACCCCGTCCATACCACTCCTTCCCCTCCTCCCTCGAAACTGCCCATCCCTCATCCCCTCCTGTTCCCACTTTTTCAATCCGCCCACCAATATTCTCTCCACCAACTTGCTAACCATATCCAACAAATTGAACATCCTATAACTACTCGGCAACCCATAATCTATCTTATTAGGTTTCCTCATAATTATTCCCACGCTCTTTCTCCTCTCCCCGCACACATACCCCAAACCTAATCTCCTCCTCACAATCTACATCAAATACTCCCTTCCCCATCCCACCTTCCATAACACCTGCAACACCTTACTCCCCATACCACTTTTCCCGCCGCCTTCTTTTCCTTCTGCTTCCCTACTATTTCTTCCACCTCTTCCTCCCCTATATCAACTTCTTCCCAAAACCCCTCCCCCTCCTGACTCAATTCTTCTCTTTTACCCAAACCCCTTATTATCGCCTCCCCCTTCCCCTCATCCCCTTCCACCCTTCCCCCTCCCTCCACCTCTATCGGTAGTACATCCACCACAACATCCCTATCTGTCTTCACCTATCTATAACCACCCTCCTCAGCCAATCCCTCCAAGTACTCTATCCAATGCCCCCTCTTCGTTCTTTCCATCAACTTCCTAAACTCCTTTCTCACCCTCCCTAATTCTCCCCACCTATCCTCCCCCCTATCTTCCATCAACCTCCTCTCTATCTCCCTTACCCTAACATACTCCCGGTCTAACTCCTCTCCCCACCACTTCTTCCTCCCTTTCAACCATCTCCTTCCCCCCTAATTCTCTTCTACCTCCCTCTTCAACAACTCGTCCAACCTTTGTACCACCCTCTCCAATCCTTTCCTCCCTTCCCAAATACCCTCCTCCAAATTCCACCTCTTTCCTTCCTCACTCAATCTCAAACTCGTCTCCAACCTTATTCAATCCACTATTCCCTCATCCCTCTCTTTCCTATCCATTCTCTCATCTATTATCCTAACCTCCAACTCCACCGGCCTGTGGTCCATTCCCACTATCCAATCCCACACCCTCCCTTCCAACTCCAAACCTCCCTTCTACAATCCCAAGTCCAATACCCTTCCCCTACCTATCCTACCCATAGGTCTCCTCATTGCTACTCCCCTTGGTGTCCCTAATATCCAACCCTCCTCATCCATCCACCCACTTATCCTCCTCCCTTCCACATTTTCTACCTCTTCATCTCCGCCCCACCTCTCATGATAACCATTCATGTTACCCATAACCACCTTATTCCCATCCCCTTCTACCCATCCAAAACCCCTATACTTCCCTTTCCCCATATATATATTCTATATCTCTACACTTCTCCCCTTCTCAACCTCCAATACTACCCCTATTCTAACTCTCTCTCTCACTATCACCTTATACATACCCTTCCACCTCTTATATATCAACATAGCCACCACTGTACCCCTACTCTCTTCCAAAAACCCCCCCACCCCAGCTACCATTTCATAACTATCCATACCTCCTACCTTATCCCCATCATAAACACATATCTCTTGAACCAAATAAAAATCCACCATCTCCTCACTTCTTTCCACTATTGCTAAACCATCACCTCTCCCTCCCACATTTATTGAAACCACCCTTATTCCCTTATCCTCCTCAGTACAAACTCTTCAACCTTTCCACCTCCATCCTAACCACTAAACAATTCCTCTCCCCCCCCTCCTTCATAGTATGCCTTCCTCCACACCCTCCACATTTCCTCAAATGCCCACAAGCTTGCCTCCACATATTACAACTCCCATACCTATGTTGCCATCCCGTGTACCCCACTTCCGCACATATACTGCACCTTAACACCTTACTCTCACACCTCCACCAACTATGCCCTACCTTTGCACACTTAGTGCACCACTCCACCTCTTTCCTATCAATAAACCTCTTCAACCTATACTCCGCTCCCTTTTACTTTATCCCACTCTCCAGCCACTTCACCCTCTCACCCTCCCTCGCCACATAAACCACCACTCACACAAACTTCAACCCAATCCTCTCCGCCCTTCTCTCCTCCACCAACCAAAAAGGATCTCTCATCAATCTCATTCCCACCTGCTCCTCCAAACCCGCCCTCAATTCCTTCATCTTCCCCTTCCATACCCCTACCTCCATCCCCGGTATCACCAATTCCGCCCACACATCCATCACTCTCACTCCTTCCACCCCTCTCCCTATCACCTTACTCTATTTCACCTTATTCACCTCCATCAATCTATCCAGCCCCTCCCCGCTCTCCAATTCCACCTTCACCCTACCCTTCTTCCCTTCAATCCTCTTCACCTCCCCCTTCTCCAATCCCATCTCCTCCTCTATCTTCGCCGTACTCCACACACTCCCACTTCCCAAACCTCCTTCCTGCAAATCCAACACTACTTCCACCACCAAGCTCCTCTTTTCTCTCTCCTCCATCATATCTTCTACCACCCTCCTCTCTACCTCCTTCTTCTCCTCCAATGCCTCTACCTCCTTCCTCTTCGCTCCTACTCTTACACCACACAACACCTTCTTGTAGCTTCTCCCACCCTCAACTCCCACCTCTCTCTCAATTCTCCCTCCTCTGATCTCTCTATCAACCTTCCCCTCTCCCACTCCCGCGAACTCCATCCCTCTCCCTCCCCTTATTTCCAAAACAAAATCACTCAATCTATTCATTCTCTTCCTCAAATCCTTATGCCACCTCTTCATTTCCAAATCCACTGCAAAACCTCTTGCTTCCTCCACCCCCCCCCCCAAAATATACCTTATCTCCTCCACCTCCTCCTTCCAATCCCTAAAATCCTTCCTCAAACTCTTTACCTCCTCCGTCGACCTACCCATGTCCTTTCCTCTACTTACCATCCCCTCCTTCTCCCTAATCTTCCTCTCCTCTTTCTCCAATCTCTCCTTCCTCAACCTCTTCAACTTCCACCCCTCCAAACTGTCCACACCCTCTTCCTCCTCGCTCTCACCTCGCTCTTCCACCATCTTATCTTCCACCTTCTGCCTCTTAACCACTCCTCCCTCCCTCACACCTCTCACCCCCATCCCACCTATACTTGTCCTTACCTCTTCCAAACCCCTCTCCACCCTCACAAACTTACTATCCCCCAACACATCGCCCTCCGTAATCTTCCCATCCTCCAATCCCATAGCCACATCACTCTCCTCCCACATTTTCCAACGCTATAGGGGGATAGTTGCATGCACCTACTCATCACATGGTGTCGCATTACACGTACTATCATAGCCCTTCCGGGCACCCCTATTTGGAAAAGCACTACATAAACAGAGTCCGTACCAAGTCCCCCAAAGGAATTATACCCAAATCCTTCTCCTATCCATCACAAGAAATAAGGCCAACTCTCTACCACCTACAAGACCGAGAGCTAAATAGACCATCTGGGCTACCTTCCGCACTAGGCGCTACAGGCAGTAACCAAAACTCCTACCACCAACCCCTTGTAAATAATAATGCGAAATGGTAATCCTACTGCCCGCTTAAGACAAAAGCTCTCATTAGCATAATCTTTACCCCTTTCGGCTGCACACTCTTCACCTCACGTTGTTTGCACCTTAATCCAAATGCCAAACACACCCCCGAATATGCTCAACTACAGGCATTTGATCTGGAGGAATTATCCATCCGAGACAAACACTACTGTGAGTGGTGACCAGATCAAAAATGCATCTTAGCCGAAATTTGACCGACACGCCCGGACCGTCCTCTCCAGCTGATATAAATGCTCAAGGCTGTATAAAATACCACCTCGCTTCACAAGTAGTATTAATACTTGCTTCACGATACCTGCTCAGGGCCACTAGGCCTCTACCCTAGCAGGCCGACCATGCCTAGCTCAGCTTACCCATGCTCCTTGCAGACCACAGGGCTAATCGAACTTACCAAACTCCATGTCAGATTTCTCTTCATACAGGATATGACCTATAGCCCAGCCCAGGGTTGACCTGTCACATTTTCAGCAAAACACACTTCCTGGCTTAACCCCTCAAGCAATTAATTGCATCCTGTTTACGGTCCGACCATCAGGAAAAGAGGTTCAGGGTTATGATTTAAGGCCAACAAGAATTCTTTCAATTCCGACCGCAAAATAATAGCCAGGTGCCCAGTCCTCAGACTCCACAACTTGAACTCGGTAAGGGTCTCTCCTCGAGCTTTCTCTCATGTAAAAACATACTTAAAAACTCGCAACTGACTACCAGGGTTGAAAGAATCGAACCCCCATGAGAACGTGTCAGTTGGTATTCAGGAAAAACTGAGGGCTTGATCACCCTGTTGATAGAAGCCATTAGTAGCTCTACCCTACCCCCAGTCCAGTGATACTTCTCCAACTTGATGTGCCTAAACTAAGCGAGTTACCCCGCTTCATAAAGACATGAAGCCCTCGTAAGATAGCCATCAAGGAACCTGATTGGCCAATCCACCTAATGTGACAGGTCACAAGAGGTTAGGAGTTGGTTGTAGGAGACATCGAGGTTGTTCACCTCACTTACCCTTAACCCCCGGTACATACATACGAGTACATCAATACATACTTTTTTGTTTAAGTCATGTATTCATTTGTTTAAATAGGGACAAAGAACTCGCATGCAGCGGTGAGCTATGGCGTAAACAAACCCTCTGTGAACCCCCTCTTACCGGCCTAAGGAAAAACACAAACACCC
>Ga0307509_10009713_pt1 | contig 11948 bp, 9 predicted proteins | sample 10_EM_MG_FD_202245 | JGI IMG/M metagenome (GOLD analysis project Ga0307509, IMG submission 202245) | Populus trichocarpa ectomycorrhiza microbial communities from riparian zone in the Pacific Northwest, United States - 10_EM | ecosystem: Host-associated > Plants > Roots > Unclassified | place... | reverse complement strand
CCGAAACCCGCAGCAGCGGTATCGACCTGCCCGATGGTCGCCGCATCCGTAAAGGTGCTTCCGATGCCATCCGCAACCTTGCCCAAAAAGCCGGTAATGGTTTCCCTTCCGAAACCGACCAGAAAGTAAAAGAAATTGCCAGCAACGGCGGCACGCCGCTCGTAGTGAGCCTGAATGAAAAGGTAATCGGCGTCATCGAATTACAGGATATCATAAAACCGGGTATACAGGAACGTTTCGAACGCCTCCGAAAAATGGGTGTTAAAACGGTGATGGTTACAGGCGACAACCCGCTTACCGCCAAATTCATTGCCGAAAAAGCGGGTGTAGACGATTATATCGCCGAAGCAAAACCCGAAGACAAGATGAATTACATCAAAAAAGAGCAACAGGGTGGTAAACTGGTGGCCATGATGGGCGACGGTACCAACGACGCCCCGGCTCTGGCGCAAGCCGATGTGGGCGTGGCCATGAACAGCGGTACCCAGGCTGCCAAAGAAGCCGGCAATATGGTGGACCTCGACAATGATCCCACCAAACTCATTGAAATCGTTGAAATAGGCAAGCAGTTGCTTATGACAAGAGGTACGCTCACCACCTTTTCCATAGCCAACGACGTGGCCAAATATTTTGCCATTGTGCCCGCGCTTTTTATCGTGTCTATACCGAGCCTGCAGTCGCTGAACATTATGAACCTGCACAGCCCCGAAAGCGCCATCCTGTCGGCCGTTATTTTTAATGCCATCATTATTCCTTTGCTGATACCGCTGGCTTTGCGCGGTGTGGCCTACAAGCCCCTTGGCGCCAGCGCCCTTCTAAGAAGGAACCTGCTGATATATGGTCTCGGTGGTGTAATCATCCCGTTCATCGGCATTAAATTGATCGATTTATTGGTTTCTATTTGGTTTTAATAAATAAATAGTAAAGAGATGAAACAACATATTTTGCCTGCATTGCGCCTCACCCTGGTCTGCATCGTTTTTTTCTGCGTCATATATCCCTGTTTTATATGGGGTATTGCACAGGCTGCTCCTGCCAAAGGAGAAGGCGAAACCATTACCGTCAACGGGAAAGTAACAGGCTATGCCCTCGAAGGACAAAGCTTTACCGCCGATAAATATTTCTGGGGCCGCCCCTCGGCCGTGGGCTATAATGCCGCTGGCAGCGCCGGCAGCAATAAAGGACCTTCCAATCCCGACTACCTGAAAGATGTTCAATCGCGCATCGATACTTTCCTCGTACATAACCCCGGCGTTAAAAAGGAAGACATTCCTTCCGACCTGGTAACGGCTTCCGGTGGCGGCCTCGACCCCGATATTTCGCCCGAAGCGGCCCGCATCCAGGTAATACGCATCGCAGCAGTCCGCAAAAGAAGCGAAGAAAAGATCCTGCAGCTGGTGCAGCAAGGCACTCAAGGCCCTTTGCTGGGATTGTTTGGCACCCAACGGGTAAATGTACTGAAGCTGAATATCGCGCTGGATGAGCTTAAATAGCCTTGTCCTTTTTAACACTCGTTGCTGAGGTTAAAAAGCTGCGTCCCGCATTGGCGGGCGCAGCCTTTTCAGACCGTCCAAACTTCAGTAGGTTTGCAGGAGCACTCAGAAACCTATAAGGTTTTAGAATCAATGATACCCTTTTTGAATCGCTGTTGAAAACCTTATAGGTTTGTTTACTAACAGAAATGTTATTTATGCCCGAAGCAGAAAAAAACGTCGAACACTTCTTAAACCTAATCCGTAAATCCCGCCGCGGTAAGTTTAAAATCTATATCGGCATGAGCGCCGGCGTAGGCAAAACCTATCGCATGCTCCAGGAGGCCCAGGCCCTGCTGCGCAATGGCATCGACGTTAAAATAGGGTATATCGAGACCCATAACCGCAAGGAAACCCATGATCTGCTGGATGGGCTTCCGGTAATACCCCGCCGCAAGCTCTTTTACAAAGGCAAGGAGCTCGACGAGCTCGACGTGCAGGCCGTTCTCAACCTGCATCCCGAAATCGTGATCGTCGACGAACTCGCGCATACCAATATCGAAGGCAGCAAAAATGAGAAGCGCTGGCAGGATGTAATGGATATCCTCGACGCCGGTATCAATGTTATCAGCGCGGTCAATATCCAGCACATCGAAAGCCTCTATGAAGAAGTAAAAAACATCACCGGCGTTTCTGTGGCCGAACGCATACCCGACAGTGTGCTGGAGCAGGCGGATGAGGTCGTGAACATCGACTTAACTTCCGATGAACTGGTAACACGCCTGAAGGAAGGCAAAATATATGCGCCCGACAAAGTAGCCACCGCGCTGAAGAATTTTTTCCAGTCGGAAAAAATCCTGCAGTTGCGCGAACTGGCATTGAAAGAAGTGGCCAGCCAGGTAGAGCGGAAGATAGAAACAGAATTGCCCCGCAATGTGCAGCTGCGTCCCGAGCGTTTTATGGCCTGTATTGGCAGCAACCATGAAACGGCCCGGCTGGTGATCCGTAAAACGGCCCGCCTCGCTTCCTATTACCATTCCAAATGGTTTGTGCTCTATGTGCAAACACCCCGGGAAGACGGTGACAAAATAGGGCTGGCCGCCCAGCGCCATCTTATCAACAATTTTAAGCTTGCCACCGAATCGGGCGCCGAGCTGATCCGTATAAAACACAGTAATATTGCAAGAGGTATCATCGAAACCGCCGAAAAATGGGAGATTTCCACCATTTGCATCGGCAAGCCACACCTGAACCTGTTTAACGTTATCCTTAATACCGCCTCGTTTAACCAATTGCTTACTAAATTATCAGCTGCTTCTATTGATATTGTAATTCTGTCATAACATGGGAATGCGTTTAAAAACGAAATTATCACTGGGACTCGGGTTTTTGTTCGTCGTTATCCTTAGCTTCGGCATCATCAGCCTCTGGTACATTAACCGGCTGAGTAACGAGGCCGAAAACGTATTGTCCAATAACCACGAATCGCTGGTGTATGTCAATAACATGTTCAAGAACCTCGAAATGCTTCCTATCCGTAAGGACGCCCTGCAGGTTTTTGACGACAACCTCAAAAAGCAGGAAGCCAATATCACCGAAGTGGGCGAGAAAGAAACCACGCAGGAGTTGCGCAAAAACTTCAACGAGCTGCGGGACAACCCTGCCGATCCTTCCAACTATCCCGAAATACGACAGTCGCTTATCCGCATACAGGACATTAATGAAATGGCCATACTCCGCAAAAACGCGGTGGCCCAAAAAACAGCCGATAAAGCCAGGCTATGGCTAACCATTATTTTTACAGCGCTCACCCTGGTTTCCTTTTCATTTATTTTCAACCTGCCGGGCGTTATCGCCGGGCCTATCCAATCCCTTGCCGAAGGCATCGACGAAATTGCCAATAAAAACTATGGTAAACGCATCTATCTCAAACAGGAGGATGAATTCGGCGACCTGGCCCATGCTTTCAACAGCATGGCCGAAAAACTCGACAGCTACGAACACAGCACCATTGCCGAGCTGCAATTCGAAAAAAGCCGTATCGAAACCATCATCAACCAGATGCGTGACGGCATTATCGGTCTCGATACAAAACGGAATATACTTTTTCTAAACGTAGTAGCGCAGCACCTGCTGGGCATAAAAGAACAGGATATCATCGGCAAATATGCGCCCGATATAGCGCTGAGAAATGATTTGATGCGCACCCTGCTACAGCCGGGGATCGACAAAAAAGATCTGAAGATTTACGCGGATAATAAAGAAAGCTATTTCAACCGCGATGTGCTCGACGTAACCAGCAACGACGAAGTGATTGGCCAGGTAATCGTGTTGCGCAACATTACCCTTTTTCATGAGCTCAACGAAGCAAAAACAAATTTCATCGCCACGGTATCGCACGAGTTAAAAACGCCCATTTCCTCCATCAAAATGAGCGCCCGCCTGCTCACCGACGACCGTAACGGGTCGCTCGACGAAAACCAGCAGGAGCTGATTCACAGCATCCGCGACGATGCCGACCGCCTCCTGAAGATTACCGGCGAACTCCTCAACATGGCCCAGGTAGAAACCGGTAATATCCAGCTCAAACTACAGCCTACCGCACCGGCCGATATCGTACAACAGGCCGTACAGGCCGTGCAGTTCCAGGCGCAGCAATCGGGCATCATTATGCGCGTGCAATTACAGCCCGGCCTCCCGCTCATCTCCATCGATGCCGAAAAAACCACCTGGGTATTGATCAACCTGCTTACCAACGCTATCAAATATTCCCCGTCACCCGGTACCATCGAAATAGAAATTTTCCGCAAAGACGGCCTGGTGGAGTTCAGTGTAAAGGATTACGGCAAAGGCATCGAAGAAAAATACCTTCCCCGCATCTTCGACCGTTATTTCAAAGTGCCCGGTAGCCAGGCCGGCAGTGGCACCGGCCTCGGCCTGGCCATCTCCCGCGAATTCATCGAATCACAGGGCGGCACCATCCGGGTTACTAGCAAACCGGGTGAAGGGAGTGTGTTTGGTTTTTCGTTTAAGATATGACGTTACTTTTCGTTCAGCGAATAGTAAAAATGAACAACTTGTTCTGCCGTTGCTCCTGTAGAACGATAAAAGTCTATTGCATAGTCATCTTCCAAATCTGCCTGCACAAAAACTTCTTCTACCCCGATTCCTTTGCAATAAGCCGTAATGCCCGATACCAGCATTTTGCCTATTCCCCGGCGTTGAAGTTTTGTTTCAACTGCAAGATCATAAATGTAAACCAGTGGTAACCGGGAATAATATTGCTGTAACGTATATGACGTTAAACCTCCAACTACCTTGCTTTCTGCCAGCGCTACAAATACTAAGAAATCAGTTTTCTGTAAGAGCGTTTGCAGGTACTCTTCACTAGGAAGTATAAAATTTTCCATCTCAAAAACATCTTCAAAAACCCTGATAAGTGCAATGAATTTATCCAGGTCCGTAGGATTCAGTTTTTCAATTTTAATATCCATAAGTTTGCTGGTTATGGTATCGATACCGGCTGTGATAACAAGTTAAGTTTATTGCCGCATTTTGCGCCGTTAACGGATTATTTGTTACAGCCAAAACTGAACACATCGCGTACCAAAATCGTACAGCTTTATACAGGAATTAAATACAAATGCCTGATTATCAATTAATGTGATAATTGGCATCCCGTTGGTTTGACCCTTGTTCGAAATTGAACACAACCTTATAACCCGTCAATTACCGGTACATGCTTGTTAATTATTGTAAATCGGCCATACGGAATATCACCCGCCATAAGGGATATTCCATTATTAATATCGTAGGCCTGATGTTTGGCCTCGCTGCCTTCTGGCTGATTGTTTTGTATGTGGCCGATGAACTCAGCTACGACCGTTACAACAGCAATGCCAGCCGTATTTACCGGGTGGCCCAGCATGCCGCCTGGAATGGCAACAGCATGAATATTGCGCTCACCTCGGCGCCTTTCGCCACACATCTTAAGGCCACCTTTCCTGAAATAGAAAACACGGTGCGCATTAACACAGAAGGAGGGGGGACGATTGAATACGGCGATAAGAAAATCCAGGCCGATGATATGATTTTTGCCGATAGCAGCATTGCCCGGGTGTTTTCCTATACATTTCTTTACGGTGATGCGGCCACCGCGTTGCAAAAGCCTTCTTCCACTGTTCTTACAGAAAGCCTCGCCAATAAAATATTCGGTTCAGCCGATAAAGCGGTTAACCAAACCATCTATTTCGAAAATCATTTTCCCAATACCGTCACAGCCGTTATAAAAGATGTGCCGGGCAATTCCCATTTACGGTTCAGCGGCATTCGCAGCTTTTCCACCGAAGGGCAGGATGCCTGGCAGCGCTTTGAGGTGTATACTTACCTCTTGCTGGCCAAAGGAACCGATGTAAAAAAACTGGAAAGCAAACTGCCGGCCTTTGCTGCCGCCACCATTCAAAAGGAGATGGGTGTAAAGGATTACCGGATGGAGCTCCAGCCGCTGACCGATATTCACTTGCGGTCCAATCTCGACTATGAGTTGAGCGCCAACGGCAGCATCAGCCGTGTGTATATATTTATGGCCATCGCCCTGTTGGTACTGCTGATTGCCGTGATTAATTATATGAACCTGTCTACCGCCCGTTCTGCTTCCCGCGTACGCGAAGTGGGGGTGCGCAAGGCCGTCGGTTCGGGCAAAAGACATCTTACAGGGATGTTTATCGCCGAATCGATACTGATTACTTTAATTGCTGCTGTCCTGGCGATGGTGCTGGCCAGTTGTATGATGGGCTTCTTCAACCAGCTTACCGGCAAGGAATTATCCATCTGGCGCTTCGGGGTGGGCAATACACTGCTTATATTGCTGGTATTTTCTTTTCTTACGGGTATCGCCTGCGGCATTTATCCCTCCGTGTTTTTAGCGCGGTTCAACACCATACTGGCCCTCAAAGGGCAAATGGGCAATGTGACCGGCTCAGTGTTGTTTCGCAAATCGCTGGTGGTGATCCAGTTTGTGATAACGGTGGTCATGATCGCCGGTAGTTTTGTTATTTACCGGCAGTTGCAATTCGCCCTGCACACCAGCCTGGGTTTTAACAAAGAGCAGGTATTGAGTTTTCATATCAACGACAGATCTGTTCGCAACAAGGTGACTGCTTTAAAACAACAACTGTTGGAAAGCCCCCTGGTAGAAAGCGCGGCGGCAGTGGGCAATCCCATCGGCAATAACGACCTGGGTAAAACAGGGTATTTTTATGAGCTGAATGATGGCTCCCCCTCGAACGGCTCCAAAGTGATGCAGGAGCTCATGGTCGATGCCGATTTCCTGAAGACAATGGATATCCGGCTGGTGGCGGGAAGGAATTTTTCCGACGCCTTCCCGGCCGATAAAGAGGGTGCTGTGGTGGTCAACGAAACCCTGGTAAAAGAACTGGGCTGGAAAGCGCCCATCGGCAAGCGCATCCTTAGAACCTCCAATGAGGGCAAGGAACCAGCCACAGTAGTAGGCGTCATAAAGGATTTCCATACCTATTCCCTGCAGCATAAGGTAGAACCCCTAGTCATGTCATTGCCGCCTGCCACGAAAGACGAAGACAATATATACGTTAGAATAGCGAAAGGTAAAACAACGGAAGCCATTGCTTACATTGATAAAATTTACCGCAGCTTTGATAAGTCGAGCCCGGTCGATTACCGGTTTCTCGACGAAAATTTTGCAAAGCAGTACAATGCCGAGAAAAAGCAAGGGCAAATAGCCCTCATCTTCACGATGCTGGCTGTTGTCATCGCTGGCCTGGGCCTTTTCGGCCTGGCCACTTTTACCGCCGGGCAACGTAAAAAGGAAATCGGTATCCGCAAAATACTGGGCGCCAGCGTGGCATCCATCGTTCAAATGCTGTCCAAAGATTTTCTGAAACTGGTAGCCATTGCCGCCTGTATCTCATTTCCCATTGCCTGGTTTGCCATGAATAAATGGCTGACGGGCTTTGCCTACAGGATTGATGTGAGCTGGTGGATATTATTATTGTCGGGCTTTATTGCGGCCGCTATTGCACTGCTCACCATCAGCATACAGGCGATAAAAGCGGCTGTAGCCAACCCGGTTAGTAGCCTGCGCACGGAATAGGGTAAATGGAGAAGTGCGGGGCAGACCCGGATTTTGATTATCTTAGGTAATCAAACCAATACTGCCGCCATGCCAACTGCTTCCCGCTTTACACCCGGTGCTGTCCTGTTTTTTTGCCTGCTGTCTTTTTCGCTGGCAGCGCAGCAAAAAGGAACCGCCTCCGATCCTTATATCCTCAATCCTTCTCCCACAACCGTCGCCTGGGGCAATTACTGGTCTGAAACACTGCCCGTATTACACATTCACTCCGGTGATTATGTAAAAATACACACCTTACTTACGTCCACGCCCGAACGCCTCACCGAGGCCGGCCTTCCGCCCGATCAGGTAGAAAAGGAATTGCGCGACGTACAAGCCGTTAAAGACCGCGGCCCCGGCGGCCACGTGCTTACGGGCCCTATCTATATTGAAGAAGCAGAACCCGGCGATGTGCTCGAAATACATATCCGGTCCATTGAACTGGCCATCCCTTACGGTTACAATGCCATCGGCCAGAATGGCTTTCTGTCCGACGAAATCTTCGAACGCAAAATGAAGATCATTCCCCTCGACCGTGATAAAATGATCGGCCATTTTGCCGACGGCATCAACATCCCCCTGCATCCATTTTTTGGCAGCATGGGTGTAGCGCCTCCCAAAGAAGCCGGCCGCTGGAACAGCGCACCACCATGGATACACGCCGGCAACCTCGACAACAAAGAACTGGTAGCAGGCACCTCGCTTTTTATTCCCGTACACATAAAAGGCGCCCTCTTTGAAATCGGCGACGGTCATGCCGCCCAGGGCAATGGCGAAGTGGACATCACCGCCATCGAAACCTCCTTAAAAGGAAACCTTCAGTTCATCGTGCACAAAGGCAAAAAACAGCTTTGGCCCCGCGCCGAAACACCCACCTGTATCATCACCATGGGATGCGACCGCGACCTCAATGCCGCCACCCACATCGCCGTCCGCGAAATGATAAGCTACCTGGTGGAAGAGAAGAAATTATCAAAAGCAGAAGCCTATATGCTTGCCAGTGTAGCTGTAGATGTAAACATCACCCAACTGGTGGATGGTAATGTAGGCGTTCATGCTATGCTTCCCAAAGCTATTTTTACAAAGCATTAAACAGTGGGTCGTCCTGAGCTAGTCGAAGGACGGCTCACCGTTTATTACCCGCTCAAGTCCGCTGAACTGTATCCCATCCGACTTTATCGTAAAAGCCGTATAATTCCTTTTGGTCTTTTTTGCTGCATTTTTCGCCAGCTGCAAAATAAAAGAGGGATCTTCTTCGCTGCTGCTGGAATACATATAGGCAGGCAAATGGTACACAATGCCGGTACCGAGGTCGGTGATGGTCCTGTAAAAATGAAGCGCCTTCATGGCCGTATCCAGTTTCTCATAATCTCTTTCAGAAGCATACATCAACTCAACGCGTGTAATAAAAGTAGCCATAACCGGGCAGTGTAATTTGTCTCAAGCTACAAAAAAGTAGGACGCAGGCGCTTACCGTATTACTACGTACAAAATCCCGTGCAATCCCTCTTTTATGCAGCATCCAAAAGGGGGAAATTTGCAATGATACTTCGCAACATACGCCGGCGGGTATGCCATTAACCTTATAACATGCAATTTAAAACCTATACCTATGTCCGTTTCAATCAGGGTGATTGTTGCCGATGAACATCGTTTGTACCGCGAAGCCCTGAGTAAGCTGCTCCAGCGCAACGGCTTCCTGGTAATAGGCTCGGCCGACACGCCCGCCGAACTGCTGGGTTCCACTGCCCCGCTTCCCGACATTGCCATCATCAGCTATAAAACCACCCGCCCGGCCACGCTCAGCACGGCACGCTGGCTCAAAGAACATTACCCGCAAATAAAAGTGCTCGTCATCACCCTGTTTAATAACCTGCTTCCCCTCAATGAATTTATCCGCTCCGGCGTAGAAGGCGTTGTCATAAAATCACATGCCGATCCCATGCAAATTGTGAAAGCCCTCAACTCAATACATAGTGGTAATGTTTTCTATGCCTACTGATAATAGCCTGTAAATCCATCTTTTATTTAAAAAATGCCGGCCTGGGAGCTATCCCTAACCCTCTCCATCATATTATTTTTTTTTGCACATTATACATTTTCGCTAAGTGTTTCCTTATATTCGGTTAGAAACTATCTAAAAACCTAACTAACGAACCTATGAGCGGTACTACCTTCCAACGGCGTGATTTCTTTTCGCGTCTTGCAAAAAACAACACCAATGGGCAAACGCCCATCAGCGATGCCGAAGCCCTTCTCAAAGACCCGTCATTCCGTAAATATGCCAACCAGGCCGTTCCCTTCCAGGCCGCCCGTACACAGGCCGATCTCACGCCCTACAACAACACACTCACCGATGCAGATACACTGCACCTGCTGCGCCGCACTACGTTTGGTGCGCCCAAAGCAACGGTAGACCTGCTCAAAACAATGAGCTTAACGCAGGCCGTGAATTACCTGGTCGACAGTCCTGTTATGCCCTCCACCGTGCCGGTCAACAATTACGACCATGTATATGCGGATACGCAGGGCTGCCCCTTTGGCACTTCCTGGGTCGATTATGTGGCGCCCGACAATGCCGACGGTACGCTCAATACCTACCGCACCGGCTATTCGTTTAAACCCTGGTGGATCAGCCAGATGATGTTCCAGCAAACACATGTGCTCGAAAAAATGGTGTTGTTCTGGCACAATCACTTCAGCACGCAAACAGGTGTAACCAATGCGCCCAAAGCGGTATGGGGGCATTTCAAAATGCTTCGCACCAACGCGCTGGGCAATTTCCGGACGCTGGTAAAACAGGTGACCGTTGATCCGCATATGCTCATCTACCTCAATGGCAACTCCAATTCCAAAACGGCCCCCGATGAAAATTACGGCCGTGAACTACAGGAATTGTTTACCGTAGGCAAGGGGTCCGATTCGCAGTATACAGAGGCTGATGTAAAAGCCGCCGCCAAAGTGCTTACCGGCTGGCGCCGAACGCTCAACGCCACCGACGGCAGCTACAGCAGCACTTTCAACAGCGCCGTGCACGATACTACCAACAAACAGTTCTCCGCTTTTTATAATAATACGGTCATCAGCGGTCAAACCGGTGCTGCCGGCGCCAATGAAACCGATGCGCTGATCAGCATGATCCTTCAAACCAACGAATGCGCCAAATTCATCGTGCGCTGCATCTACCGCTGGTTTGTGTATTATGTAATAGACGATACCACCGAAGCCAATATCATCACCCCGCTGGCAGATATCTTCCGCAACGGCAATTACGAAATCGCGCCGGTATTAAAAGCGCTTTTCAGCAGCCAGCATTTCTTCGATCCCGTTAACAGGGGCTGTATCATCAAAAGCCCCGTAGACCTCTACGTAACCATGGTACGCGAGTTTAATATTCAATTGCCCACCTCGCCCGTAGACGTGCAATACGCCTACTGGAAATATATAAGCGACCGCGCCGCCTCCGAAGCCCAAAACATCGGCGATCCGCCCAATGTGTCCGGCTGGCTGGCGTATTACCATGCGCCGCAGTTTTATGAAACCTGGATCAGCAGCGCCACCATTCAGCTCAAAGAATCCAATCTCAACAACTTCACAAAAAACGGCGTGACAACGGGCGGCAACACCTTTAAGATGAAAGTAGATTCCATCGCTTTTATCAACCTGTTTCCCAATCCCGAAGATCCCAATGCGGTGGTGGCTAACTTTATTGCCTACCTGCTGCCGCAGGATTTATCGGATGCGCAAAAGGCCTATCTCAAAAGCATACTTCTGTCGAACCAGGTAACGGATTCCTACTGGACCACCGCCTGGCAGGCCTATGCGGCCGCTCCCACGAACGCCACCCTGCTCGGCACCGTAAAAAGCAGGCTCGATACGCTGATCAATTATATGGTCAGTCTCGAAGAATACCTGCTTTATTAGGTATTGCCCAATCCCCCATCCCGAAATCCCACCGTCAAAATCCACCCTCCGAATTCCATCGTTTAATCCTGCCTTTCCACCTATAAACTCAAAAACATGAAGCGCAGAGATTTTCTGAAGGCAACGCCCGCCTTATCGTTGCCCCTACTCATCAATGGATTTCCTTTACAGTCGATGGCCGAAAACCCGCTCCTGCACCTGCTGGGGCTGCAAAGCCTCAAAAGCGGCCGCGTGCTGGTGCTCGTACAGCTCAATGGGGGTAATGACGGCCTCAATACCATTTTAAACCTCGATCGGTATTCCGAACTCACCAATGCGCGCTCCAATATCCTGATCCCTTCGGCCAAAGTATTAAGCCTTACCGGCTCTACCACCGCAGGCCTGCACCCGGCCATGACCGAAAT
>Ga0307509_10009712_pt1 | contig 11948 bp, 14 predicted proteins | sample 10_EM_MG_FD_202245 | JGI IMG/M metagenome (GOLD analysis project Ga0307509, IMG submission 202245) | Populus trichocarpa ectomycorrhiza microbial communities from riparian zone in the Pacific Northwest, United States - 10_EM | ecosystem: Host-associated > Plants > Roots > Unclassified | place... | reverse complement strand
GCGAATCCCACCGTTCACCAGAAACTCCAACACTCCCTGAGTCCGATGGCCCCGCGACAAGCCTCTCCCCAGATGTTCAGTCGCCCTCACCTATGGTCGAAGAGGCTGTCGAGGTGGAAGTGGAGGAAACGTATAATGTACCAACCTTAGCAACCCCTGTTCAGGAATCAAGCGAGCCCCCTACACCGTCTCCTGTCATTCCAGTTGAGATGCATCCGTCACTCTCTCCTTCGCCCATCGACGATCAACCACCAACACCAGCCAGGCCACCTTCCCCGGTGGTCGAAGTTGAACCCAAGCCCGAGTCTATCCCAGAGCCGCCTGTTGCCCAAGTATACGAACCAGTACCGGAGCTGAAGCTGGAAGCTGAACCAGAGGTGGAGTCTGAACCTGCGCCTGTGTCTGTGCCGGATGTGGAGGAGGAATCAGTAGTCCCACCTAAGATCGAACCTCTTCGACAGATTTCCATTATTTCGGTCTCAACACCCCTCCCGCCTCCAGCGTATTCCTCCCCTATATTCCCAATGTCAGGACCTGGCCTCCGGCCACCTTCTCCCATCCGAACATTTAGTTATTCCCCACCCCGACACCCCCCTGCTCAATCAGAACCCGATCACGACACTGAGGCAAGGAATGATGACGATGGCACAGAGAGCGATAACATGACCGTCGACATGGAATTCGACCTCGCCGCTGGTGTAGGCGGTGGCAGTGCCGTTGGAGGTGGAGGCACTAGGACCGACAGCGAATACGACATGGAGGTTGATGTTGACGACGAGCTTCTCAGACTCGTGAATGGCGACAATAACAGCACCGTGCATGGAGACAATGGCCCCGGACACACGGACGCAAGCCGATATAAGGGCAAAGCGCGGGCAGCGGGCACACCGACGGACGCTTTTTTCGACAACGCCGTGCCTCCCCCAATGGACCTGGAAAAGATTATGAGGGAGCAGGGACAACCAAGGGTCCTGTACCAGCAGTTGCAGGGCCCCGGGCAGCCTCTTGTTCCGTTGATCGCTCATGAACTTCCGCCTGAACAGAAACCAGTTCCGAAACCTGCCGCGAAGGGGAAGAAGAAACAGGGTACCAAGGTGAGTGCCCCAGAAGTTTCCTGTTTTTGAAGTCCCATCCGTTGATTGAATCCGTCTAGGCCCCTACGAAATCAAAACAACCTGCTAAATCCCGGACTAAGGGCACCAAAGCCAAGGTGGACGCTTCGCAGGCCCAGTCTGTTATCGAGACCGTGTCATACACTGGATCGGGACGGATGACTAAAGTCCCTGCTGTCCTCTCGCTGCCTGTGACGAACCTCAACTCGTCCGCCGTTGGAGCTGCCGCTGCTCGCTCTAGGTCACAGTCTACACTACCCGTAACGAGCGAGATTGTGGACGAGAAAGAGGCGGAGAGGGATGAATCGGACGATAAGGTCTACTGTATCTGTAAGACTGAGTACGAGGAGGGTAAAGCTATGATCGCTTGTGACAGGTTTGCCATTCCCCCCACACCCCGGTTGAGTACAGTGACGCTGACTGTCGACTCCCAGGTGCGACGAATGGTACCACATGCAGTGTTTGGGTATGTCCGATCTGGAAGTCGACCTTGTGGATCAATTCTTCTGTCCTCCATGCATCCAGAGTAAGCTGCAAGGATGTCTCGCTTCAACTTCCAGGTTGCTTACAGCTATTCGCCAGATAATCCCAACTTCACCCTCAAGACGACGTATAAGACACGTTGCTTCGCGGGACTCAAGCACAAGGACCCTTCATCCCCCGGCGCGTGCTACAAGCCTGCTCGAGGCGCATTTTCGAAGTACTGCTCCGATGAATGCGGTGTCAGTTTCATGGACACGAAAATCGAGGCTTGGACGGCAGGAGGCGGTCACAAAGCGAAACTCTGGGAAACTGTGAAGGATGCCGACGCGAGGGAGGGTATTGCCACCGCCCTTTCCAGACCCAAGAAACCTGCCACAGTCAAGGCTGAAGTTGACGCGGATGGAGACGTCAAGCTCACCGACGGTCCCCTCCACGACATGAAACCAGAGCTTGATAGGCCAGTGACTACTGTTAAGAAGGGCTTGAGCAAGCAGAAGGAACGAGAGCTCGTCGGGCTGAGGAAGGAGCTCGAGAAGGTAGTTGACCTGCGAAACTCAATGAAGCAGGAACTGGAGGTTATCGAGTGGAGGGACTCCTTGATTAAACTCGCGAGCCAGAGGTCTGAGGAGGTGGGCGAGTGTGGATGGGACCAGAGACTCTGTATGGATGATGAAGAGTGGACGGAGGTCGGGCCGACGATTCTGGAGAATTACGATGGACAAGAACAACAGGAAGATGAATCCGAGTCCTTCGGGGAATGGTGGTGTAGGGGGAAGAAAAAATGTGACAGGCACGCTGGGTACGATTCCCCTTCTTCCTCATTCCAGTGAGTTTCGCGGCTGATCTGTCCGTGCTCTTCTAGGTGGCAGAGACTTCGGGCGGCAGAGGTCGAGTTTGAGATTCACCAGAAGGATCTTGGGTTGAAGAGACTTGCGGAGACCGAGCGGGATATTCGGAGGAGAATTGAAGACATCATGGACCCTCAAGTCGGCCCAGCCCAAGTTCAGGTGAACGGCAAAGAGAACAGGGCCAAACCTAACGGAACAGGGAAGACGGGGAAGAAGCGAAAAACGACGGGCTGACGGACTCATTTAATAGGGCTCGAGTTTCGACCCGTATCATTGTGGATATGTGTGGTGCTTTTGGACATCTCTGGGTCTACAGTACATGTTGTTGGATTAGTAAAAGTACACGTATATCGTACTGGAGGTCAGGCGTAATGAATCTGCCAGGTTAATCCCCTCTCCATTGCATTGCTCGTAGAACTCGAGGTCAATCGAGACGAACGAGGCCGACTGATGGGGTGGAGTTGCGCCCCTGAGGTTCAGTATTTCAGTAGCCGTCGCCCTCTCCGCCTTCCTTTGAGAAACCTTTCTCTTCATGGAGTACTTGGGCTTTGAACTCTTCTCGTCGCTTCTTCAGATCGGTGTCGCGTTTGTGGTACGGAAAGAGGGTGTCCCATTCGACCTGCTTCAGTGGTACTTCGTCTTCTCGATCAAGGTCCTAAGAGACATAGCGACGTGATCAGAATCGCGACAAGGAGAGGAGGGGACTTTGGTGTATGCTCACGATCTCGCCGAGTAAAACGACGTTCTCGCCACGAATGAGAAAGAGACCGACCCATTGTTCGGCGAACACGTCTTGGTGGTATATCCTCTCTACCGTATCTTCCAAGACCAGATTGGCTGAAAGCAGTGAGGAAGAACGCACCGCGACGAAACAAAAAATAAACATTCAGTCTTCGCAACGGGGGAAGGACCGATATGCCCTCGTACGCACCGAACTGATCATAAGATCTCAAAACCCCAAACAGCTTTCTTCCGTCCCGGAGGACGACCAACATCTTTCCTATTTGGCGGGGGCGATGTGACGAATGGGCTGTTTTGTCTTTATCTGGAAGCCTGGGATGGACTGAGACGTACGGTCGACGCAATCCACCAGCGACCCCGAAGTCGTGAACGGAATGAGCGAGTCCATGCAGGGAGAGAGAGGAGGGGGAGCGAAACTCTTTTACGCTTGAGTTTTCCGTATTCGCGTTTGTGGTTTGCAGGTGAGCGGCAATTGGAACGGCAAAACCGGACTGATTTTGTAACGGGCGCGGAGCGGGCCGAACGATCGAAGGACTGTTGGTGACGGCGTTCGGGTGGTAGGCGGTCGCACGATGGGGAAGGGTCGGGGACACAAAAAATCCTCACGGATCGAACTTCTCAGTTCAGTACAGCGGGTTGCGAAACGGTAGACCGCCTCTCGAAACAACAGGACAGGATTAGTGCGCCTTTCGAGTAGAGATGATACTTTCCTCTCCTCAGGTGACAGATGTGACGTTGTTACGGTCACAAGCTCGACCGTCACGCTTTCCGCCTCCTACTATCCTCCTCTTCACGACACCGAAACATGCTAAAATGGAGGTGATTTGGTTCGTAACGAGGTTCTCTGGGGCTAGCATCAAAACCCTGAGGAAAACAAGAGAGCCCGGTGAGTGAAAAATAGTGTCACGGGAGGGTGTGACGCTGTTCAGAGGGCTGACTTGACGCTTTTTCGGCGTGATTCTGGTCTGAACGCTGTGGAATGGGCACTTCGCACATTCCTGCTCCGAATTTAATCTCATTATATAAACTAGATACATAGCTATGTAACCTGCCTAATTTTAAGTAGAACGCGACAATATTCAAGTGAGGATGACCAAAAACTACTTTCGGCGTTCATAGGACCGATCAACTACTCTAGTGGATGGATTTTAGTTTCACCTGGACAGATCACTCCAACCCTATCTTTGTTCCAGCACCTGGGCTTTTTGTCACGCGAGAACAGCTCATTATATGGAAGATCGCGCTTGAGCATCCAGGCCTCGAGTTCTTGGGCTGTTGAAGGAGACCAAGTCAGATCGTGGTAAGGTGTGATAGAGAACAATCGGGGGCTCACGCTCTGGCTCAGGAGCGGGGGAACGAGCGACCCGAACGGTCAACGCGTTGACGGAGAGAGCCCCGACGGCGAGGAAGGTGAGCGTAGTTTTGAGGAACATGATGATATGGTGTGTTGTGAGGAAGAGCGGATAACAACGGCACCAGGCCTGAAGTTTGGGAGGTAGGAGAAATAACTGGGGTGAGCTGCACAGCGGCTTAGGAAGCCAGGGAGTACGACCAGATCCTTTTATAGATTTCTGGGAAACCATCGGTGTCAAGTTCCGACCCATCGCTTGTGGTTGACGACGAATGGACCGAGGCCGAGTGAGTTCCATCTAAGATCACGGTTTTGGCTCACCACCATTCCCAGGCGGACCCCCGAGTCAAACACGCAGAGGGCTGATCACAGGCGCTTCGATTACGACCTGACGCCTCGGCGTTTGAACTCACAGCAGGTAGCCTGAGAGTCGCCCTTGAACAAATCAAGGCAATGTGGGAGTCCTCATGACCAATCTGTGGCCTTGGCGAGACGAAGACCCCCTAGAGGCTGAGCTGAGGTGAACTACAGTCGCCTGTAGGCGATCGGAAAACAACACACAAAAGTTGCCGAGCGGCAGCAGGTGTTAGCCAGATGGATCAGTCGCCCCGTGCACCCGAAGGGGAAGACACTGACCGGCGTTGTTTTACAGTGCAATTCGACCAATCAATCTGGGTCGGGTTTCGACCAACGCCTATCACGCATTGAAATATTGAAGTTTCAATCCAACCAGATTTTTTCTCCTGCAGTTCGGATATACCTAACATCTCGTGCCCGTTTCTTGGTGTGTCAAGCCTTCTTGCCCTTGCCTTTGCACTCCGTTAGCATCACAACAAAAATGGCTGCTCATGTCCACCGATTCACGGGCGCTACCCCGTGTATTCCCAGCCACCTCGAGCTTCTACCATGGATACGAAGCCCAGCGGCCAAACCCCGGGAGGGTTCTCTCTCCTCGTTGAACGTGGCCATCGAAGCCCTGAATCTCGCGAAGGAGATCTCTTGTATCTCACCAGCCAAGGCTGTACTTGGCTCCGTCACCGTCCTCCTGACAATGACCAGGGAGTGTCACCTCACGCTGTCCTGCGACTATGAACTTCGGGTTTACATTTATCCAGGACTCCATGGTCAACGAAGTAGACTAGGTCGATCTCGGGCTAGCCTGCGCTGACGTCTGTAGAGCCCTTGACCGGGGGATGGACGGCAGACGAGTGGATGAGCTCAGTCAGCCAGTACTATCAGTGTTCGCGGCAATTGGGCAGTTGACCACGTGAGCTGCCCCAAAATGCATACGTTGGGTGATCCACTTACTCAACCCCTCAACCCTAGATCTGTGGCTGAGATACAGAAGAACATTGTCAAGCGGGGCAAACGAAGTCCGGTGTCTCGACTTTTCCACGCAAAGGACGATGAAGAGGCGATCGCCGCCCGGAAGCTGGAACTCAGCAGGATCCTACATGTTTTTAATGTGCGTTCCGTCACTTCTGTTTGGTCATCGCTAACCGTCCGCTTCCAGACCGAACTTTCAATAAACACACATGTAGTCGTCTCAGACATTCGCCACGATGTTGTGAACACCCACACCATCGTTTCCGACGTTGAGTCAGGGGGTTGTAAATACCAACACCATCGTTTCTGAGCTTCAGAGCGATATCACGAACACCCACGCTATCGTTTCCGAGATTCGTCGTAACATGCTGACAGGTCAGAAGGGTACCGGCTGCCAAAACTACCCAGTGAGTGCGACTCCCTACCCAACGACGACGGAATGCTCACCGTTCCTTAGACTCAAGCCGGGTCAGTTATTACAGATACTGTGGAGTCCACTGCCTTACTTTTGTACAGCGTGCCTCCTGGAGAATTGCCTCCCCCGCCGCCAAGGGCCTGTTTCGGACGTGACGACCTGATCGAGAAGATTGTCGGCCTCGCAAAAAACCTAACTCCACTCGCTCTAATTGGTACAGGTGGGATCGGCAAAACATCCATCGCCCTGACCACCCTCCACCATGATCACATCAAGCAGCGGTTTGGAGACAACCGCCGGTTTATCCGCTGCGACCAGTTCCCGGCCTCCCGCGCTCATTTCCTCAGCCGACTTTCCAAGGTCATCGGTGCAGGAGTCGAGAATCCCGAGGACCTAACCCCCCTACGGCCCTTACTATCCTCAAGGAGTATGATGTTATTCCTTGACAATGCCGAATCGGTCCTCGATTTCCAGGGGAAAAACGCCGAGGAGATCTACGCCATGGTGGAGGAGTTGAGTCAGTTCGACAGCGTTTGCCTTTGTATCATGTCCCGCGTCTCCACTATTCCCCCGTATTGCAAACAGCTGGACATCCCCACATTATCGATGGATGCTGCCCGGCGCACCTTCTATCGAATCTACCGTGGTGATGAACGGTCCAATCTAGTCAACGATATCCTGGGACAACTCGACTTCCATCCACTCTCGATCACTTTACTGGCTACCGTTGCCCAGCAAAACAAGTGGAGCATCGACCGGCTGACTGTGGAATGGGAGAGACAGCGAACTGGCGTACTTCATGTCCAGCGCAACAGGAGCCTCGCCGCCGCCATCGAACTTTCGTTAGCCTCTCCGATGTTCCAGGAGCTTGGTCCCAACGCCCACACCCTCCTTGGAGCCGTCGCTTTCTTCCCTCAAGACATTAGCGAGGAGAACCTCGAATGGTTGTTTCCCGACATTTCCGACAGTGCAAACATCTCCGACAAATTCTGCATTCTTTCACTGACATATTGGAGCAACGGATTCATTACGATGCTTGCGCCGCTCCGAGACTACATATGCCCTAAAGATCCAACATCCCCCCCGCTTCTCTGCACAATCAAGGATTTTTACTCCCGCAGATTGTTGGTTGATGTTTATCCTGGCAAGCCCGGTTACGAAGAAGCGCGATGGATCGCCTCGGGACGGGCACCCCGTTCCTGAATGCGGTATCGTTCATTATTTGTGCTACGGCCTACTTCCCTCCCCTTCCCAACGACACCCTTTGTTGTGTTGGTCGGCATTCTGCGGCCGCGGATTATTCTCCGTTTTGTTGTTCTGCTGCCTGTTCAATATCCATCCCTCTGTTGGTACGCACGCACACAACTCCACAATTGCCGTTGTTACCCATGCGTGGGCTTGCTATTCCAGTTCAGTTTCCTTTTCCTCCATAACTTACCACTTCATTTAAGGGTCCCTTCTGGTGTTACACATGCTGCACCAACCGTACAGTAAGCTGTCGATATACCTGTATAATACCGCGGCTCGATCGATGAGACCGAACTTCTCGAGCTGGGCTTTAAACGATCCCATAGGGGCCCAGGGGACATCCGTGAAGTTTGTGGAGAACTCGGATGAGAAACGACAGCATCAACCATTACCGAACCCCAGGAATCCCCGGCAGCAGCGTTGGGCACCGACCCGGGAGTACACCGCGGTAAACTCTTCGAGGTAAAGCGGTATGAGTTCTTAGGTTTCGCCGTTCTCGGCTGCGCTTCGGTGGGCTTGGTTTAGCCCCACCGAAACAACGGGCCACGAGAAGTAGAGCCTCCTCCGCGCTGACGAGCAATCCAAGACGAAGAGAAGAAACGATCTAACAAATCTGGATTTTTTGCCATTATACAATCACTGATATAGATATTCCAGAGAGAGAGAGAAACAATGCCTATGAGAATGCACTCTAAGAGGGGTGAACTGATTAAGTATGGGTGTCATTGCCGGAGGAGGTGAAGCAGGGTAACCACTCGTCCAGAGCCACCTCGAACAACGCGAGCGATGTGTAGAACGGCTCGGTAGGTTCGGTGAGGTACGAGAAAAGATCCTTCACGTGGGTCTCTCCTCGATAGACGACACCAAAGTAGGACGACTCGCCAGGTGCGGTGTGACAACTAAACGAAACAGCACAAATGATCAGCAATTCCGGAAGGTATTATGATGCGCTGGGCACTTACGCAGGGATCGCAGTTGTGCCGATCCTCTTCGGGGCATTTTCCTCAAAGCTAGCAACGGAAAGCGTCCTCCAAGGGTCGATTTGACCGTTCGTGAAGAAGACGTGGGTTGGGTTCATGTGCCATCCACCGTAAGCCTTGTTGAGGGCATCGACGTTAGGTTTATCTGGGACTGTTCCCTCTGGGAAAGAGTTCAGGCAGGTCTGTTGCTCGTTCTCCATAGTTATGAACTGCGACTGAATACTTCGGTTGTTGTGAGGATTAGCAGCCTGGTAGAAACCTACACACGTGTACAATCAGACCGGGCCGCGAACCCCACGTTGAGAAAGGGCGGAAAACATACCGAACTCAGTGCAATACTGGTATGTCCACGCAAGCATGTCGGTTGCCTCGGAGGGAGGTCCAGCGATAGCCCAAACGTTAGGATCTGTCTCGGCGATGCCGGTCAAGAAAGCGTCGAAAGCGACTGTGATGTTGAAAGCGGCGGCCAAGCCCTGGGGGTAAGCAGGCCCTTGCCAGTTCCTGGTCTCCAAGACATCGCAGAACGCGAGAACTGGGGCAAGTCCGTTACGCTGTCAATGGGAGGTTAGAGGGCGGGCTTCCGTCTCCATGGGGATGAGCATACCTGGAAGTAGCCCAGGGGATCCATCAAGTAGGTGGCCAAGGTAGACGCTTCGAACTGGTCAGCGATCTCAAGGTAGCCTGATTCATCGAGTGTCGTCGTATTTCCTCCAGGCCCTGTGAATTCGGCGGTGATGACCCGAACTTTGAGGTCGTGGACCTCTTGATCGCTGCCGTTGGTAAACACATCGTCGAAATATTTCGTGACGGCGACCCAATCGTTGGAGCAATTCCTAGGGAGAGCACGTTCCGCCGCTTGCCAGTAGCTCGACATGTCGAGTTGAGCCTCCACAGGGGCGGAAGAAGACCACGAAGCATAGATGGTCTCTGGGTTTCTGATACGAAGGTAGGCGGCGCGGATACCAGGGTAAGAACCACCGATGAAGACCCAGGGGGTGCTAGATGGATGGGGTCGGTACGAAGTCGTGTGGTGGTCGGGGTGAGAGAAATTGAAACGTTGGGAGAAGTAGACAACATCTTCCAAAGCCTGGTCGACCGTATGGAACTGCCACTGCTCCTTTGTAGTGTTGCTGTTGACGGGGAAAGGCAGTGACTCGCCGTAATACCTAAGTTTACGTATATTAGTTCCCGTTTCGTTAGCGCGACGTGAGGGTGAATTCTCACCTGTGTTCCCAGACGACACCGACCCCATTATACCGCTTGGCCAGCCTCATGACAGCCGAGTGGAGATAATCACCGTCAGCCTGTCATTTTTCCAAGTTTCAGTACTGATATATCACAATCGACCATCGATTATTGCGACACAACTCACGTCAAGCGCAGAACCCCAACTCTCGGCGTTGCCTTCTCCAATATCATGAACTACCCGGGGCCGGCGTGAGCGATGCACAGCGAAATACCTGGATGTATGGGGATCACGTACCGAAGACGGGACCGCCGGGCTTATACCACGTTGCGTTGTACCAGTACCTGTTATCGAAGGTCCCCTCGTATTTACCATGGTGATCAATGGGAAGCTAGACGGGGAGGGGTGAGCTATCAAGATTATCCGATGGCGGAGGACGTACAGCAATCGTCTGACCCGGAACCGCACGCTTCACTGGCGGCGAATCCCTCTTGGTGTACAACATCCTCCTCCTTCTCATCATCGAACCTTCCATACTTGAAGTTCGTAGCGCATCTGCTGTAAGCGCAAATAGGCATACCAAGGTGATGGCTGCCTTGAAGTTGGACAACATTTGGGGTCGTGAGATCGTAAGGCTCAAGGGAGAGCCTCTGGATGAAGGGGGTTCCTGATTATTCGACACCGGATGGACCCCATCCCTTTATAGGAACAAGGTGAGGGTGAAACGCTGGGTTTACGGCGTCACGGAGGATGCTGTACGGACGCCATCCCATTACACAATAAGCGTCCAAGGCCGCCCAAAACCCTCTTCCTTACACAGCACGAGAGGTCATGACACTGAGTAGTGAACCCCCTCAGCGACCACATCAGCGGGCGCCCGTCCAGGCCAGTGCCAAGTGTCCGATAACAGGGTTCATGTGCGATGACGGATACGGCCGCCCATTGGAAGGAAAGTATTGAGTTACCTATCCAGGAGCAAGTAGGACCCGACGTGAGAAGATGGGGGATTTTAGTCGGCATGGCACCGAAGGAGACGCCTAGTCAAAGTAGGTAATCCTCAAGAGGAGACCGAGAGGAAGTCGCGTAGACCGGTGGGTAAGAGCGTTTCCCCAGGCGTTGTACACGCTCAGCGCATCTCCAGCAAGCGGCCAAGCGAAGTGTAAGCTTCAAAAAAACGAAAAAGCAAAACAGAAAAACAAAAAAGAAGCGAACACTGGGCGTAGCGCCCGATTGATTCTACAACATGAGATGATCGATGATCGGCGTGGACCTCTCGGGATGGCAAGTTAACATGCAGTGCGGCGCTGCGGCTGCGACTCGGCCTTGTTGGCTCGGCCCATGACGCAGAACCGGATGAGCCTCACGTAAGAAAGCCTAGAGGGTGACTCCAAAAATTTCGACGACGACCCCACCTCTACCGTCGTGGCCGGGGAATTGATGGCGAAGAACTGATAAGGATCGTGGTACTGATCAGATCGGATATCGATCTGGTAAGCATATCTCACTCAGGAGCACAGCCAGGCGGGAAGGAGAATGAAAACCGTGGTCATCACCGCATTCATAAAGGGCGTTATCGACAAGAAGGGGGATGTACTTATGTTCTTTAAAAAGGCGTCCGCGGAACACCGAAAGGGTCCAAATCATCAAGCGGGGGAAGATTTCTCCTCGCCCCCCACCGGACCCAGGTTGGGCCGGTCAACGAGCGGAGGTACGGAGGCGAGAGTGTGGGAGTCCGGGGGAGGTGACGGCGCCTGCGATCTCGGAGTTGGGGGTTGTTGGTTAGGGTCGAAGTGGGCGTGAAGTGTGGGTGTTCGCGTGGGAGACGCTGTCACGAGGTCAGACTTCTCAGAGACCGGCGATGAGTGGAGTACAGGCTGTTCTGCCGAAGAGGTGGGTGAGGATGGGGATAAGATGGAGGGGGTGCTCTGCGCATGGATATCGCGGGGTGTGGCGCTTAGCAACGCGGGTGGTGGGGGATCAGACGGTTTCCCCGTCCTTTGCCCAAAATACTTGCGACCGAGATCGAGCTTCTCTGGATCTCTCTCCTCGCCGGGTTGTCGCGGTTCCTCGTTTATTGACTGCGATGTTAAGCCACTGGCTTCACTCCCGCGTCGGTTTCGAACATTGCTGCGATTGTGCGCCTCAGAGAGCGCAGTGGTGCGTCTTCTATTCCTGATGATCGTCCCAACAGTGCCGAATGTGCCCCTCAACGAATCGATGCCGGGTTGTTCAGTCTTCTCGACGATCACTTCGTCTTC
>Ga0307509_10009711_pt1 | contig 11950 bp, 17 predicted proteins | sample 10_EM_MG_FD_202245 | JGI IMG/M metagenome (GOLD analysis project Ga0307509, IMG submission 202245) | Populus trichocarpa ectomycorrhiza microbial communities from riparian zone in the Pacific Northwest, United States - 10_EM | ecosystem: Host-associated > Plants > Roots > Unclassified | place... | reverse complement strand
CAACGGAAGCGCCCAGGAGGGCCACGGCGCCGAGAACGGCATTCAGTTTCTTGCTCATGTTGAGCTCCTTCAGATCACAGGTTGAGGTTTTGCCGGGACCCATGGCGGAGCGGAAAGACGGATCCATCCGAACCACCACGCGTACAAGCGTGTGTTAGGGATAGACCCTCGCGGGAGTGGCAAGCCACCTCCGCGGATTCGCCCCTTTCGAGGCAGAAACTTGGACTACTCAGTTCATTGCGGGTAGGAGGCAGAGCACTCGAGCCCTGCATCCGTTACAGCGTGGCCTGTGTAAGTCACAGAGGAAGCAGGGTTGACCTTGAAGGCAAGCTTGTTTGAGGTGATCGACAGCGGAGTGGTCTGCAGGCTGTTCGTCCAGTAGTACTTGGCAATCGAGCCGGTCGTGGAGACACCGGTGAGCGTCAGACCGACGATGCCGGTGGTGCCGGGACCCGCGGCAACCAGCGTGCATGTCGGCACATCGGGTTCGGGCACCACAACGTCGACGAACTTCTCGGCGATGGCGCCGCGAGTGGTCGTGGCAATGAAGCCGACCCGATGCGTGCCCGCTGCAAGAACCACACTGGTAAGGTTCGTCTTCTGGGTGACGGTCGCCTGACCATCGACCGAGAAGGCATAGGTCGAAACGGGGTCGAACATGCCATCCCCGCCGGTGACCTTCCCAGCCAGGCCGAGAGTCAGGGGCGCGTGACTCCACTTGCTCTGCTTGGCAGCAGTCAGAGTGGCGACGAGCGGAGGCGGGGTGCCGACTTGGACAGTGGTACCGGCAGTCGCGACGTTTCCGAACTTGTCGGAGATGCGGACGCTGAGTCCGAACGCTCCACCGTCCAGGAGGCGGCCGTTGACGACAGCGCCAGCGACAGACGTGGCGCTGAAAGGAGCGGGCAGGGTCCACTCGTACGTGAGGCCGTCGAGGAAGGGCACCAGGGCAGGCTCACTCGCCTTGGCCGTAGCACGGACGAGTGCAGGAGCGTTGATGCCGGTGACGGTGGCTCCGACACTCCAGTCGGTCGGGAACTTGTAGTACCACGACTGGGTGGTGGCGTAGGCGGTGGCACTCGCGGCGTCTTGATAGCCGGAGAAGTAGGCTTGGTAGCCGACTTTGACCAGCGGGCCAAGCGGCGAGGTGACAGCGCTGGTCGTGAGCGGCAGAGGCGGCGAGTACTCGATGCACGGCAGGTTGTTGACGTACGTGTCGGCGACCTTGGTGGTGCCGTCAGGTAGAACGAATTGACCGGTGACGTAGAGGCCTTGGGTGGAAGCGGACGCGTTCGTGGGGAAGGGCGGTTTCGCCAACGCGCAGAACGTGCCGGTGTGACCGATGCCGACGCGCTTCGGACCACTGACGGAGACCAGCGGCTTGAGCGGCGCCGTAACGTAGAGAACCGTGGCCTTCCTCGCAATCGTGGTCGTTCCGGTGACGCTCGCAGTGGCAGTCAGAAGGAGGTTGCCAGCGGCACTGGGGGTGAACGCCGGCACATACGCGGTATTCCCGGTTGCGACGACGGCCTTGGTGGCGATGTTGACGACGGACCACGACCAGGTCACGTCAGCGGAAGGGTTGGCGCCGAAATCAGCGTAGAAGCTGGGGACAAGCGGCATGCCGACGAAGGCGCGAAGAACACCGTTGAACTGGATCGTCGGCGCGACGGCGGCATGGGCGGCGATCGGCGCGACCGCGACTGCGGCGCCAACGGAGGCGACCTGCAGAGCAGCGGTAAGTACGGCAGAAAGTCGCTTCATTTAGTTCCCATAGAACCGATTAGCGGTCTGTTGAACCGCAACGGGGACGATGATAGGGGACGATTGCGAGGACAATTTGAGCGTAATGTGGTGCCTTTTAAGGTGGTTTGGCTGCGCATATGCCTTTTTTGGGTCCTGGACGAGGCTCACAGGCCGCGCGCTTGTGTGCACAATGAATGGCGAAGCGCAGTTTTCGCTGACTCAACGACGGGATACGGTGATGAAAACAGCTGGTGAGCAGCCGCAGGCGGGAGCCTCGAGACGGAAGATCGTGGTGGGCGCAATCCTTTCGTTGGTCGGGTTGCGCTGCGCGTACGGCCAGAAGGTGGGGAAGTACACCTCGCTCACAGCGATCGTCGACCCGCGCGGGTTAACAACGGTGACTTTCAGGGTCGACGGGGAGCCAGCAAACCGAGTCGTCTTCTCAACGGTACGCTGCACGGGCACTATCGCTTCTGTAGCGTTGACCGACCCGTCTGGCAAGGAAGTGTGGCGTCGTGCGGCTGCAGATCTGGGTCTCGTTGCCCGCGACCACACGGGGCAATCTCGGTTGGGAGATGTTCTCACCGCGATGCCTGAGATTCGCGATGCGAAGCGAGGGGACTGGCGACTGACGTTTGAAACGGCGAACTCATCGGACCCGCAGGGCCAGATCGTGTTGGCGTACACGGTACTGCCGAGGTTCGAGTTGGTTGTGCAACGATTGACAGCCGGCGCAGTGGTGGGTCAACCACTGTTGTTTGCCGTGAGGCCCTTGGACTATGGCAAGCCAGTCACGGGGCTGACGAATCTGACGGTGACGGCGAGGAATCCTAGTGGGGCGGTGGTGGTCACTACGCCTGCTGTGGAGCTTGGGAAGTCCAGAGAAGGGATTGCTCTAACTCAAGAACCTGGGGTGTACACGGCGACGCTGTCGTTTGAGGCCGCGGGGAGCTACCGTGTCGAGGCGAGTCATGTGTTCGCTGGGGATGCTGCGGCACAAGCCAGATCGGCAACCATCGAAGCACTGGTCGGCAAGCGCGAAGGGACGTTGGATCTCGTCGCGATGAGGCCGCGAAAGGGGACGGCTGGTTGCACGGGCGAGTTCGTCCTTGATTTCGCGGTAGAGGCAGCGGTCGCGGGTGACTACATCTGCAGCTTGACACTGCAGGGCGGAGATCCGAAGTTGCCGAGGGCGACCACATCGATCACTCTTGCGGAAGGGAAGGGGAAGCTCTCAGTGGTCGTGACCCACGAGATGTTGATCAGGCTCACCCAGCCCTGGACCAGGCTGAATCGAGCGGTTCTCATGCGTATGACGCCGGGTGAGCTGCGCGTCGTGGCCGAACGCCGGGACATAGACCTGCAGCCGCTAGGCGCCTACGGCGCTCCGCTCTGCGGTTGACGGGCCGCGGGCGAGGCAGACACCTCCCACTTTTCAGTTGTGATGGCACCGCTCGCGGTGACGAGCGTCATGCTGACTTCATACGTGCCGGCGACATCGGGCGTAAGCGAAGGATTGGCGCTGGAAGGTCCGGTGCAGCGACGCTCCCGAAAGGCCGAGACAGGATCGCCCAGTAGTACGAGATCGCCTGAGCGGCGGAGTGCGGATACAGGATCGAGGCAACCCCCCACGACAGCGGTCAAGGTGTTGGAGGGTTGAATCGAGGGTGCTTGATCACCATCCGAGAGCACGTCATCGGCTCGCGCGACAGACTGCCACGACATGCACACCGAGAGGATGAGCGCCCAGAGGACGTGGCTCGAGCTGTGGCGAGGCGACTATCGGTCATGTGCTGCGCTGGCGAAGCAATCGACTGTAGCGCGGCAAAGTGGACATGATTGGCGTAGAAACGGGTGCTTTTCGTGTGGTTCGCCCGCGCAGATAGCACGGAGTAAATAGGCACACCGTTCGACTTGTAACGGGTATTGAAGGTGGGCACACTGGGTCAACTGGACGTGCAACTGAGACGCGTGCGTACCGCTTCGAGTTGACCGACCAGCTTCCTGACCTGGCCCATGCATTCCTCAAAGGAGACCTCAATGAACGTGACCATCAGCGGCCACCATCTCGATGTGACGCCAGCGCTGCGTGAGTACGTCCTCGCAAAGTTGGATCGTGTGACACGTCACTTTGACCAAGTGGTCGACGTAGCGGTTCTTCTCTCGGTCGAGAAGCAGAAGGAAAAGGATCGCAGGCAAAAGGCGGAGGTCACGGTTCACGTGAAGGGGAAAGAAATCTTCGTCGAACAGACCAACGAAGATCTGTACGCCGCCATCGACGAGCTCATGGACAAGCTCGATCGGCAGGTTGTCAGGTACAAGGAGAGGTTGCAGGATCACCACCATGAATCGCCCAAGCGTATGGCCGCGGAGGCTCACTGAAGCGGGAGTTGGTGGCTTTGTGAGGGTGCGGTTGCAGGCAAGATGGCCTCGAACTGACAAGGGGTCATCGCGATGGTAGGCGAACGAGAAATAGACCAGCTCCTGGAAGGAGTTACTGCGTACATCGGTCAAAGACCGGACTGGTGGTACGAGCAGTTGCAAGCATGCGCCGACCCCGAGCGTGAGCGGGCCATGACGGGTTGGTACGAGTTGGCTCAGCAAGCTGCGTCCCCGGAAATGTCGTACGAAGCACTTCGCCAATTCAAAGACTTGGTGGAAGCCGGGTCCATCGCGTGGCCGCTTGTTGAGGAATCGAGCTTCGAGGCGGTGGTGCTGGGTGGTGTACGTGCCGTGGTAGACGCCGGGGAACGACGCCGCAGGTTCGGCTAGATCAAATTCCCGGCAGCTTGGATCGGGCCCGCTGCTTGGCTATCAAGCGGTCCAAGTCAGCCTGGATCCTGTCCGCTACCTTCGAAAGTCGAAGCCACTCGCGCGCATAGCGGTCATCCTCCACCTGAAAGTCCTGGAGGACGCGGATGTCGGCGAAGACGGTATCGAGCAGGCCCACGTCAGAGGCGGCAACCTTAGCTGGACTGGTTGTAGATTGGGGCGGAACTGGCGGGCTGGAAACATCAGCAGACGGAGCTGCTGTGTTGCATGCGGGCGAAGCGCGCGACGCATCTGCAGCGTCGACGAGTTGCGGAAGCCCGCCCTGCTGGACAACGACAACATGGCGGATCACAGTGGGGCGCTTTTCCTGGGATCTCGTCCTCCGAAATTTCACGGGCCGGACAGGTTCAGGCGCCGCCACGGTAGATGTCGTTGGAGCAGGCAGCGACAACTCAGAAGATGTCTCCGCCGACACGTCATGGTGGGTGGCAAGCCGAAAGACGCGGGGCGCACGAGCCTCTGCCTCGACGACCTGAACGTCGACGTGGGTAGCGGGCTCGGAGTGCGGATCGCATGCGCGTTTTCTTCGTACGATGACCTGTGGTGGCGCGGCCATCGGCTGACTGATGACAGGTGGGCCGAAGGCGGCCTCAGCAGCGAGCCGTGCAGAGTTCTGCTGGTCATCTGAAATGGCGTGCGCCCCAATGAATGGACGATCGTTTGAGCGCAAGAGCCAAGGGTGGTTGACGGACATTTGGCTGGTCTTGTTAGTGGAAGTAGATGAGCCGATGAAGCGAGAGTCCAGCTTTCAGCTCGTGTGCAAAGGCGACCAGGCCGGTCCGGCTTAGTCGAGAAGTAGCGGTCAGGACGTTGCCAATTCAGGGCGGCAAACTGGCGCGAATCTGATTCGACACGGTAGGTTGGTTATGCCTATGTGGAACGGCAGATCGAAAGTGACTTTGAGTACACGTCTGTCGTCGGTACCGTGGGCGTCGAGAAGAGTGTAGCGCTTCATGGCGCGCAAAGCATTCGTGGTAACGGTGCCGTCTGACAAAGGCACTTGATGCGAGCACGACTGTACATGAGTAGGCACCCTGGCGTGGACGAAAGGCGGACAAAGACCCATGGCCGATATACTGTATAAAATGACAGCATGCGTGCGACCGTATTTCTGCTTCGCCGAGGTGGAACACGACGCCCGGCCGTTGAATGTGCGGCCGGACCCGTCTTCGAGGGCCTGCTCGAAGCTGACTTCGGCCACGAGCGTTGGGGCCCTCGCAGTCTCACGGCAACGCTCATGTCAGAGGAAGGGGATGCGCTGCTCCTGGCGGAACTGCACAAGGCTCATCTCACAGCGGCCGGGCCGAGTGGCTTGGTACTGAGCGGGATGGAAGAGAAGTTCGGCAGAAGCCGGAAGGACACGTTGGTGGAGCGCCAGTCGTGGGCGGTATCGCTGCGCGACGTTCCGCTATCTCTGATGTCGCTCCGACAACATGGCCGTCGCCTCACAGCGGCAGAGTGCATGGGTAGACGCCACGCGGAGGGAGCGCTGATCTTGGACAGACGCAGATTGACTGGATTGACGGCAATTTTCTACGACCCTCACCAAGCAATTGAACTGGCCAGGATTCAATCGGTTGCGTTGCGGCGGATCAACCGCAAAGGGATCGTACTGCGCGGCTTCGAGGATGTACGTGGGGCGCGCCAGCGCGACGGCAAGCTCCAGCCGCAAGCTTGGTGGCTGATACCGTACGAAAGACCGGTTCCAGCAGAGTCCGACGATGAATTGGAAGACAAGTACGAAATGGCGATGGCATAGAAGCCGAGAGCAATGCCCGCTCCTGAGACTGAGGCCATCAGGTTGATTGGTGACTATGGAGAGAAGCGGAGATCGTGATGGAAGTTGACGCCCCAGTCGAGTTCTACAGGTCGTCTGAGAGGCCATATGGGCTGTTCAGCAATTTGGCGAGACGGACTATCGTCGTGCGTGGCTGGACATTCCCGACGGTCGAGCATGCGTATCAATCATTGAAGCCGAGAGACCTGGTCACCCGGGCGTGGCTCATGGCAGCGCCGTCGCCGTCGATCCTAGCCGTCGCAGCGCACGTTCTGCCGTCTGAGGAGGCGGACCCAGCGATGCTCATGGGGAAAGTGAGCGACGCACTGCTTGGATTCCACACCCGGCCCGGGTGGTCTAGGTTGAGATACCCGTGGATGATGGAGTGCATCTTGGCCAAGGTCGAGCAGCATCTCGACGTACGGCAATTGCTCCTGGACACGAACGAGCGAGACATCGTGGAAGCTGGCCGTATCGATGACGACGCCGGCAGACGATGGGGAAGAGTGAACGGGCGAGGCGCTAACTACCTGGGGCGCATGCTGGAGCGGGCGAGGGGGTTGGCGGGAGGTGTGGTGAAGATGGATCCCGACCTCGATGGCAGGCTCGAAGACGGGCGGCAGCAATTGGAGACAGCCTTGCGAGAACTGGCGGGGAGGTGCTGAGACGGATTCGACGTGGCCCCATTTCCGCACGATAAGGGGGGATTTTGCGTGCTTTGCGGTCGCAATCCCATCGGCGAGTGGACCTATGCTAGCGACCTATGCGCGCAGCCTGTCTCTCGCTTGCAATCCTACTCTCGCCAACGGCGTACGCGGCGTCGAACCCGTGTGACGGAATCGACCGCGGACCTTCCGGAGAAAGCCGGACAGAAATCGCGAGATTGCTCGCGCGGCAGTTGGAGGTCGGGGAAGTCCAGATCATCCAAGCCTACCGCAGCGACATCTGGAATGTTCTCGCGGTCGAGAGCGACAACGAGCGAAGCTACCTCGTGTATGCGGGAGACCCGTTGCGTACGGCGTTCATCGCATCATGGACTGGAGCAGGCACTGGAGAGGACGAGAAAAGCGTCCGCGCGTGGGTGACGCGAAGCGCTCAATCCATGCCGCCCAAGCTAGCCGAATGCTTTGCGTGGAGCGTCACCAAGGGAAGTGGATCATGATCGGTTCGCTTGCAAAATCCATGACTCACTCGGGCGAGTCGCTATTCCGCGCGAACCAAGCCGTCCTGGAGATCCCGTTCGACGTCGTCCGAGCCAACTACATGAGTGCCGTCAAGATCGGCATCATCGAACGGTACATGCTTGCTTCGATGCGGTTCGAGCGAAGCCTGCGCGCGCTGGAGAAGTTGATCCTCGGGCCGATGACTCGCGGGATCTAGCCGCAGCCAAGCAACGCTCGATCACGGATCGGGCGCGGCCGTGCCGCGCGATCTGGCCGGACGGGCTTCGCTTGATGACCGTGCCTGCAATCATCGCTGTACCGCAACGATGAAGGGCAAACGTGACAACTGGTGGACACTCAAAGTCGGCGTCGACACTCGCGCCGGAGCGGGCGATGGATGCGGTCGATGCAGCAGTACTGCACCTTCGAGCGGCACGCGACCTGCTCCGCTGTGCAAACGCGCCGAAGTCACTGCAGCGCGTTCGGTTGGCGTTGTCGTCTGCGGAGGGAGCTGTTCGCAACGCAAGTTGCCGGGTGAGCAAGGCGGCTCGACAAGAAGGCCTACCAGGCGCTTTGTCAGACCCAAGCTAGTGCGATCATCCATCCATGACGATCATGGTGTTCTGGGTTGACCCCAACGAAGATGGAGCCCCGTTCTGCGCGGAGTTCGGCGAGAACCTGCTGACGCAGGCCCTGGAGTGCACGGAGCAGCGCCGCAAGGAAGGGATGACCCACGTCTGCATTTCGTCCCAACAGTCGAACAGTGTGGGTCAACCTGGGGTCGCCTCGATCGAGAACGGCAAGACACCGGATGGGCACGCGTACGAGTGGTCAAAAGCTCACAGGGCCGGAGCCGCTAGGCGCGGGCGCAAGACTTGAACAACTGAGTAGCGACGGTCCGACCCAAGGTCGAACTGTCGAACTCCCGGGGCAAAGATCACTCGGCGGCGGGTAGCGACCGACGTTGCATGTGGGCGACGTAGACCGCTTGCCGCTGGGCCTGGGCCAATCGGTAGTGCGAGGCCGGCCAACTACCTTCTCGGACAGGACCACTCCAGGCGACTTCGCTTTCACAAATCTCGTTGGGTTGGCTCCACACGACCAGGCCAGATGCGCCGGCCCCGTCAGGCAGAAAGTACCACGTGGCTGGCCTGCAGGACTGATGTGCGCGGCGAATCCGCCACGTGCGCGCGTAAAGCACGCCAGTCACTCCGGACGCGAGACGAACTTCCTGACCAGGAAGGTACGCAGAGGTAGCAGTCATGGGTATCTCCAACGGCTCCGGGATGGAGCACATACCTGTATTACGCGTGGCGAGGTGCATTTATCAACCTGCGGCCGAACATGGTGGCGATGCAGCCCCCCGATTCGAGGGCCGCCGATTCCGACTAGCGAGACTTGCTCGCCATCAACAACGCGGTCCAGAAGGACGCTGCAGAGACGAGTGTCTCTGGCGTAGTCCAGATGAACGCAGCGAAGCTGACGACGAATGTGGTGACCACAAGCGCCTTCATCCTTAGCTCCATCAAGATCCGGCGTGCGGCCGTTCGCCTGCGACCCACCTTGGTCACAGGGTAGAGATGGCGTGCGGAAATCAATAACTCTGCGCCTGGACAGCCGCGCATCCTCATCGGGCGAACGTTTGGGGCTTCGGATCGGTGGTCTGCGAGGCACCATGAAGCATGCAAGTTTCATTGGCAACAAGTGAGAAGGCTCCTGGGGCGCTTGCCGCAAGGGGCCTCAGGCCCGTCAAGGAGTTGGGTGAGGCCAAGCCACACGGCAACAGGCTGCGGTACATGGCGGGGTGCCGCTGCACGGAATGCCGGGGCGCGAACACGCAGTACGAGAGATCCCGAGCGAAGGCTCGCAAAGAGGGGGACTGGAACGGCTTCGTGGCGGCTGACAATGCTCGGGCGCACCTTCTCGAGTTGTCTGCCGCTGGAGTCGGCCGGCGTACGGTGTGCGACGCAGCGGACGTTTCAAACTCGGTTGTCCACTCGATCATCCTGGGAAGGAAGGTGCAGATTCGAGCTCGAACGGAGAGGCTGATCCTGGCCGTCACTCCGGCCGCCGCGGCGGACCACGCGCTGGTGCCTGCGAAACCAACGTTGATGCTGCTACGCAAGCTGGCGAAGGACGGGTACTCGAAGGCGTCGCTGGCAAGCCACCTTGGGTATGCGAACCGAGCTTTGCAATTCAAGGATACCCAAGTGACTGTCCGAACCCAGCATGATGTGCAGCGCATGTTCGAGCAGCTGCGCTGCTGCAGCGCGAGGGATTCGCGGAAGTTCCTGGCCGAACTGAAGCTGGAGGGATACAGGGAGTGTCATGTACAGGCGGCGATGGAGAAGGTGGCCGAGATGCGCGGCCTCGCGAAGCCATGCTTGGACACCGATTTCGCGCCGGGTAAGACGCGGGTCAAGGTCAGCGCAGCCCTGATCTTGAAGCTGGCTCACCAGCACTTGACAGCATGACTTCCATCAGGCGCGTTGCCTGCGAAGGCGGGTGATGTTGGAGCTTAGTTCTGCAAGCTCGGATGGGATAGTGAGAACGTGATCAACAAGAGGGCGGATTGATATGGCACAGTGGTTTGACGTCGACAGAAAAGGCCTGGCTCGGTTGCTCGAGCGGAAGGGCAAGGAGTTCGTGCTCTTCGAGCTGATCCAGAACGCGTGGGACGAGAACACGACACGTGTCGATGTGACGCTGAAACGAGTGGCTGGCACTCGCGATGTCGAGCTGACGGTAGAAGACGACAACCCCACCGGCTTCGAGACGCTTGCACACGCCTTCGTCCTGTTTGCAGAGTCAAAGAAGGTGCACGATGCGTCGAAGCGTGGGCGCTTCAACCTGGGCGAAAAGCTGGTGGTTGCCAGCTGCCGCGAAGCAGAGATCGCGTCGACCACGGGCACGGTACGCTTCAGCGAGGATGGACGCACGACCGGCCGGGCCAAGCGGGAACGGGGCTCACGGTTCAGGGGCGTGATGAAGATGACCAACGACGAGTTGGCGAACTGCGAAACGGCGGTTCGGAGGTTGCTGCCGCCTGACGGAATCGAGACCTACTTCAACGGGCAACTGGTGGATCGGCATATGCCTTGCGCAGTGACGGAGGCGGCGCTCGCCACGGAGATTGCCGACGCAGAAGGGGTGTTGCGCAAGACCACGCGGAAGACAACTGTTGAATTCCACGAGCGGCTCGATGGCGAGCCCGCCATGCTGTACGAAATGGGGATCCCTGTGGTCGAGACGGGAGACAGGTGGCATGTGAACATCCAGCAGAAGATCCCACTCACGTTCGACAGGGACAATGTGCCGCCGGCGTACCTGGCAAAGGTTCGAGCATTGACCCTCGAGGCGATGGCGGGAAACATCGTGGCGGAGGATGCCAATGCGACATGGGTGCGAGATGCGATCCAGCGTCACGGCGCCGACATGGCCGATGCGACGATCCAGCGTGTCACCGAGCTGCGGTTCGGGGAAAAGCGGGTGGCGTACGACCCAAGCGACACGGAGGCCAATCACATTGCGGTGTCGCAGGGGTACCAGCTCGTGTACGGCTCGCAATTGTCGTCCGCTGAGTGGGACGCTGCCAAACGCGTGGGTGCAATCCTGCCGGCGGGGCGAGTGACGCCGAGCCCGAAACCGTATGCGGAGGGCGGTCGTCCCCAGGAATTGCTTGCCCGAGAGAAGTGGGGCTCTGAGATGGTACGCACGGTCGAGTTCATCGAACGCATCGCTGAACTCCTGGTCGAGGGGCCGGTGCGAGTCGACGTGACGAGCGACATCTCCTGGCCGTTCGCGGCGGCCTACGGTGGCCGCCAGATGGTTTTGAACTTGGGACGACTCGGGCACAAGTGGTTCAGTGGGCCCCTCGCTCCAATCACCAACCTGGTGTTGCACGAGCTCGGCCACGAGTACGCTTCGAATCATCTGTCCTCGGACTACCACGCGGCGCTGACACGACTGGGCGCCAAAATGACGGACCTCGCGCTGGACAGACCGGAGCTGTTCAAGCGGTAGCGCCTTGAAGGTCCCGAGAAGAAGGCAAGCCAATTGGGCCAACGCCGGCGGGGTAACCAGCAGGACGGCGATCCGCCGGCAATGACATCGGAGTGAGGAATGCGAACCTGGAAGCTGACAGATGCCGAGGCGATAGCGTCGGCCAACAAGTACACGTTCTTCAAGCCGTCCGCGCAGACGATCGCGGCGCTGCAGCAAGGCGAGTTCGTGCAACTCATCTTCGAGATCGTCGACCCACCGGACGAGGGACCGGGCGCGGAACGGATGTGGGTGGAGATCGTCGAGGTGGACGCTGCGGGAGGCTATCGCGGGTTGCTTCGAAACGACCCGAGTGCGATCGAAGATCTGAAGTTCGGAGACCAGGTGGCCTTCGAGCCGTGCCACATCATCCAGACCGAGCGCGATGAGG
>Ga0307509_10009710_pt1 | contig 11950 bp, 11 predicted proteins | sample 10_EM_MG_FD_202245 | JGI IMG/M metagenome (GOLD analysis project Ga0307509, IMG submission 202245) | Populus trichocarpa ectomycorrhiza microbial communities from riparian zone in the Pacific Northwest, United States - 10_EM | ecosystem: Host-associated > Plants > Roots > Unclassified | place... | reverse complement strand
TTTTTCCTGTTATTGATCAAATGTTTTCTTTTGGTATGCAAGATATCCTCTTTCAGCAAGATAATGCTCCTGTTCACAAGGCTTATAATGTTATGGAATGGTTGGAGAGAAATTCTATTGAAGTGGTAGAACACCCCCCTTACTCCCCTGATTTAAATCCTATTGAGCATGCATGGGTTGAGCTTAAAAAGCGATTATACCAGCAGTATCCAAGGATTGGAGATACCCCAGGAGGAAAGGAGACTGTTCAGAAGAGGCTTGCAGAAGTATTACCTTTAGTTTAGGAGACAATTCCTGAGGAGTTTTTTGAAAAGTTATGGAAATCAATGCCTGGTAGAGTAGCTGCAGTATTGGAAGCAAAGGGGGGTTATACAAAGTATTAGCTATTTTTATTTATTATTTTATTACTCTAAAATATATATGGTAGATAATTAATGGTTGGGGGGTTAAGAGTTGAGCGTTTGTTCGCGCGCGCGCACCTGTGCCCGTTGTTGACAACCCCACCGTTACCCCACCACATATGGCGCAACGCAATTAAACATGTCTCAGATCACGAACACTTCTGACGAGGGACTGTACTTGACATGAGAAGATCTGAGATGAGATCACGAGTGACATCTCATGACGGCATACCAACATGATTAGAGTGCCTAGGGCGCACGAGCATACTAGTGCACTGGGTGTTGGAAATGGTGCTCGCCATACTCTCCTGATACTTCCTTTGTTCCGTTAGTTTCCGGGAGCGCGCTTGTTTGACTTCGGAAATGCGCTGAGGATCTGGGCATAAGGCTCCGGTTTCGGGTATATGTTTGTCTGTGGATATGCGCTGAGGATCCGGGCATGGGCTTGTCTTCGGAGACTCGCTTTGGCTTCGGGTATGCGGTTTGGCTTCGGGCGTGTTTGTGGAAAGCATCGCGAACGCAGGAATGCGGGATGGTTTTGGGATCGTGCAGCTTGCGGGAAAGCCGGGAGAAAAGCGGAAGTACTGTAAGGTCAGCCGGAAAGAGCTGGAAGCCCAGAGGCGTGAGGGTGTTTATTTTCCTTTTGTTCACCTGGGAGTCATGATGAAGGAAGAGGACATTCACATGGAGTAGCACGATGGCTCAAGGATATGGGGTCTTTGTTGTCGATATATACTCCTGCCTTCGCCAGTTAGTCAGTTGGTGAGAGAGCACCGAGCATCGTGGAGAGCGTGAACCTGTGGTTGTTAGTGAAAAGATCTTCCCCGCACTTGAGCGTGCGATCGTTTTTCGTGTGAGTTGCTTGGCGTTCGTTTCGTTTCACCGCTCGTCACTCGTTGTGCAATCCTATCGCCTCCGTTGAAGCTTACTACTGGGGGAGAAAGAACTAGGCGTATACCGGGTACAGTGGCTTCTTTAAACTTAGAGCGCTATCATACTATACAGGGAATTAGGTCTGAAGTGTTGCCGGCTTAACAGAAGGTTTTAGACCTCCGGGTGAGAATTGAATCAATAGATCGTAGGCTGGTATAGTGAGGTCAGTCCTAGGATTGAGGAATGTAGAAATATCAAATCTCTTGGGGTAGTGAAAACCGTGGTTGGTGGAACAATTTGAGCGGCGGGGTTCGTCAGAGTCGAAGAGCCTAAACCGACATCTCAAAAGTCCATTGGAGAGAGCCATCAGTTCCGTTCCTATCCTTGCAATCGAAAAGAAGGTAACTCGATGTTACTGAAGTCCTTCAGTGGGGGATTAGTGACGATTAATTTTGTCGGATCTTGAATGAGGAATTCAGAGTCCGCGCCAAAGTTGCCCATCCCACGACCCTGCGGGTCGGCTTTTGGGGGATTTTTACGCTCGCAGTGAAACTTGCCCGCCTGTTAACTTTACTCGAGTAAGTTACCGGGGAGCCGTGGAGTGGCTGTTTCTACAACCTACCCTGCACTAGCCACAGGAGTGATACTCGAGTATTGGTTTCACAAAGTTCAGGGCGCATGATTGGACCAGGTACTCATCGGCGAGGCTGGGCAATGGGGATAAACCCCGCTTTTCTCCCATTCTCCGAGGTTCTTCCACATAACACCACAGTACCTCATCAACCTATCTTCTACAACATTCCGAAGCTCAAGGAACGGAAAAATGTCTCATCAGGGCCTCATTACCGGTAATACAAGTTCTTTTAATACCACCGGCTCCCAAAACCACAACACTAACGCTTTTAACAACAACACCCACTCTTTCAATTCCACCAACATTACTGTCACCGATGATAGAGCTGAGGTCCTGGCTTGGCTGTCGCCTCTCGAGCCCCGCTTGCGCCATTATGACCTTCAAACACGCCGAGTTGCAAACGTGGGCAACTGGGTTATGCAGACAGAGGAATTTCGAAGCTGGAGGAGCCGTGATGGCCAAGTTGGGTCGGAGAAGGCGACCATATTTTGCTCCGGAAATCCGGGGGTCGGCAAAACTTACATCAGGTAAGAGACACGATATTGGAGAGGAAGCCCAAAGCTGGATATTATTTTTGACAGGTAGCAATTTTAGTTCGTTAGTAGTAGATACCTTGTGCAATGAGGCGGGTGGCGCAGAGGGGGACATTTCCGTGGCCTGTTTCTATTGCGACTTTGCCTCCCAGAAGGAACAGTCCGCGACAGGTATCTTAGGTGGACTTCTGAAGCAGGTGGTCCGTGGCTTCAGGCCAATCCCGAGAGAAATAATGGATGCTTTTGAAAAGTATGAAAAAGTCATTGGCGGTCAGAGGCTGCAACTTTCCGAGATCGTGAAGCTGTTGGGGAGCCTCTCATCCATGCGGCGCACGTTTTTCTGCCTGGACGCCCTGGACGAATGTGCTGCACCAGACCGAGCCAAGATCCTTCTTTCGCTTAGAGACATCGTCAAAATGTCCCCGACCGTTCGGGTGTTCTTAACTGGGAGACCACATGTTGGCAGTGAAGTGGGAAGGCATCTCGGGGGGGGAGTAACCCTGGTATCGATAAGTCCCCTAAAAGATGACATTATTCGATACGTCCACTCAAAGCTTGTAGAAGATACAATTCCGGATGAGATGGATGAGAGATTGGAGGCGGAAATTGTAAAGAAGATTCCGGAAACTATCTCGGAGATGTGAGTATGATCAGCTAATGGGAAATCCTAGCCTGAATATCCGTTGACAAATATATATCTAGATTCCTATTGGTCTCTTTGAAGCTCGATGCAATTCTACAGGAGCCTACCATCCGCCGGCGGCGAGAAAGGCTCCGGGAAATGACGGGTGGCTTGGACTTAGGGGACGTTTACGGCGCAACGTTAGACCGGATCAAGGCTCAGGGTGGTGAGAAATCTAGACTCGGAATGACGACTTTGATGTGGATATGTCATTGGGAGCGGCCAATGAGGGCGGAGGAGTTATGCCAGGCCTTGGGCGTGGAAATAGGATTGGAACATTGCAACGATGACAACGTTCCCTCCATACGGACAGTTTTGAGCTGCTGCCAAGGGCTTGTTGTGGCAGATAGGGAGGGATCGACTGTTCGATTAATCCACCACACGCTCCAGGAGTATTTGACAAGCCATCACAACCCTTTCCCGAACCCTCACTCGACAATTGCAGAGACATGCTTGACATATCTAAATTCGCACGAGGTATTGGCACTTTCGGGGGCCCGCGTTCAGAACACTCAACACCCGCCCTTCCTAATATATTCATCTTTGCACTGGGGAGCCCATCTAAAGAAAGAACTCTCGGATAGTGGGAAAACGCTTGCACTGAAGCTCTTCAGCCACTACCAAAGGCATATATCAATTAGCCTACTCTTGCGACACGTCCTCCCTCGGTATTATCTCCGCTCTATTGTAGACGCTTACAAGTTCACGGGACTTCACTACGCCTCTATATTTGGGCTCGAGGAGGTTGCGAGGGCTCTGATGATTATAGATGGGGTCGATATAAACGGCGTAGATGAAATTGGTGCTACGCCGCTCTTATGGGCTGCTATGAGTGGTTCTGAGGTAGCGGTAAAGTTGCTACTCGGACGGGGGGGCATTGACGCCGATAGGCCAGACAAATACGGCCGAACACCAATGTCGTGGGCTGCCGGGAATGGACATGAGGTAGTGATGAAGCTGTTATTGGGATGCGAAGATGTCAACCCTGATGAGCCAGACAACAGTGGCCAAACACCAATATCGTGGGCTGCCGAGAATGGACATGAGGTAGTGGTGAAGCTGTTATTGGGACGTGAGGACGTCAACCCTGATAAGCTAGACAACCACGGCCAAACCCCAATATCGTGGGCTGCCATGAATGGACATGAGACAGTGGTGAAGCTGCTAAGGGGATAGAAAGACATCAACGCCTACTCGAGTATAGGCTCGACATATGACGCCTACCATACTCTCGTACAATAGACAAGGGTGGTCGGGGTGCCGGGGCTAATAGCAGGCTTCGAAAAAAAAAAACCCCCGCATGCCGACTAATTGCAATGATATTCAATTCTTTGTTCCAATCCTCTATCCCTAACCTCCACAGCCTTCCTAGAATCAAGGATCTATCCCTTCCAGTCACCTCTCCCTCTCCTTTGCCTTTTGATCAGCTTCCTTGCATCCAGTATCATCTTATTCGCCTTTCCTCTCTTTTCCCCCTTTTCTCTCCTCACAGCTATCTCCTTGACTGGTGCGACAGTGGAAAATGTTATGCCGACCCCTGTCATGTCTCACGCAGAGATGACTAAGGAGTCCTCAGTATTTTTCAGTCATGATATGCATGGGCATGATCACAGAGGGAACATCAGGATGGCCTGAGGTCTGCACATCTGTGAATTTGTGGTAACCAACAAGTGTCGCTTATTAACCTGTGTCTCGGATGCGATGTGATCAAGCCTACGCACATTATCTCTGAGAAATACCTTAGGGCCCCTTAGTCGTCTCTGGCTTAGACATGACAGGGGGGTCGGCACAAAATTTTCCTCTGTCGCACCAGTCAAGGAGACACAAGTGCCCTCTTTCGTGGTCATTTTTCGCACTAGGTCCCTTGAGTATCTATCCATATGTCTCGTGTAGAAGGCCCATCACTGTCAGCGGGATAGTGGAATAATGACCTCTGCTCCCCTCTCTATTTATGAACCTGATATAATCTAAGTCAAAGTGGGGTTATTGCAGTCGAGCATCATGGTTGTGGCATGGAGATTCGGCCAATCTTTTTTTACAATGTCTCATTCTATCCTGGCTCCCTATTTATAATTGATTTTCCTTTTTTTAAATTTTAACCCCCCTCTTTTCTACCCTCTTATTTTATTTTCCCTTGTTTCTCCTGCGAATATAGATGTGCGTTAGGTATCAACTCATTTGGAGACAGTACGAGGTTGGTGACAAAATTCGTGGCCCACCCCACATTTTACACCAAAAATGGGCATTTTCACCTCATAAAATCACAGCCAGTTGCTTTGCAAAAAAATATTAAAATTCTTCAGGGTATTTAGACTCATCTAGATATTATCATTTATATGTGACAAGTTCTGTTAGCTAATGCCCATTCTGCAATACCATAAATAATGATGGTGGGCAAAAGGTACCTCTTATTTTGTATGAGAGTCCCATACAAAAGATACATTACAACCGCATTCAATGACTATCCTAAGTTCTAACCCCTTGTAGGAGAATGGGAAAATTCTCATAATTTTTACCTAGATAGTTCAGATAATTGCCTACCCTATATCTTGGTTTTATTAAATCTCTATAGTTTTCCGATGAGTTATGAGTGTCCAAAATCAGCCATTTTTGGTGTAAAACGTGGGGGGGGAGGCATGAATTTTGTCGCCAAGATCGTACACACTATACTTTAGCTATCATAACAGCTAGTTTTTAAGTCACTTTTTATAGATATTGGAAATATTTGTGCTTCATCATTTTTCTCTATATCTATGCGCCCCTCAAGTTAGTGCTTCGGAGGGGGTGGAATAAGGAAACTATAGAAAATAACAACAAATGAACGACAGGTGTAGAAAGAGAACCCTTCACCGGAAGGCAATTGAAAATGAGGATGAGAGGAAAATCTCAAGCCACACCAGCTCATATCAATACAATGGAGGTGCCCCCTGCAACGCCGGACTCCTAATTACAATGACCGAGTTATAATAAAATCAAGAGACAAGTTTGGGCGCCATGTGATGTCAGAGGATAACTAATAGATAGCGCAACGGTCGAAACCTGGACAAGAATCGGGTTAGACTAAATGGAAAGCATGACCAGGAACCTTCTTCCTCTACTAAACAATACTTGTAACTAGCCAGAGCATTAGTGCACATGAGATATAAGGAAATGATCTTGATCGTTCTATCTCTTCCCATACCTATATATTTTTCTCGATGTATGTCCCCATTTTTCTGCTTACTCTTGTGATAGCAATAGAAGAAAGATATGACTATAGAACCATCTCCGTGAAAAATTCTAGCCAAAAACAGATGCGATCGATGAAGACATCCCCTGAGTTCTACGACCAACCACAGTAGACTCTCTGCTTCCGGAAACTATTAAATTTACCTTTATCCGTCAAATACTCGCTTTCATGATCTCAAAATGGGTGATAGATAGGGGCATGCCCATCGCATGTCATATTCCTAAACAAAAAGGAAATATTTAAGCTATAGTTGATTGGGAATGGTGGGAGGGATCAAACTGTGGCAGCAGACATCTCAATGGAACTGTTGTGGTCCTTGCGGGAATGGTTCATAGACTATCCAATTTGAAGGCTGGAAGGGTGGTGATATCTCTTCGGCCTTGGGTGGTGCATGGGGTGGTAGATTCTGGGGGCTAGAGTAGGGCTACCACTCTGGTATGGCCACGTTTACCAGCAGATAAAAGTGATGTTCGGCCATAGTTATCACGTTTGCTAGGATTGACGTCGTCACGCCCTAGTAGTATTTTCACCACTCCCTCGCGCCCATTCTCAGCAGCACAGCAGAGTGGTGTTAGGCCGATCATATCTAGTTTATCGGGGCTAATGTCGCCCCGTCCGGGTAGTATTTCAACGGTGTCCTCATGCCAATTATAGGCTGCCCACCCGGGGGGCGTATTACGAATGCAGTCCTTTTGATTGGTATCGCAACCTTCCACTTCCAGGAAACCAACTACAATCCCCACAATTCCAGAAAAGGATGCAAGTGGAGACCACGGAAGAGGGTGAGGGGGAGTTTGGTGGAATCAATAGTGAGCGAGTAGTACCCCAGAGCTCCCAAGAGGGTTTTAGTGGTATTTGGAGTCGTTAAATAGCTTCAGCGCAAGTAGTTTAGCACAATTCGAAAAGTCCCGCTTCGCGTGGGCTCCCCAATACATCGAGGAATATTGGCGAAAGGGTGTGCTGCGGAGGTTGGGGGAGGAAGGGTCGAAAGGACCTTGACTTGCAGGGAATTCAGATAGTCAAACGTAAGCAGGTTTCCGCCATTGTCGCGTGAGCTCCACCAAAAAGCTCGACCTGAGCCTTGAGGTACTCTTGAAAGGGAAAGTGGATTAGCCGGGCCGTGGAAGCCTTCTTGTCTACCGCGACGAGCCCTTGGCAACAGGAAAGCAGCGTCATTATTAAAGGGGTATTGTCGACATTGAGATTCGGCGACCCTATCTCGACTGCTAGGGCGTGACACAGTTCATCCGACATCAGGGGCCCCTCCGAGTGAGAAATCCACACCAAAGCAGCCTTCCCAAGCTTCGCTTCTCCCCACCTTGTCCCTGTATCCGATCGAGTGTTGCACTATGAAAATATTTGTATCTATGCCACTAGCTATCAATAAGATGAAGTGTGCACGATGCTCAAAATATAACTTTAAGACTTAAAGATTAATCCAAGCTTGCGCTCTTCTTCCTAACAGGAGGGGAGTTTTTTTTTGGTTTTTTGTTAAATCCTTGGTATGATTTTAGGTACATGACTAGCACTCCCCAGGGTCCAACCACTGCATTCGAGAAAAATCCCATGGCAAATAAAAACCCAAAACAAAACACAACAAAAGAAATAAAATCATAAACAAAACCAAAAATACCCAACGGTATGAAATCAACGTGAACATCCCCTGTAATCAGGGTTCCTTGAATATTGTCCTCCTTCAATCAGGATTGTATTTGTGAAGCTCTTGTAAAAGGAAAAACATCCATATTACTAGGAAAATTTAACTTATTCAACGAAATGAAAGAAACCAAACATTTCATCAAATCCCATCCCTTGTTATTTTCGGCCCAAATCAAAGACTCCGGCGAAATGTCAAAGATTTCATCAGGTTGCCCAACCCTGGCACTAGCGAGGGCCTGGCAACTGGCTATAACGTGTTCGAAGGTTTCGGGTTCGTTCTCACACCTAGGACATAGCACGCTTGCTTCTGGATTCCTCCAGTCCTTCTGTGCCTTCAGGTAGCTTTTGCCAGCCCTCATCTGATGAAGATGGGAGGCAGCAAACTTATTGATTGTCATAAAGCGCCAGCATGTTCTGAAAGTGGGCCTAGAGCCGTAGTATTCAGGGTAGTTGAGCAGTTTCCACTTAAGGTGTATATGTTCTCGGACCTGTTTCAGAGTGTTTTCATAATTCTCGCACTCGTCGTGGTCAGGCGGTGACCATATGTTCGGTTTCCGAGGGACAGGCAACTTCGAAAAGAGTAGCCTTGCGCTCCTGGCCATATCGTCAACAGGGAGGATCCTTTGGACAGATATGCATGAGGTTGAGTCCCACGTTTTCTGTTTCATACCTCCAGCCTTAGAAAAAGCAGCCCTCCGATTGGAGGGAAGGCGAAAGCTGTCATGTAGAGGGAAGCCTGATGGAAAAAGGGCCGTTGCAATGTTATTGTCGAGTAATGTGGTTGACTACCGGATGGCAGCCATGTCGCGTATCTGTTTGAGGTATAAGTCCACTGGCATTATGCAGGCTTCAGCAGACAGGACATTGGTATTTGTGGAATAAAAGCAGTTGGTAATCCACCGCTTAACTTGGTTCAGCAGAACTTCCATCTTGTGTCTCATGGTGGCGCTGGGATTGAGAAATTCCGCGCCATATATGAGTGTGGGTATTATAATAGCCTTCGCCATCCTTCGCGCACTGTCTGGTGTAAGCCTGCCACCTGGGGAAGACAGTCTCTTAATCCTGTCAAAGGCAGCTTGTGCAAGGGCGAGTCTGTTCGCCTAATGGGTCTATGTGCCATGGTTATTTTCAAAATAAAATCCCAGCGACTTGACCGCTTTGGGTGCCGGTTGTATGCATTCGCTGTCAACCACTATCGGATGTTCACTCCTAGCTACTTTCTCTCTAGGGGTCCACCAGTGTATCAGGTCCATTTTGTGTGTTGAAAATTCCAATCCAAGGGAGGTCGCAATATTTTTGATCCTCGTGAATGCTTCTTCCAAGAGCTTAGAGTTCATCCACCATGAGTTGGAACTGACCGTAGTTTGTATGTCGTCAACGTAGGACGAAGTGAATTCTCTGCTAGGATCTATGCAGTCGTGAAGAGGTTCAACATAGATCACGAAGAGTATGGGGGAAAGGGGTGAATCCTGTGGTATGCCAATGTTGATACCTCTCATCTCTCTAGGAGAGCCCGGGAAGATGATAGCGCATTGTCTGTAGGAGATAAAATTGGATATCCATTTCACCATGTAGTTAGGAACGTTCTTGGTCTGAAGCCTACGCAACAGGGTGGAATGGTCCATGTTGTCAAATCCGCCTTTGATATCAAGGAATATAGTGCTGGCTTTAAGGCCAGCAGCTTGTGCTTCTTGTACCCAATGTCTTAGTGAAATGCCAGCGTCGAAGGTCGCTCTTTGCGGTAGACTACCTGTCTGTCTTAACGAGTAGAGGCCGTTGAGTTTGGCAAATTTGATGAGTCTTTGATTGATAACCCTCTCCGCTATCTTCGAAAAGGTCTGCATCAGTGCTATAACCCTATAGCTCGCAAAGGCATCATAGTCCCCTTTGGCAGGCTTGGGGAGGAGTATGCCTAGCAAGCCTTTGAGTGAGGGTGGGTGGATTGACCAGGAGAGTAGGTGGTTAATAAGTTTAGGGATAACGTGGCGATTGACAGTATGTATTCCCTTCCAAACTCCATACGGCACCTGATCCCTTCCTGGGGCAGAGTTGTTGCTGCATTTCTGAAGGGCTAGCGAGACCTCCGTTGAATCGACTTCGTCTTTTAATTCAAGCTTAACGAAAGCCGGTGGCTGTAGGGCGACCGGGTGAGGTTTCAGTGGGAAGAAGTGTTACATGATCGACTCGGTAAGTGAAGATGCACTTACATGGGCGTGTCCACCCGGCACCATAACACCTAATCTTTTCTTTGTGAATTGATGTACCGTCCAGACATCATTTTTCTTCGCATTTTCGAGGAAAGTCCCCCAGTGAGCTGCTTTAGCCCTCTTAACACTAGACTGCTAGGTCTTCTTCTTTTCTTTCGCGTCTTGGGTAAGGGTGCGGTCCATTTTGGCCTTGCTCGTGGCACATGTAAAGTCCTTCCTAAGGTCCGTGAGTTCCAGAGTCCACCAAGGTTTCGACCATCTACATGATCTTTTCATGGGTGCGTGTTTCTTGATAGTGTGGATCAGAAGAGACAGATTGAAATCAAAGTCGTCAACCACACTTTCAGGTTCAGTTTCTCTAGTCCATTTAAATGAGGCTGCGTGTTCGTCATCAACCGTTGAGCCCATAAGTTTCCTAACTTCCTCTTCAATCACAGTGTTCGGTTTGCCCTCGACCTTCCAGGTTATCTTTCCCCAGTTGGGAGAAAGCCTAGCCGTGACATATGGAGCAGAGGTAATAGAAGTAACTATGGCTGTATGGTCTGAACCGGTATGAGGGATATTGGTCTTCCATGTTTTGACAAAGTCGGCTAACTGTGGGTTGGCCAAGGTGTAGTCGATAACGGAAGGCCTGTCATTTATGTTGTCCGGAGTCCTGGTGTAGACCCCGGGTTCGTTGATTATGGCGAAGCCCCGTAGCCCGGCCACCCTTAAGTATTGTTCCCCCTTCCGGCATTCAGTTCTCGACATGTCCCTACTAGGATCCGTGGAAAGCGTGTGTACATTGAGGTCCCCGACCACCAGAGAGGGACGACAATCATCTGTAAACAGGTCGGCAGCTTTAACTGTGTTAACTCCATCCACCTGTCTGTTGTAAGTATTAATCAAGGAAAAACTATCAAATCCTCGAAGTACCGGTCTTTCATCGTTTCTTGACAAAACCAACCGAAGCATATCAACAGCAGGAGAAAAACATAAATAATTAAAATCTTTAGCCAATGAAAGGTTAACATAGGTAGCCACCCTTTTCTTGAAACCAAAAATATTTGAAACATAACATTGAAAACCAGGTGCCCTAAGTGGGCTGCCTTGAAACAAAGGAGAGTCCTGTAAACACATAAAAGAAATATTCCTATTTCTAATGAGCGAAAATAAAGTCAAAAACACCAAATTGCTTTCCCTGCAATTATGTTGTACTATAGAAAAACAATGTAAAGGAGCGTGACCATCTGAGTTCTGTGACTCAATCATTGTTATTTGGTTGTGTCCATACCCTCAGAAGATTGGGAGGCTCTTTGTAACGACCCTACGATAGGTAGCTACAATCACTATCACCTTTGCCCTAATGGTATACCAAGTGGTATCCAGAGGTGGTATGGTCTAGTATTGTACGTGGACAAAATTAACCGATCGCCCTGCGCCGGCATGGCAACCCATCGCTTCCCCACATCCTCGCGCAACCAATCCCCTACAAAAATCATTACCACTCAACTGATTCCTCATAATATCTTCTCTTTTTTTATTTAAAGGAATAATGTCTCCTATTCTGCACAGTCATGCAAAAAAACCAATACCTTCTAAGCATCTGAGTGAATGGACAAGAGAGAGAGTGTGTGGGTTGCATGAGAGGGGCATGCCCTTGAAAGAGATTTCCCACCACCTCAACATCCCTTTTACTACTATTCAAAACACAGTAGCAAGATGGGATCAAGAGGGGGGGGAGAAAGAGGGC
>Ga0307509_10009708_pt1 | contig 11953 bp, 20 predicted proteins | sample 10_EM_MG_FD_202245 | JGI IMG/M metagenome (GOLD analysis project Ga0307509, IMG submission 202245) | Populus trichocarpa ectomycorrhiza microbial communities from riparian zone in the Pacific Northwest, United States - 10_EM | ecosystem: Host-associated > Plants > Roots > Unclassified | place... | reverse complement strand
CTAGATCATGTGACTCAGAGTCAGAACCGGAGTCCAACGATGTGCCATCCTGTGGCCTCGGTGAAAATTTGCTGGAGTGGAGTGGATGGAACATTACCTTAAGAAGAAGATTTGAGACTGGATTCACAAATTCAGCTCTCTGGCGCTGTTCCAGGATAAAATCGGAGAGCGATCGCCCTGATTCAATGTGATCAAGCAGATCACAATAACCAACACTCTCGAGCAGTCGTCGTGCTTCGTCTTCCATCTGCTTGTACATTGCTGACTTCTTCCGTGCATAAGCAGCCTTTCCAGCCGAAGTATTGTCACCAAGTTTGAGCCACGTCTATGACATATTCAGATAATGAAATAATGTGAATGCAGTATTGACTTGCCTGAGACATCTTTTGAAAGCTTCGGATGGAGCGAAGGAAGTCTGCGAGCTTAATTTCAACTTCTTCTAGCCAACGCTGCATTTCTGCTTCTGCTCTGAACCATTGTACTTGATCAGCTAATGATCTATGTTCATGAGTCCTTTTTGGTAACAGAAAAGGAGACGGACCTTCATCAATCCAATCTTGAAGCTCTTTCTCTGACATCTTGTTGTTCGGGTTGAATGACCAAATCCAGCCATCTAGATATCCTCTATATTGGTAACGTGAAAAGTGTAGGATAGAACTCTGATGTACCACTTGTAGGGCTTTTTGATTGCTCCGATGTCTCACTGGCAGGTAAACGTCGTCGTTTACCCCTTCCTGACCCATTATCAGGGACGGCCACTCGCCCTAAAGGGAGAAACATGACTTCAGAACCAGATTGACAGATATAAAAACTGATAAATACTCTTTTCACGAACTGATTGCGTACCAGGGTTTTGAACCACCGTTGAGTCAGATTGTTCAACTCGGCTTGGCAACAACAGTGAAGCATGCTGCACACCACCTGTTACACCACTCCGCGTCCATATCATCCCATCCATCCTCTGTGAATCACCCACTGCTCGCTTGATGTTAGTCGCCTTACGAGCCAGATCATTCAACATGAGAATGGGGAATGTAGAGCTATCTGCACTCATTCCAAGTGCTACCATGGCGTCTCGCGCAGAATGGTAGTCACCTATAATTAAATCACATTGCGACTTGATTTCACGTATTCGGCTAGATGCTCGTGTGTGGCGGTCTTGACCATAGGCTTCTGACCACTTCTTTGCTTCCATGGCCACATGCACCTTAACAATTGTGCGGAGCTTTTGTATTGCATCACAGGCAGCACCCTCCTGCACAAGATGTTCATGCCTGCCCAGATCAATAAGACCAAATGTAGTGCACTCGGATAGTATTAGTTGCGATGGAAGATAAAGCATCTCCTTTTCTGGTAAAACCACAGACCGTTTCCGAGTCAATACTGCAGTCGATACTGCTTGGTTTGCGATAAGATCTCCAAGCTGAGGGGTTATGGTTTTCTGAGATTTTCTCCACTTTTCAAGACGTGTCGTGAGTCGCTTTCGACACTGCTCAAGATCTGACGAAGGTGGATCACTTGCTCCCAATGAAAGGAGATGTCTCCTAGTATGCGACTTGATAGTCAGTTGATTGCCAGAAATTCATAATACACTTACTGTTCAGCCATGATAGATATTGCTTCGTTCAGGAAGGAGGGAATATTGTTGCTGATGCTGCCCTTGGTTCCCGGCTTTGATAATTCTCTTATAAGCATCTCATATGCCTTAGATTGCGAGGGAACTCCGAGTCACAAGATAGTAAGATCAATTATTCCAAATATAGTAGTATACACTCACTACTCCTTTCGCGCTGACGATAGACACATTCTATCTCCTTTCTGACCAAAGTTCGAGTAGATCGGTCAAGGGTGTTCCACTCCCGAACCTTGTTGGCATAAATCTTACACAGAGCCATGAATGCCTTGTGCTTCAGAGAGAAGAGACGCTTTGCACAGGTGAGGTCCGCATATAATGTTGATGCTACAGGGATAATGTGTAAATACATAAGATATCAAAGGTAATTTAATACTAGCACTCACCAAGGTTCGAAGTTTTCATCCAGTTCCAATGAGAATGGTGATCAATTATAGTATCTTGACGATGCCCATTGTTCATCTGACGTGTCTGAGCCCCAAGTTGATTGAGTTCCGGCCACACATGCTCAGCCGTTTCCCCAAAGAAGTGACCAGCATGTTCAACATATGCAGAGGAGTACAGATACGTACAGTTATCTTTGTGGTTCTGAACATGAACCAAAGGGATAAGATACCGAATATTCCTCACGAATGGGGTTTCAGCTTGAAGATGTGGATTGGCCTCGAAGCGCTTAACAGCATTAACACAATATCCGCAGGAGATGTCATACGACAGTAAGTGGTCAGTGTGACGAATGAAGGTGGTATCATTGTTTGTCAGTGGAGCATCTCCTCTCTTTGTGTTTTGAAGCGCATGGAAAAGTGCATAATCAGTGTTCGCAAACCTACGGACCCCAAGTAAGCAACATGCCAGGCAAGCTACATCAAATGGACTTACTTCTCGCCGAGCTGTAGATCCACACTTGATTTAACAAATATGTGGCTACACTGAATGTTCACAATTCCGGTTACATCCATGTTCTTAAACTTCTTGCGATCTTGCTTGTTGATAGCGTTCAGATGGTCGCAAGGGGTTTTCTATATGCCAAGTCAGAGACAATATGGCTAGGATCGTGTTTATACCTCAGCCTGATCTCTCGGTAGTGACCGGAGATACTCTTGATATTGTGCATCATCTGGAAAGTAAGCTTTTCCAGCGAACAAAGAAACATCATTGGGATCCGTATTCTTGATATATTTGTTTGCATGATGATTCCCATCGGCTGTAAACTGGGTCTGGTTCAGATGGCTGGGATAAACAAAGGTCAGTCATAGTTAAGGAAAGATTTGTCATCATCATACCGAAGCTTATCCAGTGTGTTCTCCCATCCAGGTTCCATATTGAAGTTTGGTTCAGAACAAGCAGGGCAGTGGACAACAAGACTTCCTTTTCGCCAATGAGAAATAATTGAATCAATGCCGTGTGCCTGACCCAACTGCTTCTGAGATGTGAGCCAACGCCAGATACGCATAACAAGTCCGAATTGAGATGAGAGATCCTGATTGGTATAATCAGTACATTGCAAGGTTTATTATAGGAGAACAACACACTGGTACAGTCTGAGGAAAAGCGTTGTCTGTTAGCCGCCGTAAGGCTCCCATAAAGTCATGCACAGATTCTTTTGACTCAAGGTGATGGAGATGAAATTGGCGCAAGACCTGAAAGGTGAAGGCTGTCGTAGGTTGGTTCACAGAGGCAGGAAAAACCTGCGCCCTCATCAGTTGTTCAGCTGGATCAGGAATTCCGTGACAGGCACAAAAATGTATCTGTGTATTGTGTATCCCATTGGTATCAACGATACAGAACATGAGGTTGGAGGCATACTTGCTAGGACATGGTTTTCCGGAATGACTGAGGTAGAGAGAGCAGACGTCACTACGAAGGGCTGCAATATCGTGGTGAATGAAAAAACCACCATGTGTATCCCAAACCTTGGCCCAGTGGGTTGGTAAATTCGCATGCGATGCAATGAAGCAATTTGTACAGGTTGCGACATACAGCATGCAGTCCTCACATTGGGTTGTGCGACATGCGTTCGGGTTTTGACAACCACAGAAATCGTTGCTAAGTAGGTTGGCTTCATGATCGAGGATCAAATCCAAAAAACGCGGCGCCATTTCACAGAATTCTTCAAGTGCCTGTGAATTCTGAAAGTTGTGTAAGCTGGTGAAAAGAAAGCATTGATGATGATTACCTGGGTCTGTGGCTTAGACACACCTGCATCTTCCTCCTCGGCACCAACATGATTGCCATCAGAAGTCATGACCTGGGGTGCTGGAACTGTGGGTTCGAAGTCATAAAGGTGTAAAGGCTGAGGTGGGAGTTGAAGTTGGAAGGAAGCAGTCATTGTAGAGGAGGAGCTTGATGTTACTGTGTGTTCAGCCAACCGGCCCTGTTCGCGGGATGTAGTCTGCTGACTCATACCAGTGGTACTTGTTTGCAGCATCTTGGAGTGAGCCCTGAAGGATCCTCGAGCCATGCTGGACTGCCAGGCAGAGTACAAAATGAAAAGGAACAGAGGCACAAGTAGTTTGGGATAATCAAAGAAAATTTGTCATTATGGTTTCACGAACGACTATGTGCATTGACCTATTGTCAAAGTGTGCACCGATAACAATAACCTGACCTGATCAGACCAAAAGAAGGGCTTTGGCAGGTCCTATTGGGGTACTGAAAGCGTTGATCGTCTGGTGATGAGAAAGAGCTGGAGAAATAGTGTAAGTGCTTCAAGCAGAAGAAGAAAATGCTAACACATACAAAACTGCGGCAGCACGGTAGACACACATTCAAACGATCCCTCAGAGCCTGCATCTCCTTCTTAAACTTGTCGATGATCGCCTGACGTGTTTGCTTCCGGCCAGGTACCTTGACGCCACGAGTTGCTCATGCAGCGACCTCAATCATGTGTTGAAACATCGGGTGTTCAAGGGCTTGGATCGGCTACCCAGTTCCATTGCTTGAAAGAAATGAATACTTGCAATTAGATAAGGTGTGGAACACATACTCACACAAGACGCAGAAGCTATGCGGCTTTTTGTGAGCTTGATGGGGTGTTGCTGAGAAAAAGTGTTTGAGGTCTGCTGTTTTGTCAGCCTTGAGGTCTCACCGATCGTCAATGGTTAAGACGGTGACATCGCGGTGCATGCCTTCACTGTCGACATTGCCTGATGCTGCTATTGACAGAATTAGTGCGTACATATGCGCAAGCACATAGCCAACACACCTTTCTGAGTGCGTTTCTTTTTTTTCCACCGATTCTTTCCCTTCCCATTTGTTGTGCCGCCCTCAAGCTGTGTTACAGCTTCCGAGACTTCAGAGGAGGCACCACTTGCCGAGTGCGTAGCTGATGATGTGGTGGTGGTCGATGGCAGAGGAACGCTGGGAACGGGGATGGCGGTGTTCAAGATAGAGGCAGTCTGTTCTAAATCTCCAAAGGTGTTGTTGTTGTTGTTGTTGTTGTTGTTGACACAGGCAGCTTGTGAGGATGTGTGTGGGTGCTCAGTCACTACTATGGACACCTTGAGATATGGACCGATGAAATTGGTGATTTGGATGCTAACGTACCTAGAACGTATAGTCACCAGCCACAGGGTGTCGCATTTCATCTTCAGGCCGCGATGAAACATTAGTACACCTAAAAATGAAAAGAACATGCGTACTCAGTGTCAAAGATACGCTGAAATAAGGTCGTCCACCTGATTACTCAGGGTATGTGACAAGAGGTAAGGCGTGCGAAGATGCACACCATCGCTTGATATAGCATGAGATGTTTCAACGTCGGGTAACCGGCTACCCGGTTATCCAGTTGCCCTATCTGGATGATGTCAAGCACCCTCAGCAGTGAGGTGCTCCCATTTGTGTACCAGATGAGATTTCGGTGCATTGTCGCTTGTGAGCGACAGGTGGAAGAGTAAAATTCATGAGAAAATAGTTTATCCGTTCCTTCCATATGTAGAATGAGCCAGGGTCCCCAGGTCCAAACGATGTGCCAGCTCAAGCGGTTCTGTCGCACTTCAAGGCGTCCGGGCATGGGTTTTTTAGTCTGGTACACACAGGATGGGATGGATTCCATGGCGCATTTATTATTACAGCAGTCAAATGCTACAGATTTGTCCAATCCAACACCGCCAATTCAGAGTCATCACCGATGGACTTGCGTGTCCTCTTCGATGGGCTTGGGGTGCAATCAACTTCTTGGTCTGCTGATGACTCCCGCCTCCTTTTGCCTTCAGTATTAATGTGACCAACCAAATCATTCAAGCCAATACAGTCAGAATCCATGAATGAAGAAGGATGGAAAATGAGAATATCTCCTTTGGAGACTGCTAGATAACTAAAGGTTGGGATGCCAACAAAGTCGCCCCTTACACTATCATAAACAGACCACTCCATCGATGGAAAATCCATGATGTTGCAACAGGTTTCATCTTTCATCAGATAATAGAGGCCATTCTGAAGTGTTCCGGTGTGTTTGATGTAGGCGTCTGCTTCCTGTGAATTGTCAGTGACATGTGTGCTTATCAAAAAACGTAAATATAAACTTACTGCTAAATATATGACGACATCTACAGATTCTTCGACCGACAAAGAACTGGACATTGCCTGAGATTTATGATAATCACGATCATCGCGATCAGAGGTAGTTTCCTTGTGCATTGTATCAGCACTTATTTGACTTGTATGTGCGGATGGTTCAACCACTGGCAGATTACCATGCGCTCGCGTTTATGGCATATCGGCTCGAAAAGCTTCTCTACCATGACGTGCAGCATCTTCATAGGTGGACCCAGAAGCTGTTGCAAGGTCAAAGGCATTGAGCGCATGGAGGAGTCGATTGCGGACCTCAACTGGAAGGACCGGTGTACAGTTTTGACCCGATAGATATGCAGCACATTGCATTTGGCCCTGGAAAGATTTACACTGATGTATATCGTCATACCCTTGAATGAGATCGATAATTTTCTACGGCTTACAAAAAATAGTTGTCATCCAAGGTCTTCAGGAACACGGTGTCCCATGGATATGTTTTTTAGGTGAAGATTCCCATTTGAACAGCGAGGAACTTTGTGGCGAGGTAAAAGCGACTCAAGGAATCGACTACGGACAGAGGGTGCCATTGTCTTTGCCTGAGTGCAGTCTTGAACACCATTTATATATGTGTATTTCCAGCTTTTTATGTTTCTTTCGGTTTTGTCACGGAGTTGCATTGGTCCAAGCACTATTATCTTGAAATCCACGAATACTTGGAACAATTGCGGTCCCCTTGTCGTTCTCTCTGTTATTCAAGGCAGTGGTTGCCATTAGAAACATCAATACATCTTCAGAGCTGCCTGTTGCACTGTTTCCAGAAATGGCATACGTACTACACCTTCAGAGTTGCCTGTTGTTGCACTGTTGCTCAAAATGGGTCGTTGCGCTTGGGCTCACATTGACCACACACCAGCTGACCAGGAAACGGCATCCAAACACAGCAACACGCTGCCTAAAATACTATACTACCAGTGATCGGACAAGAGTGTACAAGATCAATTGACAATCAAAAATCTTTGTAACCAATGCATAGGTGTGCCTTTTTAGGCCATTTTGGCATTGTCACAGCAGGACAGGAGATGGATCAATGACCTTCTAAAATTAGAGGCTGTAAATAGTGATCGATGAGACAATCGATAACCAATGCGTACTCCAAGTTCCATCCAATGCACAGGTACATATCTTACTTGACATACTTTCGTTTACTGCCACCATTTCTTTCTCTAATCATTACCTCGAATGTCGGGAATGGATTCAACCAAATTTCCTGCTCTTCAGAAAGCGCGTCTTCAGGAACTCATCCCTGAGTATGAGAAGTTCATCATGGAGAAGAACCCGGATCATGTACCACACTTGAAGCAGCTTTCTGATTGGTGGAAGACGAAGGCGAAGGCAGTCATGCAGGAGCAGCTGTTCCAAGATCTTGTGAATGAAGGGGATGTTGAGGCTGTAGCTTGGGAGAGGGTTCGTGATCTTGCTTCTGCAATACTTTTTGTTACTTATGAATCACAAGGCAATTTGCCGTTTTTATACCAATCATTACAACAACAATTACCTTCGCAAGGAGAACCGGTCTACCACGTCTGTATCAAAGTCTTCAGTATCCCAGAATGCTGCTCGACCATCAGCGACGACGAAGGCTATAGACGACCTTCTGAATCGGGCCATTGTAACCTTTCTTGGTGACTTATCAGCATGAGAAATGTTCACAAGTGAGAACGAAGATGCCATCAAGACAAAGATGGAAGAGCTCCGTGCTGATCACCCTGGCGTTCCTGCTGGTGGCCTTCGTGGTAAGGCCGTCAAGCTGCTTTGGAAAGCTGCTGACCAGACCCTTTGGGAGGCGAAAATTAGGGGACTTGCCCAGGACACCAAAGCGTATGCACTATATCTCGCCATTTATTTGGTCATTGACACTTTTTTTCTATATAGAAATCAGCTAGAGTTTCCGGGGCTCATGTTTACAGCGCTTGAGAATCTTTGTAAGCGGAATCGTCTAGGATCGACTGTCATAGTGTTTTCCTATGCCTTCAGAGATCCACAGAGTGATGGAATTCAAAGTGGAACGTACAATTGTTTGTTTCTTGCAGTGGCTTTCTATTACCTTTGATTCTAGGATTTACACCGGTTATGATGAGACCACAAATTCGATTATTCGAGATGCAAAACCAGTCGATCATGAAGATCAAGCCGACGCATGGCTTATTCATGCTGATACCCTTCTTCCTCGTAAGTCATTCTGAAAAAATTGCTTGCCTTTATCTCAATTTCATCTTCCGAGTCTCCAGGCAAGCCTCGTATTTCTGTTTATAAGATTCCAGTCAATATCGATGGACTGCCAGTAATTCCCCATGTTGATGTTGCTAAAGCAACCCCATCGCAAATGGCGGTTCTTCTTGATGAATATTTTGTGGTGGTTTGGGGTAAGAGGTTTGTGTATTTAAGATTGTATCCCTGCTCATGCCATCTTTCAGCCAAACGTTCTCCATCGTCTTCTTCGGCATTGCCACCAGCTAGTATTCCATGGGAGGACATCACGGCGTCTCCAGGCCGATACTACAATACATCACTCTTCACTTTTCCAACACCTTTGAAATCTCCCGAGCATTTGAAAGCCACTCCACTGGCCATATATGGCATCTATGACTACTTGCTCAGCCTTTCTGCCTCACAGCCGTTCTATTTTATGCCTTGTCCAAATCCTGAGGTGGAAGCGAACACTTCTGGTTTATCACCTGATCCCGGATTGGAATCTAACGCCCAGACTCATTCGGTCACCACTTTCATTGTTGACTACTCGGTTTCTGAGGAGGCTAGTGTACAAGACGGTGGATCACTTGGCAGTGTAGCACATGACTCTGCAGTGAACCAAAGTGTGGGGTTTTTACCCACTCCCGTTGCCACTTTGGTTTCAGCTGCCAGCAATTCACTTTCCACAATCAAAACCAATTCTGAACCCACCCATGATCCGCCAGTCAATCACACACGGGATTCAGTGTTCATTTCGACCAACGACTCACAATCAGCAACAGTGCTAAAATCTGCCATTAAAGCACCGTCAGTGTCTATTTCGACCGCCAGCCACGCACACCCACCGGCTGTTGACCCCAAGAGTATCACTCCAGAATCATCTAACGACCCAACATTCTCAAAACCTCTCCTGGATTCTAACCCTGAACCCACCCTCGACAAAATCAAATCTAAATTATCCATCTGTATCCCACCCTTCAAGTTGGCTGCTTCCTCTTCGGCTGCATCTTCAGCCTCACAGTCTAGTAAAAGGAAACACGCTCCGCCAATGATTCCAGCTATACCACAAGCAGAACCTCGACAAACACGTGGTAGGGGTACCATACCAGTGACAAAACGAAAGGAGCTGGAAGCAAAGGAACCGCCAAAAAAGCGAACCAAACTGTAAGTTTCGTTCCATTGAAGTGGTATATACCTTATGACCCTGTTCATTGCAGGGCTGACCATTGGACCTATGTCCCCATCGACGAGGACCCTTAGGAAGTTGATGTCGATGCAGGAGAATAATTGGTGGTTTCTGGATTAATCCAGATTTAGATTAATTGTGTTCTTGTCAACGAAGACCTGAAACTACCGGCTGGATTAGTTTATTGGCGTTGGTTTAAACCAATCATGTAAAGGTTCGAACTCACATATTATGACGTACAGATTAGTTTAAACCAATCCCGCTTAAACTATGTAAAATTCCGAAGTTATGAGATACGGATTGGTTTAAACCAATCTAGCTTAAACCAACCAAGTATAATTTTTGACTTTCAGATGTATTTACAGATTGGATTAAACCAGTCTAGATTATGTTTAACTTAATCCCTACCACGCATGCTGCTTCCCCTCATATCGGCTGTTTAGATTAATCTAACCCGAGTACTTCTATGTTGCACCCGATGTGGAGAATGCAGACAATCTACATGGAACTACAACAGCAGAGCAACACACAGAACTCCTCAATCAACTAATCAAGGAACTGCAACAGGAGACTAACCTGGTTGATCCCATTGAGACAAATGTGCATCTTAGTGAAATTCTCCAAATTCTTTGAGCTCCTAGTTTGTCTAACACATCACAGCCCACAATACCGGAACAAGATGAAAGTCTCACAGCCTACCCTACAACCCCCTTGTCAGTACAGTATGAATCAGAGGAGAGAGTTGAATTTGACTTGGTTGAGGAGTGAGACAGCCCTCAACGAGGAATCCTGGGCACAGATGTTGGAATACTAGGATATGGCCCATTTAATTCAACTATCAGCCTCTCAGACAATTCATTCATTCCTGAATACCGGTTCTACTTACACTGGACCAATGAACATGACACACTTGATCTATTTGCCTATGGTAGACCTCGCTTCAATAATGATAAGGAGGTCTTATTATATTGCCTACCTACTAGTCCCTATGTCTGCGATTCATCTCTTGACATTACAGAAGAACACATGTTCTTTGAGTAGGTTGAAGCTTATCTAGCCAGAGGAAAACACCTTGAAGGTATTCCAATTCCTTGGCACCTTCTTGGAGTCTCTGAGCAAGTAATTCTGGGTATTGCAGAGAGACCTTGCTATCGGTTTCCACACTTTGAGAAGATCATTTCGACCATAGCTGCACGTTTTGCCCATGTTCGATTTGCTTGACCCTCTAGTTGCTGTACACTGGAAGGATTATGCCATTTAGTCTTACCAACATACCCTTTGAATCACAACAGCAATCTCTTCAAGCTCCGATGTCCTGAGATCCCATATCTCTTACCAGAATTTGAGCCAGATGAACCCCGCCACCCAGATGACACTGGTGAGAATTTGCCCATTGACTACTATGGATGCCTCTCCTGAAGAGAAGCCTTCATCTTCCAACAGACTTATCTCCATATCTCTGACATCTTGTACTACACAGCTGTAACAACTCGTGAAATGCTTAACTTACATGCCCAGACAACAATCAATCTCCCTGCTCCTGCTGAGGTAGATTGGGATAGCTTACTGGATTTGGTCCCTTTTCACATGATTTTCAGCAAGAATAGAACACCTGAGGCCTTACTCAATCGCATCCAATTGCTCACTCCTGGAGTACCTAATCTATAGATGAATCGAGTACCATACATCTGTTACGGATCGGGTCGGGACAGGTGCGGGTTGCGGAAGGAGCACGGGAAAAAGAGCGGAAACGGATCAGAATGTGTTGGAAGAGCTTCAGAGTGGGAGGGAAGCAGAGGGAAGCAGAAAGGACTTGGCTTCAACTTGTGTGTTGTGCCCTCGTGCACACAGTGTCCTATTTTGGAAAGCTGATCAGACAGAAAAGGAAACAGGGGGAACTGAAGTCGATATTCAGACTGGAGATACAGGAGGAAATATCTGATTATATATACTAACTATGTGTTTCATATGGAACAAGTCCAGAGAGATAGGGAATGGAGATCATAAGGTAGAATATTGCAGAGGCATATGGACAGGAATGGGCATGAGGTGTCGTCCGAAGTAGAACCAAAGAGGAACTGGTAGCCGACTGCGGCGGGATTGTGTTCCGAAGCATAGTCAATGCATAGGTTCTTCCGAAGGGGTCCCAACATCCCACAGGTCGCGGGATGCGTTCTGGTAGTGTCAGAACAGCTAGTGCGTACCAGAAGGTGGGTGGTGAGTTCTGGAGTCATGTGGCGGTACGGTACGTGACAGTACCTCCCTCTTAATGGCTGAGCCCTTGAGGCCGGGAGTTGCCGGGTCAGGACGTATTAAAACCCAGCGTCTGGTCAGGAACTGCCTTAACTCCTTTCAATCTTCAACAATCACCT
>Ga0307509_10009707_pt1 | contig 11954 bp, 13 predicted proteins | sample 10_EM_MG_FD_202245 | JGI IMG/M metagenome (GOLD analysis project Ga0307509, IMG submission 202245) | Populus trichocarpa ectomycorrhiza microbial communities from riparian zone in the Pacific Northwest, United States - 10_EM | ecosystem: Host-associated > Plants > Roots > Unclassified | place... | reverse complement strand
CCTCTACTTCGAGGATACGGTCCCGGAGCTGCTCGTCCTGTCGCTGGCTGTGTTCTGCCTGTTCTGTATGGCGAGCTTGTTGGGCCTGAAATTCTGCTTGGACCTTCGCCACGATTTCTGCCTGAATGGTTTTGGATTCTTGGTCCAAAATGTCGATGGTCTTCTCGAACATTTTTAATTCCTCTACCAGTATGGACTCACCTAGTTCCAACCGGTGTTGGAGTTTTCCTAATTTTCTTGCCTGTTGTTGGCCTTCCCTAGATAGTCGTCCGATATCTAGGTACATGGAATTTTGTTCTCTAGCCATTCGTTGACTAAATCTTCCGAGAACCCCTCCAAGGTGGCCCGCGAATCGGTTTAAATCTTCCTTCGAGACATAGTTAAGAATTGGTGTCCTCGAACGTGCTCGTACTAGTCGCCCAAAATCTAACCCGTGAGTTGTACTGGTATCCTGGGGAGCAGGGGTTTGACTGCTGCTGTGGATGATGGTTTCATCTCCACCAGTCATCTCGGAATCGTGGGTTTCTTCTGTCATGATTGATGATCGTGATGTGTCAGGTCGCCGATACACCGGGAATTTCTTTGCGCTTTATTGCACTGGTTTGGAGGATATTTGATGATGCTTATCGAATTGACTTGGGTTTAAGCCAGATAAGTGGGATCTCTTTGTCCTTGTCGGACGTAGGGTATGGGATGTTCCAGAATTCGTCTGGAAACTCGTAGGTTTTTATATCCCTCGTGGGATAGGGAGTGTTCCACTCCTCGTCTGGTTCTTCGACCTTCTGAATAACAGCAGGGGCAGCGGCAATAGAGTTACCATGCGGAAAAAGGTGAAGTATTTGGAGAATATGAGGTGTGTCTGCTAAAAGTTCTTCGAAGGTGTAGAATCGATGTTCGAAGATAGAATCGACAAGAGATAAGGGTTCGAAAATGATCGCTTCACTTATGACGTCGAGTAGTCTTGTCATATAGTGAGCCTTGGTAACAAGGAGAACTATCAATATACTGTTAGGCGGGAGCCTATCTCAAAGTCTTGCGAGATAACTCAGGCCAATAATCTTAATCGTAGACGGAGATTGTCTAGGAAGGCTCAATGATTCAAAGTAGAGGCAAGTAAAATGATAAAGATTTTATAGCGTAAAAACTTATATTGATAAGATCTCTTCTCCGTTGCTTGATAATGTTCTTAATAGCTCGGGAGGCGCCTCGATATTTATATGCTGCGTCTGGGTGGTCGCGGGCTACATCTAGTTCTCTTGCTAACTAAGTACCTGCTAACAAACTCCGGATTTGTTCTAAAAGTGCGAACACCATTTGACCCTGACAATTCTGTTATCTCACTTCGACTTCCGAATCGCAACACCATGAAATTACCTGACGGTGCTCCCACACATTAGTCCATTGGTTACGATCCATCTTCGTCGGCATGGAATCTTGTTTACCATTTGCATACGCAGAATGGCCTCCATGATCGAACCAACAAAGGGGCCAGCTTTGTTATCGCACCTCTCAGCATTGCAGACATATTCTGCAACCGACATCTGCGAGGCATAAGATAGACTTGTCACGATAATCGCTCCAATAGCCATTATCCCTCCATTGTTATATCGTTATCGTATGGTTCCGTCAGTATCTGTAAGATACTATTGACGTGTATGAGTGTAGGTATGCCTGATTGCTCAGACTACCTCATCCGACAATACCATTCACTTCTGCGACTTTCATCGCGAGAGCGTGAAGTATAGAATGTGTTGCCTAACCATTGTCCGTAAACACGTCCCGTTACTTAGTGACCACCTTTGCGACTCTTGTCTTTAGTGCTCAGTAACATTATGCGACGTCGACCGATTTGGCTCGAACCACTTGCATAAGCTCGCCAAAGGTCTTTCCTCATCTATCCTGCGAACGGGATCCGGTCGGACGGACGGCCGCGACGTACACTGGGTTACGAGGACGGCTCCAATGACCATGTCTTTGGTGAGGGGACGCAACTACGGCGGCGTCTGCCAATGTAGTGCCGTCCCAACGCTGGTGCGCGAGGGGGGTGTTGGCTTGTCCTTTTGAATTCAGAATCCTAAGGTAGGGTAACTATAGGTCTTTATTCACTAATGGAAGGCTAAGCCTTCCGGTATGCCTAATACCATTGGAAAGATCAATGCCGGAAGTATCAAAGGGAGGTTGGAGTTGCCACAATTGCTCATGCGAAGACTGCCCATGCCCAGCCTACCCAACCCTCTCCATACCCAGCTACTAACTACTCTCAGCCTGTGGAGGGAGATAGGGAAGATGGGTTCATGGTGGCTCATGCTCTTATGGCAGGAAGTACCCCAATACAGGGTACAGGTTCTGGATGGTTGATCGACTCTGGGGCCTCCCATAACCTTTGCCCTGACCGGCACCTTTTCACTAAACTAGCAATACAATCAAAGCCGATTCCAGTATACCTTGGTGATGGGACATCGCTTCCGGGAATTGCCCGAGGTGAATTAAGACTGCGGCTCCCGTCTCAAAAGATCCTATCAGTTCAAGCCTTATTAGTTCTCAAACTCCGCACATCATTATTATCGGTAAGCGTATTAGCAGCGCTGGGAGCGGTACTTTCTTTTCATCCAGGAGGCCAGTGTCAGATTGGGTCTGTGTTGGTAGTGCTTACCGTACACAATGACGGCATCTATCACTTCCTTGGCAGCCCGATAGCATCACCATCACCATTTACTACTTTACCTCGCAAAATACACAAGTTTAACCATAGACTTCAAAACACTCTTGTCCTCCCCTCAGCCAGCCATTTACCCCAACGTACCAATTACAGTCTTGTAGCCACAACCCCTTCACTACACTTATGGCATCAGCGTCTCGTGCATCTTGGAGGTACTGCAGTTAGAAAACTTCTTAGTATCTACAAGGAAAGTGGTGAAGGCCTTTTACTGGACCCTACAAGTACAGAGAAGAGTATAGACAATACAGAGATACCGGAAACTCGTGCATTGAGTCAGTATGAGGACCGTGACCTTGGAGAATCGGACCCCCCATCTACATGCGAAACCTGTATGAAGGCCAAACAGCAGCGCCAAATTACCGGAACACCTGTTGAGAGAACTAAAAGACCGTTTGAACTAATCCATTCGGACCTTTGTGGTCCAATTACTCCTCTTTCAATGGCTGGAGCAGGCTATTTCATTGTTTATATTGATGACTTCTCAAGATATTCTTGGGTATATTTCCTTTGAACAAAGACTGCTGATAAGGTCACATCTAGATTTCAGGAATTTCAACACTTGGTTGAAAAGCAATAGCCTGACTGGCCGATTAAACGCTTTCGGTGTAATAATGGCAAAGGCGAATACGATAATGGATTCTTTCGAGGAATCCTAAGAGTCTCTGGTATCAGCTATGACCTGTCACCCGCGTATACCCAGCATAAGAATGGGGTGAGCGAGTGTATGATACGCACTCTAGTAATGAAGGCTTGCGCTATGATGATCGACTCCTGTCTGGATGACCCCTTCTGGGCCGAGGCTATCAATACCGCATCCTACCTGCATGCCCCAAGCCCTTTACGGTCAATCGAAGGCAAGACACCATTCCAAATGCTCTTTGGAAAAGCGCCAGACATTAGCCATCTTAGACGCTTTGGCTGTGTAGTATATAAGCTTATCCCTAAGGAGCTTCGAACTGGGAAGTTTACCCCTCGCTCAGTAGAGTGCATTCTAGTCGGCTACGTTAACAATACAGTTAAGATCTGGCGGTTGTGGAATCCTGAAGGGGGACAAATAGGGAGAGTAGTCAATGCATCGGATGTGCACTTTGATGAGCTGCAGGTGGCAGGCAAAAGACTCCCAGAGTTACCGCCAACAGAAGTTCTCAACCCGCTCCTCAGTTCAGAGTCTGAGCCAATGCCGAAACCGCGTCGAGTACTAGGCATCCACGATGAAGTAACACCGATCAGATACCCTGTCCCAACAGAAGAAGCGGCAGCTACAGGCCCAATATCCCTTCCAAACGCAAGCCACATACCTGAACCCGCACATGCCAAACCCTCATGTGTCCCAAATAAAGCAGCCCCCCCTCTACGGTTACCAAAATCAAATAGCCTGCAAAAGCCGAAACTGTAGACAGCAGTATGTCCCAGAGCACGGGTGGAACCTTCTCTGAACACTCAAGGAGGTAAACCGGAAGAAACTAGTCTCCGAAGATCATCAAGGTTGGGTGGTATGGCACAAGCAAATGCGGCAAGGGTAACTAGCATAGAGGAGAGTGACCCAACTAGCTACCGGGAAGCTCTAGCTCATAAGTATGCGAGTAAGTGGGAGGATGCCATTCAGGAGGAGCTTAGCTCTTTGGAAGTGAATGAGACATGGGAACTTGTTGCGGCTTCGCAAGAGCTCAAGGCTATCAGTAACAAGTGGGTTTTTAAGACGAAAACTAACTTTGATGGAACGAAGAGGTATAAGGCAAGGCTAGTGATTAGGGGGTACGAGCAGGCAGACTACGGTGAAACCTATGCTCCAGTCGCGAAGCTGGCCACATTCCGAATACTGATTGCCATGACTGCCATCCACGGGTGGGAGCTGGATCATATGGATGTTGTCACGGCATTCCTGAACCCCCCGGTACAAGGAAATATCTACATGAAACCTCCAGAAGGTTTGAAGATAACTAGGTGTAGCCAACCGGGCCAAGGCGCCTTGCTACTTGTCTGCAAGCTAAAGAAAGCACTTTATGGGTTGAAGGAAGCTTCACGGTTGTAGAATGAGCATATTAACACTTTTCTATGCTCGATTGGATTTAGAAGATCCTTACACGATTCGAGTCTCTATATATCGTGGAACATGTTGGGGTCAGGCAACCATCCTCCGTCTCCGCTACACCTCCGGCGATTGAAATCTCAACACCACCAGAAATCGTCGTCACCTCCATCCACCCCCCTCTCCTCAGACACGCCACATTGCCTCTGTCTGGGTGAAGCCATCTCCCTTCCCTCTTCCTTTCCCTTCTGATGGTCAGGTCTGGCAAGCTTGTTCCTAGGGGTTGGTTGAGTTCGCCTTCACCCCCTCTTCTCCGGGCTCGCTTAGGCAGCCCTCCATGGTCGGCAACCCCTCACCGGTCAACGGTCGGTTTTTAGTCTTGGTCGATCGACAAAGTAGCTGTCCCCGGTGGCACTGCGCTCTGGTATTGCACTATCTCCTTTGTGCTCTGCTGGTACGGTCGGACTTTTCGAAACATCGTGACACCGTTTCCGTCAGCCTTCCTCGCACTTCTCGTGTCGGTTAGCCCTCCGCCCTCCGCCCTCCCCGACGTTTGGATTGGCTGGCACCCTACTGCTCGTGGCTCTACGCCCACCCTCAGACCTCTGCTCCCTTCTGATGTCCTCGGACTAGGGGCGCATGTTTAAACCTTCTTTCCGGGTCTTGTTTCCCGAGGTAGCCGACCGGATCTTCCTCTGACGGCCACGAGCCTTCCTTTCTTAGGCGGCATCCTCTCAAACTCGATCGCTCGTCCTGAGCCTCGGCTGGCGGGGTTATTTAGCCCCCGGGAGTTACCTCCCCTTGTGTGTCCCCAAGGCCCATCATTCAGGAGTCCCTATTCCCTCGGGAGCTGGGCCCGGTGGGGTTTTACTACGGTTTAGCTTATAGGTTGTTGGATTTGGGGGAGTGGGTTTGTTTTTCTTTATTGGTTGTGTCTACTGTTGGTTGGGGATGTTTTTCTTTTAGGCTAGTCTTGCGGGGGTTTTTGGTTCGTGGCTCTCAGGCCCGCTTTCTCATCTCCTTGTAGTTTCTACCCATAGTACCGGGCGGGGTTTTCTCTGTCGGGCAGGGTCAGAGGGTTTTAGCTTGGGGATGGCGGGATGGACTGTAGTTGGAGGTTTTGGACTACGTGGCCCGCGCTTGGCATAAAGTCCGTTGTACCTAGGACCGTGGGATGAGCACATGTGTGCGTTTGCCCCGATAGAAACAATTAATAATCGAGATTAAAAAGAAAAAAAAAAGAAAAAAGAAAAAAAAAAAAAAAAGTTGGGGTCAGGCAACCGTGCCTATATCCTACTATATGTGGATGATCTTCTCCTCGTATCCCCCAACCGGAATTTTATAACTCATCTAAAAGACCTCCTTACCCAGAGGTATCGCATGACCGATCTCGGTCTGGCACAGCAATTTCTTAACATTAGAATTGATCAGAACTCTACCTCTATTCGCCTCAGTCAAGAACGATTTGTTACCTCGGTCCTTAAACAGTTCGAAATGGAAGCCTGCAATGGTACCCTAACCCCAATCGATACAGTTCGAAAAGAAAGGTTAACTCGCAAGAGTCAATTTGTCGAGACTAAACTATCGGAAGCCAATCAAGGACTAGAGGAACCCTGTAATAGTGATCAACACCGGGAATACCAGTCTCTTGTCGGCAGCCTGATGTATCTTATGACTGCAACAAGACCTGACCTTGCATACACAATCTCGGTTCTCAGTAAATTCAATTCCTCACCCACGGTGCAACATCTACTTCAAGCAAAGCGAGTCCTGCGATACATTCAGCAAACAAAATCACTTGGTCTCCGCTATACAGCACCCAATACCTCCTCCGAATCTGGTGATAGACTCTCCCCACATCTCATAGGATTTTCCGACTCCGATTGGGCTGGTGACTTGGGAGATAGGAAGTCAACCTCCGGATATCTATTTATGTTAGAGGGTACGGCAATAGCCTGGAGGGCTAAGAAACAAACAATGGTTGCGCTTTCTAGCACAGAAGCTGAATACATTGAATGCTCTGATGCTGTGAAGGATGGTCTCTTCTTTCAACTGCTACTTGAAGAATTCACAACCCATACCCGAGCGACTCACCTTCCACCAAATGGTCCTCATAGGTCTTCCCCTTTCAAATACCTTCTCCCATCAGATTCTACTACACGCATGCCACTTACTTCTACCTCCCCGCTTGTCCTCTATATGGACAACCAGAGCGCTATCCATATTGCCAGTAATGGTAGGCCGAATGAGCGAACGAAGCATATCGATATACGGCACCATCATGTTAAGGACATGATAGCATGCAGACATATCCTTCTCAGGTACATCCCGACTACTGACATGACAGCCGATATCATGACTAAAGCATTACCGAGAGATGCTCATCAGCGACATGTTAATTGGATAGGGTTGGGAGAGAAATAGATTAAGTATTTCTTTGGCAACTGGCTTTCATTTCTCTATTTTTGTTTTCATTTCTATTTGGGAGTATGTAGTACGGAGCCAACCTTTTTCCTATCCACCCACTGGGTAGCGTCTACAAGGACGTGGATGAGGTTTTTTACTGGAAGGCTGCTGTGAAGAGTGTTTCGTTTTTCTTTCTTATTTTTTCTTCTCTTCATTTTATATTTCTAGGGATATCAACAAGAGTGGGAATGTTGGAATATGCGGATATCATACTGTATTATTCTAGTATTGTGAAGCTCACGATGCTTGGCAGGCGAGCTAGTGAACTAGCATTGAGAGGTCTGAGGGGCTCTCAATATGGACTGCTACAATAGGGGTACTCGGGTATATAGCAACCCCCCGAGCACTATAGTTCATCAAGCAATTCTTCAATCGCATTTTCCTCTCTAGCTTGTCGATATCTCTCCTAGGATTTCAACAGTATTTAAGAGTTTCTTTGGTACACAATTGTTGAAAAAGTAAGCCAGTGAAATAGTCTCTGCTTTATATACATTATTCTTTTCTCCATATGAGCATCAGGATCCACTATGGGTTTATCAGAAATTTATAAAGAGGACGGCGTTTAACCCTCAATGTCTGGCCAATTAAGATTGACGTCCTTCCGTCCCAGTAACAGCTTCACTACTTTCGCATGTCCATTCTGGGCGGCCAACAAGATTGGTGTTCGCTTCCACCAGTCTAGGATATCGCGGCGGAGGCCTTTCCACCCTAGTAGCAGTTTCACCATAGCTTCATTTCCATCCTCCGCAGCCCACGATATTGGTGCTCGACCCCACACATCTAGCCTGTTGGGATTGACGTCCTTCCGTCGCAGTAACAGCCTCACCACTCACTCCCTCGTGATGATTCTGAGTAGCCAGCGCGATTGGAGTTTGGCAGAGGGAGTCTGGCCAATCTATTAAACTAGGATCGACGGCGACGACAGTATGGCGACAACGGAACGAAACGGTAAACGCCAAGGAACTCACACCTAAACGATCGCACACAGGAAAGGGGGAAAAATCTCTTCACTAACAACAACAGTCTCTCGCATCCACGACACTCAACAACAACCATCTAACTAAGGACAAAAGGATAAGTATATATCATCCTTTCCTATCAGGAAAGGATGTGCCCTGTCTCCTCCTTTCCCAACTTTTCTCAACTTGTGCGAAATCTCATGCTAACAAAATGCAGATACAAACATCACTGCATACAACCTCCGCTCTTTTTCCGAACTCTTATGTATGAACAAACACCGTTGTTCATACATCCTCATACCCATTTTCCGGGTGTTAAACCTTCTCACACCCACCTCTCTTCGTTTCCGGCCTTTCTCACAGCCTTTCCGCCTCCTGTCCGATCGCGACATTCCTACTTAGGAAATGCTTTCCTCGACCGTACAAACACACGCCCAAACCCGAAGCCTCCTCATGCCCGAGTCCGAAGCCTCCTCATGCCCGAGTCCGAAGCCTCCTTATGCCCGAAGGCAAAGCGCGTCCCCGGAAGCTATCTAAAGACAAAGGAAGTATCCTGAGAGTATGGCGAGCAGCATGGTTTCCAACACAATCAGGGTTGACGTCTTCCCGCGCAAGCAACAGCTTTACCACTGCCCCATGTCCACCCAGAGCAGCCAACGAGATCGGTGTCCGCCCCCACCAGTGTGGTCTATCGGGGTTGACGCCTTTCCACCCAAGTAGCAGCTTCACCACAGCCTCGTGTCCATTCTCGGCAGCCCAAGATATTGGTGCTCGGCCGCTAAAGTCTGGCCCATCGGGGACAATGTCTTCCCGTCCAAGTAACAGCTTTACCACTGTTTCATGTCCGTTCTCGCAAGCCCACGAGATTTGTGTTTGGTCACCATAGTCTTCCCTATTCGGGTCAACGTCTTTCCTCCCAAGTAGCAGTTTTACCACTACCCTATGTCCTTTCCCGGCGGCCCATGAGATAGGCGCTCGCCTGTCATCGTCTGGCCTATCGGGGTTGACGCATTTCCGCCCAAGTAGCAGCTTCACCACAGCCACGTGTCCGTTCTCGGCAGCCCACGATATTGGTGCTCGGTCGCAGGAGTCCGGCCGATCCAGGTCAATGTCTTCCCGTCCAAGCAACAGTTTTACCACTGGCTCATGTCCGTTCTCGGAAGCCCACGAGATTGGTGTTCGGTGATCGAAGTCCGCCCTATTAGGGTCGACATCTTTCCGTCCAAGTAACAGCTTTACCACTTCTCCATGTCCATTCCCGGCGGCCCATGAGAGAGGCGTTCGCCCATCATCGTCTGGTCTATCGGGGTTTACCTCTTTCCATCCCAGTAACAGCTTCACCACTGTCTCATGTCCCTTCATAGCAGCCCATAGGAGCGGAGTAGCACCCGTTTCATCCTCCCCGTTTATATCGACCCCGTCCATGATTGCGAAAGCCTTAGCAATCTCAATCAGCCCAAATATCGACGCAAAGTGTAGTCCTGTGAACTTGCGAAATCCCACAACAGGAAGAGGATGATACCGAATAAGGGTGTATCCCAAGAGTGGCCTAATTGATATATGGCATTCGTAGTGGCTAAAGAGTTTCAGGGCAAGCGCTTTCCCAACATCCGTGAGCTGGTTTTTAATGTGGGCTCCCCAATATATTGCTGAATATCCCAGGAAGGGTAAATGTTGAATACTCTGAAGGCCCGAGTCCTTAAGGGCCATTACCTGCTGCGAATTCAAATATACCAAGCAGGTCTCCGCAATTGTTGAGTGAGGACTCTGGAAAAGGCTACGATGATTGACTAAATACTCCCGGAGTGTGCGGTGGATGAGTCGAGCAGTCGATCTCCCCTCATCAACCACCACAAATCCTTGGCAGCAGCTCAACACTGTCTGTATTAAGGGAACGTCATCAGCATTGTAATCCGTCGATCCTATTTCCACCGCTAAGGCATGACAGAGCTCCACCGCTCTCAGCGGCCGTTCCGAATAACATAACCACATTAGAGTGGTCATCCCGAGTCTTGATTTGTGGCCACCCTGTGCCTTGATCCGATCCAAGGTTGCGCCGTAGGCATCTCCCAGGTCTAATCCATCCGTTATTCCTCGGAGCATTTCTCGCCGCCGACGAATGGTATTCTTCTGTAGAATTGCATCGAGACTCAGAGGGACCAGCCGAAATCTATATTTATCTATCAGCTGATAGCCTGGATAAGATTACGTATTCAGCCCATTGTACTCACATATCCGAGAAATTTTCCGGAATCTTCCTCAAAATTTCCGCCTCCAATTCCTCATCCATCTCGCACGAATTTATGTCTTCAGAGAGCTTCTTGCGGATGTATCGGATAATGTCACCGTTTCTAGGACTTACGGATACAAGTGATGTTCCGGCAGGCAAATGCTTTCCCACCTCACGGCCGACGTATGGCCTCCCAGTTAGGAACAGTCGTGCGGTCGGGGATATCTCAATGATGTCCTTAAGCGAAAGAAGAAGATTGGCTTGATCGGGCAAGCGGCATTCGTCTACAGCGTCGAGACAGAAAAATGTGCGCTGGGTAGATGAGAGGGTCCCCAAGATCTTCACGATCTCATGGAGTTGCAGTTCCCGACCACCGATGAATTTTTTATGCCTTCGAAATGCATCTGTTATTTCTTTGGGAATTTGCTTAAAACTGCGGACGACCTGCTTTAGAAGGGCACCTAAAACGCTGGCCGCAGTCTGTTCCTTTTGCGCCGCGGAGTCGAAATAGAAGTAGGCCACAGCAATATCCTCTCCTGCCTGCCCCGGCTCATCGCACAAGGTATCTATTACAAGCGAACTAAAATTTCAAATTGTTTGAAGAAATATCCAACTTTGTGTTTTGCTTCTTTGACATCACGCGTCTTACCTAATGTAGGTCTTGCCGACCCCTAGATTGCCGGAGCAAAATATCGTTACCTTTTCCAATTCACCCTGCGTATCACCATTCTTCCAACTTCGAAATTCCTCTGTTTTCAGAAGCCAGTCGCCCACATCCTTAACCCGTTTTGTTCGAATTTGGTGGTGCCGTAAGTGGGGCTCGAGCGGCGACAACCAAGTCAGGATTTCGGCTTGATCATCGCTGACGGTAATGTCATGACCATTCTGCATGTTGAAAGTGTTGCTGTTGTGGGCAAGAGGACTATTAAGATTTCAGGAGCCTTTAGTATTAGAATGATTCCTCTATGATTCCGGGAGCTGCCGTCTAGACAAGTTTGCTATGATTTTGGGAGCTGGTGGTATAAGTCGAAATGTTATATGCTAGGGGATCTGGATTCTGGGGGGGGGCCGGTGACGAAGGTATGATCTCGAGATTTTTTCCTGTTCCTCGCTCTCCTGGACAGTGTAGAGGATAGGTTAATGGGGTATTGTATGATAGTGTTCTGTGATAAAATTCTAGGTCATGAGAGAAAACCCGGGTTTATAACCATTGCCTAACTTAGCCAGACAGATGAAGAACCTGTTTGGATGCAACTGTTCCGTTCCATCGTCCCACACAAACTAGCGTTTCCCCTCCGTTCCAAAATTCGGAAACCACCGTTTCTACTGGTAACATAGTCACAAAACGGGATGGTGTCCCCTCTCTCAGTTTTTCCAAACAGGCTCAAACTTTGTGAAACCAATCTCACGCCTCTCGCAACAAGCTCAAATAATATGGGCTATGATCAGTCGAGAGTACCTTGGGATTCTTGTTCTTTTCTGTACCGCCAGCGGTGTCCTATATATACACAAGATTGACTTCCAAAGAAAAACTCTTCGTCTCCCACATCC